>WBZL01001310.1_pt1 | contig 26498 bp, 21 predicted proteins | sample 5204291 | NCBI WGS metagenome assembly WBZL01 (sample SAMN12344345, study PRJNA552823) | activated sludge metagenome | biome: Activated sludge suspended growth; feature: Nitrification reactor; material: Wastewater; isolation source: activated sludge from nitrification reactor of wastewater...
ACCGATCCGCCTCCGTTGCCATCGCCGCAAAATGCTCCGCATCAAAAATCGGTTCGCCAAAGTTGCCCGGCTGGTCGGGGTAATCATTAACCACCACCGCCGAGTACGATTCAAACACGCCATCCATAAAAAATTTGACGCAGCCACCGCGCACCATGTCGCTTTGGAACTGGTCACGCAGGGCAACGGCTTCGCTGGCAACGGCGGCAAACGGGGTTTCGGGGTCAATGGAGTAGGGGATGTAGACGCGCAGCGTTAGCTCACCCGTGGCTTCGAGGTCGGCGTATAGCTGGGCCTGGGCGGCGTCGCCGTCCATGTTGTGGATGCTGGTGATGCCAAAGGTGGCTGCCTCGGCCAGCCCCATTTTGAGCAGGGCTTGCTTTTGCGCCGCATCGGGTTCGGGCAGCAGCGCCAGCAGGGGGTCATAGGCGGGCGGCTCGCGCAGTTCGCCCGTTGCCAAACCGTCGCTGCCCATGACGACTGCGGCGCTGCCGCTGAGGTTGGGTTTGCCGTGCAGCAGCCCGGCTTTTTCCAGGGCGACGGTGTTGGCCCAGATGGTGTGGAGGTCGTAGGCGGTGATGAGAAACGGCCGTTCCTTTTCAATTATGTCCAAATGGTGCCGGTTGAGGGGTTCGTGACCCGCCACGTCATAGCGCAGCCCCCGCCCCACCAGCCAGGCGAGGTCGGGGTTGGCGGTGTTGTAGGCAGAAACGGCCGTTTGCACTTCCGCCAACGTCCGCAGCCCGCGCAAATCCACATGCCCCAGCCGCAGTGACCCCCACATCAGGTGGTAGTGGCTGTCAATAAAGCCGGGCAGCAGCGTCCGCCCCTGTCCGTCTACCAGCCGGGTGGCATCGCCGCGCCATGCCAGCGCCTCGGCGTTGCTGCCTACAAACACAATCTGGTTGCCCCGCACGGCCACGGCTTCGGCGTGGGGGTTGTTGTCGTCTACGGTGTAGACTTTGGCGTTAAAAATAATGAGATCTGCCTGGTTCATTTTCCCGTCCTGAGGATGGTGATTAGGAGATTGGGGGATTAGGAGACTAGGAGACTAAGAGACTATCAATCTCCCAATCTCCCAGTCTCCCAGGCTCTCAATCTCTTAATCGCCCAATCTCCCAATTTTCGTAACAATGACGATAATGTTAGCTGAACTGGGGGAAGGTGCCGAGAAAAAACGGCCGTTTATTGACATCCCGCCTCCTGTCCTATAAGCTTTGGCGCAAAAAATTGGGGCCACCGAACGAGGCACATGGCAGAACCGCCCGACATTCCGCCTAACCATACCGATGAACTCACTGTCTCTAGCTGCTTGCTGGCAGCCCTGGCTTTATTTGCGTTGGCAATCCTCCTCTTGAGCGGCTGGTATATCCTGATCAAGATGGGCAACTACTGGCTTTTTGGGATGTATGTGACCAGTTTGGGGCTGGTTGTTGTGTCGGTGGTGACGTTGGTAACGGCCGTTCGTGGCTCCCTCTGTTTTCCTCCCCGTCGTTCACACTCCACCTTTTACTGGCTTTTTGTTATCCTCTGTTTGCTCAGTGGGCTGCTGCTGTTGGCACTTTCGCTGCGCGTGGTTTGGGACACAGCAATTTTTTAAACCAGATTGGGGTATAATCTGCCGCAAATAACTGATTAGTAAGCGTTCATTATTAACTTAGCGATTTAGAAGTTCGACTTCTCGGAAGAAGTTGAACTTCTTGCCTAACCTGTTTTGGGACACTTACTTAGGAGGAAGATGCTAACCATGCCAATTGCCCAAGTGAATGGACAAGGAATTTTTTATGAGGATACGGGTGTGGGAGAAACGGCCGTTATTTTTCTACACGGCTTTCTCATGGACCACACCATGTTTGACCCCCAGGTCGCCGCGCTTGCCCCGCGCTATCGCTGTGTGCGCTTCGACGCTCGCGGTTTCGGCCAAACGGAATGGGACGGCCGGCCGTTCAACTTATACGACACCGCCGCCGACTGCATCGGCCTGATGGATCATCTGGGCATTGACCGCGCCGTGCTGGTAGGTATGTCGCAAGGTGGCTACGCCGCCCTCCGCGCAGCCCTCACCTACCCCAAGCGCGTGCAGGCCCTGGTGCTAATGAGTACCCGCTCCGGCACCGACGAAGATGAGGTGAAAGCGGGCTACCGCGAAATGCGCGATACCTGGCAGGCCGTTGGCCCCGTTGACCCACTGATCGAAGGGCTGCTCACCGGCATCATCGGCCCCCAGGAGGCTCATGCTGACCTGTGGACAGAATGGAAACCCCGCTGGAAATCGCGCAGCAAGGCGCAGATTTTCCACGCCATGAATAACCTGCTCGACCGGGATGAGATTGACCAGCGGCTGGCCGAAATCACGGTGCCGGTGCTGGTGACACATGGCGAAGAAGACGGTGGCATCCCCATTGCCCTGGGCGAAGCCCTGCACCGCGACCTGCCCAACAGCCAGGGACTGGTGCGCGTTCCCGGTGCCGCCCACGCCGCCAATCTTACCCATCCCCACGTTGTCAACCCGCCGCTGCTTGCTTTCCTGGAGCAACACGCCCGATGAATTGAGAATTGGAAATTGAGAATGGAGAATTGCGAACAAGTCATTCCCCATTCTCAATTCTTCATTCCCAATTCCCCATTTCTTCCATGCTGCTACAACTTGGCGAGATATTCTTCAACGTCATCAGCCCCGTTTTCGCCCTGGTGCTGATTGGCTACATCGCTGCCCCGCGCCTGGGGCTGGAAGCCCGCACCCTGTCCCGCTTTGCCTACTACATTTTGGTGCCTGCCTTTGTCTTTAACATCATGAGCAGCGCTACCATTGAGGCAGAGCTAGCAACCCGAATGCTGGTTTACATTTTGCTGGTGCATCTGGCATGTGCGCTGCTGGGGTATGGGGTGGCGCGGCTGCTGCGCCGGCCGCCAGCGATGGTGGGGGCCTATGTGCTGGTGGCCGTTTTTGGCAACGTCGGCAACTTCGGCCTGCCGCTAATCGAGTTCCGGCTGGGGCAGGCCGCGCTCATTCCGGCGACCGTCTACTTTCTGGCGATCATCATTGTCGCCTTTGTCATTGGCGTGGCGGCGGCCAATTTGCAAAAAGGGGGCAGTTTGGGGGCGATTTTGGCGGTGTTTAAAACCCCGGCCCTGCTGGCCTTGCCCCCGGCCCTGCTGGTCAATGGGCTAAACCTCACGCCGCCGCTGCTGCTGACACGCATCACCGGGCTGCTGGGCGGGGCGATGGTGCCGACGATGCTGGTGGCACTGGGGGTGCAGCTTGCAGCGACAAAAGCATTAACGATTGACCGGGATGTGGTGGTTGCCAGTGGGCTGCGACTGCTGGGCGGGGCGGCACTGGCTTTGCTGATTGTCATTCCGTTTGGGCTGACGGGGCTGGAGCGGGGGGCGGGGGTGCTGCAATCGGCGATGCCAACGGCCGTTCTTGCCTCCATCATCGCCTTGGAATATGACCTGCTGCCCGATTTTGTGACAACGGCCGTTCTTTTTTCCACCCTCGCCAGCGTCATCACCCTCACGCTGCTGATGGCTTTGCTGTGAAAAATGGGACGCAGATTTACCTGATTTCTAGAAAATCTGCGTTCATCAGGTCAATCTGCGTCCTATTCTTCCAAAAAGGAAACGACCTCGACACTCAGAGCCGATTGTTGCAGGGCGGTGTGCAAAACGGCCGTTTTCATCATCACCGTCGTCCCCCGCACCCCAGAGCCAAGCGACACCTCATCTTCGGCCAGCACGCTGGCATCTAGCAGCACCCGCATCGGCTGCGGCAGACCAAAAGGAGCCACCGCCCCAATTTCATATCCCGTCACGGCGAGCAGCTCTTCCTCGCTGGCGGTTGTCACCCGCGACTGACCCAAATAGCGGCGCAGTGGCTTCCACGGAATTTGGGCTGGCCCCGCCATCAGCACCATGACAAAGCTATCGGCACCCAGCCGGAAAACCAGGCTGCGAACAACCTGCTCTGGTCGCTGCCCTCGCTCCGCTGCCGCCTGCGCCAGCGAATGTACCGGTCCGGCGTGGGTGAACAGGCGATGCGGGGCGTGGAGTTGGTCGAGGTGTTGGGAAACGGCCGTTTGCATCACATCTCCAAAAAGAGAACTGGACGCAGATTTACCTGATGAACGCAGATTTTCTTAAATCAGGCAAGTCAGGCAAATCAGCGTCCCATTTCTTCATTACCCTTTGCGGAACAACTCCCGCACAATAATCTCCCGCTGAATCTGGCTCGTCCCCTCATAAATCTGGTAAATTTTGGCGTCGCGCATCAGCTTCTCCACCGGGTACTCCGACATATAGCCATAGCCACCAAACACCTGCACCGCGTTCGTCACCACCTGCATCCCCTTGTCCGCCGCATACGCCTTGCTAAACGCCGAATGCAGCGTATTGCTCTGCCCCGCATCCACCGCCCACGCCGATTGACGCACCAGCAGCCGCGCCGCCTCCACTTCCATCGCCATATCGGCAATCATGTGGGCAATCGCCTGGTATTGCCACAGCGGCTTCCCCTTCACCATCCGCTCCTTGGCATACTTAATCGCCTCATCCAGCGCCCGCTGCGCCACCCCCACTGCCCCCGCTGACGTAGGCGGCCGGCTACGGTCAAACACCTGCATCGCAATTAAAAACCCCTGTCCCTCTTTACCTAGTAAATGGCTCTTTGGCACCTTCACATTGTCAAAAACCACTTCGGCCGTATCCGAGGCGTGCTGCCCCATCTTGTGGAACGGCTTGCCCGTGCTAACCCCCTCCCAGTTGCGCTCCACCACAAAACAGCTCATCCCATTGTACCGGTTTTCCGGGCTGGTGTAGGCAAACACGGTGTAGAAGTTGGAAACCGTCGCCCCGGTGATAAACGTCTTGTTACCGTTGAGCAGGTAATGATCCCCCATATCCTGCGCCGTCGTTTTAATCCCCGCCACGTCTGACCCCGCTTCTGGTTCGGTCAGACAGTAGGAAGCCATTTCACCTGCCACCAAACGGCCGCAATATTCCTGCTTTTGCTCCTCGCTCCCGGCAATTAGCACCGGCAAAATCGCCAGCCCATTGACCCCCATCGCCGTGCTCATACCAGAGCAGCCCCAGGCCAGCTCCTCCGCCACAATCACCTCTTCCAGCAGACTCAGCCCCATCCCGCCATATTCTTCCGGGACGTTGAGCGTGGTCAGCCCCAACGCCTGCGCCTTGCGAATAACCGGCCACGGGTATTCATGGGTGCGGTCATAATGCTCGGCCACGGGGGCAATCTCGTTACGGGCAAATTCCCGCGCCAAATCGCGGATCATCGTTTGCTCTTCGGTCATAGCAAAACTCATCGGTGTATCGCTCATCATATTCTCCTTACGTCGCTTCAACTGCGCCGTGTTATTTGTAAACCAGACAGAAAACAACCTACTTTGTGAATAATTGCACACGAAAATTATAGTATGAGATGGTGGTTGGGTAAAGGTTGGGAGAATTATCTCAAATCAGTAAAAATCGGTTACTATAATGGTTAACTTGCTCAACAACAGTTTTCAAAGCACCATGATCAAAAATAGAAGCGGAGCAGAATGATGGATCCAATAACGATCAGCTTAATTGCAGCAACACTGGGGGCAGGGCTTGGCCCCGTAGGGGATATTGTGCTGGAACACACAGTTGTTGGCCCCGTGGCCGAAGGGCTACGCGCCAAGCTGAGGCGTGATCGAGAAGAGAGCAAGAACGATGCCCGGCTGCGGGACATTGTGCAAGCCGCCTTTCTCGCGCTCCCGGCTGCCCAAGATGAGGATGAGGTGTCGCGCTATGGCCGGAATTTGGGGCTGGATCAAATGGCTGCTCCAGATAACAGCGAGTTGCGGCAACTGGTGGCACAGGCAGCATTATTGCAAACAGAACCAAAACCAGAGTTGGTACCTGAGCGCTTGGTGGCGCTGCTGCGCTGGCCGCGTGATCGGCGTGATCTGCTGGCGCAATTTTTGTATGGTGTACGGCAAGGACTGGCACAGCATCCAGATTGGGGGGCATTAGTCGCGCAAAGCAACGAAGCGGAAACGCGAGCGTTTTTGCGGCAACAGGTGGCGTCATTACAGCAAATGGCGCAGTTTTGGCAGACTTTCTTAACCTTTCATGGGCTGGTGCCAGAGGGAGATGACGAAGGAGTACTGCGAACCTATCTCGATTTTGTGGTGCGAGAGTATAGTGCCATCTCCTTTTTGTTTATTAAACCTGCTGGCCGACGTGACCGGCTGCAAACCGAAGCCGAGTTAGATGCCGTTTTTGTCCCCTTGCAGGTGCATGATCCAGCGCGACAGCAGCGAATGGAGCGGTTGCTGAATGATCGCCAGCAGCGCAGTGAGCTAGAGGCAAAGGAAACAGAACCCGTCACCATTAACGAGGTGTTGAACAGCCATACCGTCTTTTTGCTGAGTGGACAGCCAGGCTCAGGGAAGACGACGCTTCTGCGCCGGTTGGCGACAGCCTTTGCCGAGGGGAGCGCGTCAGCAAAGCTGGGCTGGACGGGTGAGCCGCTGTTGCCGATTTTGCTGCCGCTACGGAATTTCGGCCGTTTTTTGCAGGACAACCGCGCCAAATATACTAATCCGGCACCGCAGTCGCTGCGTGAGTTTATGGAGGATTATTTCCGTGAGCATGAGGTGGCGTTGCCACTGAGCTTTTTCCGACGGCGGCTAGAGGAGGGGGGCTGTTTGTTGTTGCTCGACGGGCTGGATGAGGTGGCTGATACGACGCTGCGGGCAGAGGTGGCGCAGGTGGTGAGCAGCTTTATCAGGCGGTATGGCAAGAACCGCTTTGGGCTGGCATCGCGGCCGCGTGGTTATGAAGAGGTGGCGCGCTATTTGCCGCACCCCACGGTGTGTGACGTGCAGCCGCTAACCCCAGCAGGGCGGGATGAGTTGGTGCGGAACTTGTTGGGACAGTTTGAGCATAACGAACGGCAGCACCGGGCCGAGGTGGCTGATTTGCTGCGTGATATTGGCAACAAGGAGGAGGTAGATAAGCTATCGCGCAACCCGCTTTTTTGTACCACGCTGGTACTGGTCTACAAATATCGGGGGACCTCGCTGCCGGAGCGACGGGTGGATGTGTATCAGGAGCTGGTGCGGCTGATGCTGGGTTTTTGGGAGACGCATCGGGAGGGGGTGGCTGATGTGCGTGAGCTGGCATTGCTGGATGGGACAGGGCGCAGCTTTATGGATGAGAATGAGGCGGTAGAGGCCAAGGAACGGGCGCTGATTGATTTGGCGGACTGGATGCAGCAGCAGGGAAAGGCAAGCGTGGACAAAGCCGACACGCTAACCCATTTGGCGGGTTATTTTGCGGAACGGGAGGGAGCCGAAGGCAAAGAACCAGCGGCGTGGGCCAAGGGGTTTTTGCAGGTGGCACACCAGCGCAGCGGGCTGTTTGTGGAGGTGGAGCCGGATACTTACGCTTTTTCACACAAGAACTTTTTGGAATATTTGGCGGCAACGGCACTGGTGAACCGGCTGGATGCGCAGATGGTGGCACTGGTGCTGGCGAAGGCGGGGGATAGCTGGTGGGACGAGGTGATTTTGCTGGCGGCGGCGCACGAGCGGCTTTCGTCAGCACGGCGGGAACTGCTGCTGCGGGAGTTGGTGGGCAAGGGGCATTTGCTGCTGGCAGGGCGGTGTGCGGTGGATGCCGGAGCGCGGCTGCCCGCCCCGCTGCGGCGGCAGCTTGAGCGGCAACTGCACGCGAAAATGGTGGATGGGGGGCAGCAGCCGAAGGCACGCTATGAGGCGGGGGAGGTGCTGGATGGTTTGGGGTGGCTGCCGCCGGATTTGAACCGCTGGGTGCGCTGCCAAAGCGATGGGTTTGATGGCTGGGTGATGCGTTATCCGGTGACCAATGCCCAGTATGGGCTGTTTGTGGCGGCGGGTGGGTATGAAAACCCGGCCTGGTGGGGTGGGGAAAAGGGTGAGGGGTGGCAGTGGCGGGTGAAGCAGCATCCTGACTATCGCGGCAGCGAACCTGTTACGATACCTGAATATTGGCACACGGCGCGGTTTGGCAAGGAGCGACAGGGGTACCCGGTGGTGGGGGTGAGCTGGTATGAGGCGCAGGCGTATGGGGCGTGGTTGACGGATGTGCTGCGGCGGAAGCGGGCGGGGGAAGCTGCCGTGACGCAGGCGGAGCAGGATCTGGTGGCTGATTTGGGCGGGCAGTTGGTGGCGCTGATTCGGCTGCCGGAAGATGATGAATGGCAGGTGCTGGCAGGTGGCACGCGCCCTAAAAACAGGTATCCTTGGGACGAGCAAACAGCCACCGAGGGTGCCGAAGCGGTGGTGGCGCGGGCAAATGTGGCCGAAGCCAAGCTGAACGGCACATCACCAGTGGCAATGTACCCGTTGGGGCGCAGTTGGCCGCACGGATTGCACGACATGGGTGGAAATGTATGGGAATGGACATTAACACATTATGAGAATTCTGAAAGTGGCCGGGTGTTGCGCGGCGGCTCGTGGAACGACTATCTCGGCCGCGCGCTGGTGTCGGCCTGCGACGGGGTCAATTTAGTCTACTCCGACTTCAATGTCGGTTTTCGCCTAGTCGCCCCCATCTGTTCTGGTTCCTGATTGCTGTTTTCTGGAATTCTGTAACGGGGGGTTTGGGGGGCGCGTAGCCCCCCGATCAAATTTTTTGAATGAAAATGCGTAGTGCGGGCATCCCTGCCCGCACTATCGGGCAAGGATGCCCGATTTACACAGGCGGTACCATGAAAACATACAAAAACCTGTATCCTCGCATCTATGATTGGGATAATTTGTATGAAGCATACTGCAAGGCACGCAAAGGGAAGCGGAGTCGGCCGCCAGCCGCCGCCTTTGAATACCATCAAGAGCAAAACCTTGTTGAATTAGTCCGCGATCTACGCGACAAACAGTATCAACCGGGCAGCTACCATTCTTTTTACATCCACGAACCGAAACGCCGCCTCATTTCGGCCGCCCCATTTCGGGATCGCGTTGTTCACCACGCCCTGTGCAACGTCATCGAACCCATTTTTGAAATGAGAAGTAGGGGCGGGATGGCGCGGATTGGCGCAGGCCAATACCACGAACCTTTGCTCCGCGCCGTCTCGCCCGGCTTGCGCCAACCACGGGTTAGAAGGGGGCGAGACGACTGGGAGATAAGGCTTTGGATACAGGCTACACCTACCCCAGTCATCCCGCCCCTACCCTACTTAAGGATTGTGGTAAACCAGCTTTTCTGATTGAGCAGATGATGCTCTGTTGTGTATAATGCAGGCATGATAAAGCAAGTTGTGGTTGATGAACCAGTGTGGGAAATTGCCCGACTTTTTCCACCGCAAGGGCAGTGGGCGGTGGATGATTATCTTGGCCTGGATGCTCAAAGCGGCAATCATTTAATTGAATTTTCCCACGGCCACGTTGAAGTTTTGCCAATGCCATCTTTGCAACATCAAGCGATTGCGGCTTTTTTGTTTCACCTGCTTTATTCATTTGTCTTAAGCCGCCAGCTAGGGATGGTGCGTTTTGCCCCAACCAAGGTGCGGCTTTGGGAAGGGAAAATACGGGAGCCGGATCTCTTTTTTGTGGCACAAAAGAACAGTGAAAAACGCACAGCACAATGGTTTACACAAATTGACTTGGCAGTGGAGATTATTAGCCCGGATGATCCGGGGCGTGATTTGGAAACCAAACGGCGTGAATATGCCCAGGCCGGGATTGCTGAATATTGGATTATTGACCCGCGTAGCGAGGAAATTTTGGTGCTAACGCTGGCGGGGAAGCAGTATGAAACGCATGGCATTTTCAGGCCAGGGGAGACCGCGACCTCGGTTTTGCTGACAGAATTTGCGGTGGCCGTGACGGATGTTTTTGCCCAGCGTTAGGTTCTCTAACAGGTTGTTCCCATCCCGATTATGAGAACGTATTGACACAGCCCTGTTTGTATGCCATAATGCCTCCATTATTGATTGATTTGCAGCGTTAAAAGCTGCACCGCCATTCTAAAAAACGAGGAGGTGGTGCATAAATGGATAGTTATTATTCTAAATGCACCGTAGCACTACCTTCTCGTGAGAGCAAGTAGTGCTACGGTGTGCAAAACGAAAAACCTCGTCTTCGGACGGGGTTTTTTGTTTTTGGGGGAAAGAAAATTGGGAATTAGAGATTGGAGATTGAGTCGGTTCGTGCTAATCTCCAATCTCTAATCTCAAATTTTCGGAGCGATTGATGAAACGAGTCCCTGTGATTGTGTATGGCGCGGGCGGGGTGGGCAGTGCCTTGCTGGCGCAGATTGTGGAGAGCCGGGTACGGGTGGCGGAACGGAATGGATGCCAATTTGATGTGGTGGCGGTGACGGACAGCCGCAGCTGGGTGTGGAATGCGGAGGGGTTGAGCAATGGGCAACTGCGGGATATTGTGGTGGCGAAGAAAAACGGCCGTTCTCTAACCCCCACCCCGCACGAACGGCCGTCTGACCTCGACATTCTCAACCACATGGCCGAGTCGGTGGTGACGGATGGCATTGTGGTGGATGTAACGGCCGTTAACGGCATGGAACCCGTCCTGGATCGCGCATTGGAATTGGGGTATGGCGTAGCCCTGGCAAACAAAAAGGCGTTTGCTGGCCCCTGGGTCACCGCCCGACGCTACTTCAACCATCCCCGCGTGCGGCATGAATCCACGGTGGGCGGGGGGCAGCCAGTTATTGCCACCTTGCGCTACCTGTTGGATGTTAATGATCCGATTTATGAAATTGAAGGGCAGATGAGCGGCACGCTGGGGTTTATTTGTGGCTGCCTGGACAAGGGGATTCCGTTTTCGCAGGCGGTGGCCGAGGCCAAGGCGAAGGGGTTTACGGAGCCAGACCCGCGTGAGGATTTGGGTGGGCAGGATGTGATGCGGAAGGTGTTGATTTTGGCACGGATGGCGGGCTGGTCGTTTGAGGCGGATGAGATTCGCGTGGAGTCGCTCTATCCGGCGGAGCTGGCGGGGTTGTCGGTGGGTGAGTTTTTAACGGCCGTTTCCGTCCTCGACCAACCCATGGCCGCACGGGCTGCCGCCGCCGCCGCCGAAGGCAAAGTGCTGCGCTACACGGCTCGCGTGGAAGAAGGGCGGGGGGTGGTGGGGCTGCAGGCCATTCCGGCCGGCAGTGCGCTGGCTAACATGAAATACATCAGCTTCCGCACCGAGCGGTATAACGACGAGCCGCTGCTCATTGGGGGCAAAGGGGCGGGCGTGGAAATGACCGCTGCCGGGGTGCTGGGGGATATGATTGATTTGGTGCGGGAGGCGGGAGCGGGGGGCTGAGATGAGGAGCAGGGGAGCAGGGGAGAAATTCCCCCCTGCTCCTCTGCCCCCTGCTCCCCTGCGCTGTTTTAGCCATTCAACCCAGGCGGTTCAGTATTATTGTCCGCTGGGGGTTGCGTGGGGGCGGGAGATGGCGTGGGCGTGGGAGCCGCGCCGCGTCCCGGAATGTTGATCACCTGCCCGGCACGAACCTGGTTGGGGTTGGTAATTTGGGGGTTGGCGGCGAGTAGGTCGCTGTAGCGTACGCCAAGTTTGGCGGCCACGCTGCTGAGCGTGTCGCAGCTACCCAGGATGTAGGTGGTACCCAAATCAACGCCGGGGTTTTTGCTACAGTCAACGGTGCTGCCGCTGCTGCTGGGCGTTGGTGTGGGAACGGTTTGCGTGACGGCGGTTGGGGTAGGCGTTGGTTCTTCAGGCGTTGGGGTGGGCGTGATGGCTTCGGCAACGGCACTGCTGACGGTGATGCTGACGGCATTGCTGCTGTCCTCGCTGCCCAGATTGCGCACAACCAATTCATAGGCCGGGGCGTCGGTTAACAGGGTGAATTCCCAGCTTCCGTCGCTGTCCACAACGGCCGTTCCCAGCGGTTCCTCGTCGTTCAAAATCTCAATGGTCGCGCCCGGTTCCCCGGTGCCACTAACCAGCACATCTTCACCCGTTACCTCCTCGCCATCTTCTGGCGAGGTAATAACCGGTTCGACGGTAGCCACTGCATCGCTTGCTTCTTCACCTGGTTCAGTGGAAGCCAGTTCCAAATCGTCCATCAGTTCGGCGATGGGGTTGTGGAGCGACCAGGCGCAGCGGAAGCCAATGCTGTCGTCGCCAATATCGGGCGTGGCTGAGAAACGGATGCTGCTGCTGGTGAAGTTACCGGTGTCGTACCATGAACCACCGCGCACAACCTTTTCGCTGCCTTCGCGGGGACCAAATGGATTGACGGTGGGGGATTCGCCGTAGAAAGCAGGGTTGAACCAGTCGGCCACCCATTCCCAGACGTTGCCACCCATGTCATAGGCTCCCACACCGCTGCGGCCGGCTTCAAAGCTGCCGACGGGGGCGGTGGTGGCAAAGCCGTCGTCTACCTGGGGGTTGGCCTGGGCTTCGGTGCAATTTTGGTCGCAGAAGTTAACGGCCGTTTCGTCGAAGGCATTGCCCCAGGGATAAGCCCGCTGGTCGTTTTCCTGCGGATCCCAGCCGGCCGCTTTTTCCCATTCGGCCTCGGTGGGCAGCCGGGCACCGCGCCAGCCGCAATAGGCAGCCGCACCGTACCAGCTTATGCCAGTTACCGGGTTGTTGAGCAGGGTGTCGTCTACGGAATAAACGGCCGTTTCGCTCTCAGCAATATCACTCGCATCCAACGAAATACACGATTGTCCAAAACAACCGTTCTCCGTCTCTCCCAAATCATTGAGAAACTCAACAAACGCCCCGTTTGTCACCTCAAAAACATCAATATAGAAATTATCAAGGTGGAGCGTGTGCGCCGGTTCAGCCGAGGTAAACCAATCTTCCTGGCATCCTTCGCGGAACCCCTCACACTCTGTCAGCAAATCAGCCGCACTGGCACCCATCTTGAAGAACCCTTCTTCAACCAATACCATACGCGCCGAATCACTTTCAATTTCCTGCGGAAGAGGAGTAGCCGTTGGCGTCTCCGTTGGCAAAGGGATTTCCGTCGGCAATTCCGTTGCTGTTGCTGTGGCCGTCGGAGCAGGTGTTGCCGTAGCCGCCACTGTGGCCGTAGGAAGTTCAGCCGACGTTGCTTCAGCCACGACTTCACCTGCTGTTGTGGGGACAGGCGTCGGAATGACCACCGGTTGTTCCTCACGGCAAGCCGCCAGCAGCAAAACCAGCACAAAAAGAATCTTAATTGAGCTACTTAGTTTTGTTTTCATACCAATAGGGATTGCGTGAAGTTGTTATTCACTTGCGTTTAAGCAGGCCTTGCAAAAAAGCATATTGCCTTTTCAAGTTTCCGCTTACACGACCGCTAATCAATTACGGGCTGATTGGGTGAACCAGCCCGTAATGATTTGTGTCGTATATTGTCACTCGTTTAGGTGGGGTCAGTCAGTTGCCTAAGGCCATTAACCAATGATTAGCGGCTAGCGTCGGCATCCCAATCAGCGGTACCGTCAACAATAAAGTTCTGTACATCAACATTGATACCATCGCTCATGTCGGTCAGGCTGATGTCATCCACAACAAACAGCGTCCAGGCGTTGTGGTCAGGGAATTTCATGCCCATACGCATGTGAATATATTCGCCACCGTTCAGGGCAACCGTTTCTTTGCGAGCCAGATAGTTGCACTCTTCGCCGCCATTGGGGCAAACACGGGTGTCGGGGAACAGTTCGCGCCATTCGCTGACGGAGCTGGGATCTTCAGAGGTACCAAAACCGTACCAGGCAACGCTATTATAGGCACTGTCTACATTTTCTTCCCAAGCGGTCAGGTGCAGTTGTACCCAGTAATGACCAGGAGCGGTGACGCTTGTTTTTTGCCACATATTGGCAAATTGGGAGCCGCTGGGGCCGGTGCGGAAGAACATGCCAACGGCGTTGTTAATACCATCGGTGTCCGGCTTGCGGGAAACATCAACCTGGGCGAAGTGAACCTCCCAGCCGGGGGTGATTGCTGGGGTGGGAACAGTCCAGTTAGCTGGCTGCCCACCAACCCAGTCGGTAAAGTGACCGTTCTGGATATATTGGGCGGCTTTCGGGTTGCTGGGTTTGAAATCCTTGAGGCGTACATCGTCGTAAGAAACGACGGAGAAACCACCGGCAAAGGCGGCTACGCTAACAAACAAACCGAGCAACAAGCTGGCGATAGCTGCTACGCGCCACTTGTTCAGTTTTTGAATCTGACTACCAATAAATCGCAACTCATTCATCCGTTAAAACTCTCCTTGAAGTTTGGTGTGGATTAGACAAAAGCGAACGGGATGTGGAAATTTACCTTTGGCAAAGGCTTTGTCGCTTTTGTGGGCTACCGATAATGCCATTAGGAACGAGAACTAAACAGCTTGCCCGTTTTAGAAGTTCAACTTCTTCTGAGAAGTTGAACTTCTTTCGTAACTTATTTAACCCTTGTTCTTTAGCATGATGCCATAAGGTCTATCAATACAACATCAATGCCACGTGAATATTTTCCTATATCAATTTGCCTTGTTTTTGGGGCCTGGTTGCTGCCGCCCTGAGCAAAGATTAGCCATATTTCGCAGGGTGATGATGGGTGCTGTGCATCTGTGCTTAATGGCAAATTAGCAACGAAAAGTTACAGGATTTCTTAAGGGTAAACAGGGGGGTTGGGAATTTTCGCCCTTTTCACTAGGGGGCGTTTTCAAGTTGGAAGGGGGCTTGAATGATGGTGCGGTTGCGGCGCAGCGGAACGTCGTTGCCATCGGGGAAATCAAAGGATGCCAGTGGGGGGGCATCGAGGTGGAGCATGGCGATGAGGGTGTCGGTGGCGGCCTCGTTGTCAACCAGAATGGTGATGGTGTGGTTGAGGCCAGGGGCAAGCTGGCTTTGGCCGAGAATTTGGTTGGGCTGCCCGTCGAGGCTGTTGTAGAGAACAAGCCAGCCGTCAATGTCGGTAATGGCGAGGGGGACGATGACAGAAATTTGGCCGTTGTCGTCGGCCGCCGGCCGAGGCTGGCTGCGAGAAATGAGATAGTTGCCGGGGTTGGTGCCAACGGTGAAGGGGGCGGGAACCTGACCAGAAACAGTCACGGGCAGGTCAGCTTCGGGAAAGTTAAACTGCCCCAGAGGGGCGTCGTCGTTGTGGAGCTGCAGGTAGAGGGGGTCGCTAACGGCCGTTAATCCCAAATCCACCACCACCTGCTCATTCACCCCATCGGCCAGCGGCGCGGAGGCGATGATGACACCGGGTTCGCCGTCGTTGTCGGTGTGGACAACCACCCAGCCAGGGCCACTGCTCAGAACGCGGTCAATGATTAAACGGCCGTTTACCACCGGCTGGTCATAAATAATCAAATCAGGCGGTAGAGCCACGCGGAAAAGCTGCTGCGCCGGTTCATCATTCACCAGCAGCGGCAAATCCTCATCCGGCGGGTTGAGCGTGCCGGGGTCAACCGTGTCTTCGTAGAGAACGGCGTGGAGCAGCGGCGTGGCTTCGCGCCAGCGCAGCCGGATTTGCAGGTTTTCGTTGCGCCCCTCCACCAGTTTGGCTTCGCCAACGGCCGTTCCCGGCTCGCCCTCTTCATCGGTGTGAATCCGCACCCAGCCCGCCACCGGGCTAAAAATCAGGTCAATGGTTAAAACGCCGTTCTCCCCCACCTCCTGCTCGGCAATGGTGATGACCGGGTTGGGCAGTTCGATGTCTACAGCAAAGGCCGTGGGCGTGGTCAGCGGCTGGTCGCCATCGGGGAAGTCAAAGCGGCGGTTGCCGCTGCTTTCTTCGTGCAGCCGCACGGCCAGGGTGGCCTGGGCGGAAAGGGGGTCAACGGTGACGACCACATCCTGGCTGCTACCGGAGGAAACGGCCGTTTGCCCCAGCACCGCCTCTGAGCCGTCGGCCTGTGCCGCCAACACCACCACCCAGCCGTCTACGGGGCTGTCTACGCGGGCAATGGATAAACGGCCGTTTTCCCCCAGCGTTTGGTTATTGACCACCAGCAACGGGGCGATGGGCGTGGCGGTAGGCGTGGGGGCTGGCGTAACGGTGGGCGTGGGCGAGGGGGTAGCGGTGGGGATAATGGCCGAGGTCGTGATTTGGGTTGCCGTGGGCGCAGCGGCAGGGGTGGGCGTTTCTGCCCCATCCTGGGCGCAGGCCACCAGCAGCACAAGCCACAGCCAAACCAATTGCTTTACCCGCTTCCCAATCATATGGCCGGAATTGTAAGTCGTTTACCCCAAACCCCAAAATTTTCTCATTAACGGTATGCCTGAATGCGATACCCCACGCCGTCGCTGATAAATTCGATGGTACCCAGTTCATCGGTGCGGAGGACGGTGGCACCGATGGCGGCGAGGCGTTGCAGCGTTTCCGGGTGGGGGTGGCCGAAACTGTTGCCTGTCCCAGCAGAAATGATGACGATTTGCGGCTGCACGGCGGCCAGGAAGTCGGCACTGCTGGAGGTGCGGGAGCCGTGGTGCCCGGCTTTGAAAACGAGCGATTGCAGCGGCAGCCCGCTGCGCAGCATCGCCTGCTCCGCCTTCCCCTCGGCGTCGCCGGTGAGCAGCAGGCTAAACTGGCCGTAGACCAGGCGGACGGAGACGGAGTTTTCGTTACGGCTTTCTGCGTCGCGCTGGTCGCCGGGGTGGAGGATGTGGAGGTCTACGCCGTCGTCAATGTGGATGATTTCGCCAGCGTGGACGGGAAAAACGGCCGTTTTATCCCCCTCCGCCGCCAGCAGCACCTCATCATAAATCGGCGACTCCCCCACCCCCGACCCATCCGTCAGCAGCCGCTCCACGCGGTACCGTTCAAACACCCCCACCAGCCCCGACACATGGTCAGCGTCGGGGTGGGTTGCCACCACCAAATCAATCGCCCGATCCCAAAACGGCATTTGGCGGCCAAGCTGGTCGTTGAGCACGCTGGGGTAAAAGCCGCCATCCACCAGCACCTGCCGCCCTGTCGGCGTTTGGATAAAAATGGCGTCCCCCTGCCCCACGTTCAGAAAGGCCACGTGAAGCTGCCCATCCGGCTGGCTGCTGCCCCAGGCGGTGGTCAGTGCCAGAAAAGCCACGCTGCTGGTAAGGGCCGCCCGCTGCGTCAGATTTTTTCGCAGTTGCTCCAACGTGTGGCCGCGCCAGCTTGCCTCCTGTTTGGCAAACCAGGTCAGCAGCCCAATGAGGGCATAGATGAGCAAGACAGCACCGAGAGAAAGCTGGATTGGCACGGCGGCGTAGGGGACGGTGGCGAGGGCGCGGACGAGGGTGGTGGTGTAGGCCAGCAGCAGCCACGCCACCCAGGCAAAGGGCTGCGCCAGCGCGGGCGAAATCAAACCAACCAGGGTCGCCAACCCGCCCCAGGTCATGACGCCGGGCTGGGCAGGCAAAACGAGGGCGTTGGCGAGCAGGCTGACGAGCGATAGCTGCTCAAAATAGGCGATGAGCAGGGGCAGGGTGAGGATTTGGGCGGCGAGGGTGATGAGGACGGCCTCGGAAATGAGGCTCATAATGTTTTTGACCATGCTGGCACTAAACCGCGCCGCCAGTTTTTGCTCCACCCAGCGGGTAAGCGGGGTGGCGTAGAGCATGAGGCTGAGGGTGGCGGCAAAGCTGAGTTGAAAGCCAACGTCCCACAGGGTGAACGGGTTGAGCAGGGTCATGAGTAGCCCGGCGACGAAGAGGGAGGCGATGGAGTAGCTGCTGCGCCCCAGAAAGCGGCTGCTGAGGAGATAGGTGCTGCCCATGATGGCGGCGCGGACGACGGAGGCATCGGCACCGACAAGGAGGGTGTAGCTGATGATGCCGCTGAGGGCGAAAAAAACGGCCGTTTTCTTCGGCAGCAGCAAATCGCCCACGCGAATGAGGATGGCAACGAGAATGGCAATGTTGAAGCCGGAAATGGCGATGATGTGGGTGAGGCCAGTCAGGCGAAAAGCGTCGTCGAGGTCAGGCGGGATGCCGTTGTCGTTGCCGAGCAGGATGCCGACCAGCAGCGCGGCTTGGGGGTCGGGGATAAGGCGGTGGATGGTGGCCTGGGCGTGGGCTTTGAAGTGGAAGAGGGCGGCGTAAAAGGGGCTGCCCTGGTTTTCGGCCAGCACGGTTAGCTGGGGCAGGGAGATGAGGCTGTGGATGCCCTGGCGGGCAAGGTATTCTTTATAGCTAAAGTCGTCGCTGCTGGGTGGGGTTTCCAAACGGCCGTTTACTTCCACCCGTGTGCCATATTCGATGACAGGGAAGCGGTGGGTGCGGAGCAGAAAACGGCCGTTAACCGGCTGGCTGCTGCCGTCGGGCAGGGTCACGCTTTCGGCGGCTACGGTCAGATTGACAAAACGGTCGCGCACATCGGGTTCGTCAATGACTAGTCCGGTAATGGTCAGGCTGCGGCTGTTGTTGTAATAGGCCAAGTGGCTGGCATCAATGACAGGCTGGGCGAGGGTGTGGCGGATGAAGCCCAGCATGAGAAACAGCAGGCAGAGGCTGGCCTGGCGCAAACGCGGCCAGCGACCGGTGACAGTGGCAATGAGAAGGGCGGCAGCGGCGGGGGGATAAACGGCCGTTAGCCCCACCGCATACATGGAAGCCAACCATAAACCAATAAACCAACTTACAACAAGATAAATAACGAGCATAGGCAACCTGCCAGAATGTTTGGAACTGTTCAAAAGGACGCGCAAATTATAGATGAGGCTGTGTTTCTGCACAGTTATGGGTTAGGTAATTTGTACTAGCAAAATGTTTTGTTAGCTGCACCGACAGGTTTGTCACTGATAACGGCCTAAAATGATGCAAAGAAGCAGCGAGGGACTAGATTTTGGCAAAAATCCGTGTAAAGTAGATAACGTTTAAGCTGTAAACTTTAATCAACGCGGTTGAGTTCGTTAAGCTCATTTGTTACAATAAATTTTGCCGAACAGAGGCACTGTCTTTCTATTGGAAAAGCCGACTGTAAAGAATCCCCAATATCTCATTGCACGCTTTGGAAAGCGATATGACTCTGTTTTAATTTTTGTAAACTGGAAAGAACAACATGAAGGATTTCAATGCAGAAGCGTACCGTATTTTAGCGATTGATGATAATCGCTTTATTTTGCGGATGGTCACGGGGGCGTTGGAGCAAGCAGGGTTTCAAATATCAACAGCTGCTTCTGGTGAGGATGCTTTAGAGCTGATCAAGCGTAATGGGCTGCCGCATTTGGCGCTGGTGGACATTAATATGCCGTTTGGCATGGATGGGTTTGAGTTTTGCAAGACGGTGCATGAGTTTAGCGATTTGCCGATTATCATGTTAACGGCCGTTGACGAAGACGAAACCATCATCAACACCATTGATCAGTTTGCCGAAGATTACATCACCAAGCCGTTTAACCTGGGCGAACTGGTGGCACGGGTGCGTCGTGTGCTACGCCGCATTGGCGATTTTGCCTATGCGCTTACCCCCTATACACAGGTGGACAGTCGTTTGCAGGTTGATTTCTCCAATCAAAAGCTGATCGTGGCTGGGGACGAGCAGAAATTGACCCCCACGGAGACCAAGTTGCTTTATATTTTGATGCGTAATGCAGGGCGCACCGTCACAACCGACTTCATTTTGCGGCGGCTGTGGCCGTTGGAAACGGTTTATGAAGACCGTTTGCGGGTTTATGTCCATCGGCTGCGGCAAAAGATTGAAGTTGAACCCAGTAACCCACAATATATTATTTCCCAGCGTGGTGTGGGTTATACCTTTATGGTGTTAGAACCGGTATCAAGTAAAAAATAGCTGTTGGTCTTTGGGGTTTGCGTTGGATCGTGTGCCGCAAATTTCCAGAAAGCCATCATTGTTTGGGTGAGCCGTATAAAACTTAAGTAGACGACAAGATAGTTATGTCAATTGTAGAGTCATCTGATCAAGAAAAGACGGTATTAGCTGTAGACGACAATCTGTATACGCTTCGCATTGTGCAGCAGGCGTTAGAGCAGTCAGATTTCAAGGTCTTGACGGCCACATCGGGTGAGGAGGCGTTGAAGTTGATTAGCCGTTTGGGGCTGCCCCATTTGGCGGTGGTAGATTTGCACATGCCACCGGGGATGAGTGGCTTTGAGTTTTGTCGCTCGGTGCATCAGTATAGTGACATGCCGATTATTATGTTAACGGCCGTTAATGAAGAAAGCACCGTCGTTGAGGGGCTAGAACAGCACGCCGAAGATTACATCGTCAAGCCGTTTAATCCGGGCGAATTGGTGGCACGGGTGCGCCGCGTGCTGCGCCGTATGGGTGATTTTGCCTATACGCTGTCGCCAGAAACGGCCGTTGATAAACGGCTAACCATTGATTTTCCCAACCGCAAAGCCATTGTCAACGGCAAACGCATTTCATTAACCCCCACCGAAACCAAATTGCTCTACATTTTGATGCGCAATGCGGGTCACACGGTGACAACAGAATTTATCTTGCGGCGGCTGTGGCCGATGGAACCAGCGTATGAAGACCGGCTGCATGTCCATATGCACCGGCTGCGGCGCAAGATTGAAGACAAAAAGGACAAAAGCGTCCGTTATATCACGTCAGAACGTGGCGCGGGTTATATTTTTCAGAGTACGGTGAAGTAGGAAGTAATCGGTAATCAGTAAACGGTAATCAGTCTGAACACTGATTACTGATTACCGTTTACCCAATTACTGATTACTGAAAAAGGGCCAGCAGCCCGTTGCGCTGCTGGCTTTTTTGTTGAGCGATGGTGAGGTTGGAACAGGTTGAGGCGGCATTGAGGCTGGCGGGTTTTGACACGCAGCATGCCCACGCCCAAATGGCTCCAATGCCGAGGGCAATGAAACGGCCGTTAACCCTTCCCGGCAAACCCCGTGTGGGTGGGGTGTTGGCGCTGCTCTATGACTGCCACGACCAGATCAACGTTGTCCTCACCCGCCGCCGCGATGATTTGAACGCCCATGCCGGGCAAATCTCTTTCCCTGGTGGCCGCAACGAGCCGCCGGAGCCGCTGCTGACAACGGCTCTGCGGGAAACGTATGAGGAAGTGGGCATTGCACCAGATGTCGTGCAGGTGCTGGGGGCATTGACACCTATCTACATTCCCCCGTCGGATTATGAGGTGCATCCTTTTGTGGCGTGGTATACAAACGGCCGTTGTCCCACCTTTTTGCCAGCCCCCCGCGAAGTCGCCGAAATTTTGGAGGTGCCGTTAACCCACCTGCTTGACCCAGCCATCAGACAGCATGAGGCGCGGGAGATTATGGGGCATCGGCTGCATGTGCCTTTTTTCGACGTGAATGGGCACAAGGTGTGGGGGGCAACGGCCGTTATGTTGAGCGAACTGGTGGAACGGTTAAAGGTGGTGTTGGGAGAAACGGCCGTTAATGCGCCACCGTTGCCTCCGGCATAGATTCATCCAGCGGCAGCCGCACCACAAACGCCGTCCCCTGCCCCACTTCACTGTGAACCTGCACTACCCCTCCGTGCGCTTCTACCAACTCCTTCACAATCGTTAGCCCCAACCCCGACCCTTGCTGATCATGTCGCGCCCGGCTGCTGTCTGCCTGGTAAAACCGTTCAAAAATACGCGGCAATTGCTCCCGCGCAATCCCCACCCCACTATCCTGCACAATCCCTTCCACAGCATGCTCCCCATGCCGTCGCGCCAGCAGCAACACCCGTCCTCCGGCTGGGGTATGGGTAACGGCATTTTCGGCCAAATTGACAAATACCTGCGTTAGCCGGTCAGGATCAGCCAAAATGGGCGGGACGGGCAGCAGATCAACCGTAAGCTGTACCTGTTTTTCCTGCGCCACCAGCGTCAGGCTGCGCTCTACGTCACGCAAAATATCGCCCAGGTTAAGCAGTACCTTGTTTAACCGCAGCTGCCCCGAATCGAGCCGGGCGACAACGAGCAGTTGTGCCACCATCCGCGCCATCCGTTCTGCCTCACTGTTGATAACGGTAGCAGCATGGGTTTGCTCTTCAGGGCTGTCCACCACGCCATCGAGCATGGCCTGGCTCCAGCCGCGAATGGAGGTGATGGGGGTCTTGAGGTCGTGGGAGACATTGGCAATAAAGTCGCGCTGCGATTGTTGTGAAGCCTGCACCTGGGTGGCCATGGTGTTAAAGCTGTGGGCCAGCCGCTGGATTTCTTCGGGGCCAACTGGCTCGATTTGCTGATCGTACTGTCCCTGGGCAATGGCTTCGGCGGCAACAACGGCGTGGCTCAGTGGACGATTGATGGAGCGGGAAATCCACATGGCGAGGACGAGAGCCAGCAAGAAAGCGATAACCCCGGCAATGAGCAGGGGGCTGAGAAAGAATTCGCGGAAGAAGAGGAAGATGGTGGGTTCGTGCTGTAGGTAGACAATTTGAAAGCGGTCAAAGTCGAAGGGGCGGCTGTAGAGGAGCCAACGGCCGTTTGTGGGGTGTTCATAACGGCCAACCAGCACGTTGGCATCGGTGTTGGTAAAGGCACGCACCGCCTGCACATTTTCGATGACCAAACCCAGCCACTGGTTGTTGGGGTTGGTGTCGTAGATCACTTCACTGGTGCGGCGGTTGGTGATGACGATACGGACATTTTGCTCAACGGCCGTTTGTTGCAAAAACGCCGCCAAATCATCCGCATTCCCCCCCGCCCGCACAATCTCAATCAACTGCTGCCGGCTGGCAACCCCAATCGCCACCAGCCTTTGCAAAGGCGACAATACGCGCAGGTTGGAAACCGCCGCAAAGCCATAGAGTGCCGCCGCCACGATAAACAGCACCGTAAAAATGACGGCAAAATAGGAAAGCAGAAGACGGCTGCGTAGCGTTGTGAACATGGGGCTATTGTATCAGGGGATTATGAAGCAACGGTAAGGAATGTGTTATGGAAATGTAAAAAGTAGCAGGTAACAAGTGGCAGGTAGCATATCGGTAATCCTTGTCACGTATTACTTGCTCGCTTCAGCCACAACCAGCTTGTAACCCATGCCCCACACCGTCTCAATAATGAGGGTGCTGTCAGCCAGTTTTTCGCGCAAATGGGCTACATGGACATCTACGGTGCGGGTTTGGCCGTAAAATTCGTACCCCCAGACTAGATCGAGCAGTTGGTCGCGGGACAGGACGCGGTTGGCGTGTTCGATAAGGGTCAGCAATAAATCAAACTCTTTGGCGCGAAGGGAAACGGCCGTTTCCCCCACCAACACCTCACGGCTGCCCGGATCAATCGTCACATTACCTAGCTGTCGCTTTTGCGGCCGGCTGTTGCCCCCTTCCGGGCTAACGCGCCGCAAAATGGCCCGCACCCGCGCCACCAGCTCACGCGGGTTAAACGGCTTGGTCAAATAATCATCCGCCCCCATCTCCAGCCCCACAATTTTGTCAATGTCGTCATCGCGGGCGGTGAGCATGATGATGGGCAAATTGCCCTCGGCGCGAACGCGGCGGCACACTTCCCAGCCGTCCATATCGGGCATCATCAAATCCAGCACCAGCAGGCTGGGCATTTCAGCTTTGATGTGTGCCAATGCCTCCATCCCGTTGGTAACGGTTACAATATCAAAGCCATCTTTTTTCAAATAAAGCCCAGCCAACTCACGGATGTTGGCTTCGTCATCGGCAATGAGAATGGTTTCGCGGGGCATAAGATTCTCAACAGTGGTGCTTAGAGATTGGAGATTCAACCAAATCTCCAATCTCTAAGCTCTCAATTAGCCAACTAAGGCCACAGCTTCAATTTCTACCAGCGCCCCCAGCGGCAGGGCGGCTACCTGAACGGCCGATCTTGCCGGTGGGTTTTGCCCAAAGAACTGGGCGTAAACGCCGTTGACGGTGGCAAAGTCTTTCATGTCGTTGAGGAAGACGGTGGTTTTGACCACATTGTCCAGACTGCTTCCGGCGGCGGCGAGAACGGCCGTTAAATTCTTCAACACCTGTTCTGCCTGCGCCGCCACATCCCCATCCAACATCTTACCCGTTTCCGGCACCAGGGCAATTTGCCCCGCCGTATACACCAAATTCCCCACCACCACTGCCTGCGAATAAGGGCCAACTGCGGCCGGCGCGTGGTCTGTATGAACAATTTTCTTTCCCATGCAAAACCTTCCTTTTGTAGTAATCAGTCATCGGTAATCAGTTATCGGTAGTCAGTAAGCAGCAGTCACTATCCTTACTGATTACTGTACACTGATGACTGATTACCGAAATCAGTGGGCATGATAAATCATCCCCTCGCAAATTGCAAAAGCAGGGGCATTTATGATAAACTCCACTGGTTATGAATGCGCTTGTTTGTTTGTGGCCCCTGGTCATCGAGCTAGGTGATTTTCAAATCCAAAGCGTCACCCCCCTGAGCGAAGTTGCCTGGTTTGCGGCCGGCCTGGTTTTGCTGGCTGGTTCATCGGCCGCCGTGCTGTGGTGGAACCGCCGAGCGTATTCTGACCCCTTTGTTGAAGAGTGATTGGAGATTAGAGATTTTTGGCCGTAGGAACCAAATGGCCGCTTTTATCTCCAGCCTGTAACCCAAAATCCCTGTAAATTTACCAAGATAGGAGCTTTGAATCACCATGATTGATGTCAATCAACTGCGCCGCAACACGGCGTTCTTGCACGATGGAAACCTGTATAAGGTAACTGAATATAGCCACAACAAGACCGGTCGCGGCAAGGCGACCATTCGCGTCACTGTTCGCAACATGCGGACAGGATCCATTGTCCAGCTCACCTTCAACTCCAGTGACCGGGTGGAGGATGTGCGTTTGGAGAAACGGACGTATCAATATTCATATGACGACGGCCGTTTTTATGTTTTCATGGACACCGAAACCTACGATCAAAAAGAGGTGGCGTACTATACCTTTGACGATCACAAACAGTATTTGCGCGAAAACATGGAAATTGACCTACTGACCTATGAAGGCGAAGTGCTGGACTACGAACTGCCCAAATCCATGGAGTTTGACGTGGTTGAGTCCGAGAATGCTGTCGCTGGCGACACAGCCACTGGCGCAACCAAGGAAATCATTACCGACACCGGGTTAAAAGTTAAAACCCCCCTCTTTGTCAAGGAAGGGGATCGCATCAAGGTCAACACCGACACTGGCGAATACATCACCCGCGTTAATTAAAAGCAAGCGTAGCCGCGTTTTCCACAACACGTTGGTTGAAGAACAGCCGAGGATGTGAATCCCCGGCTACGCTTTACACCATTCCTATCCCGCCACAATATTAACTAGTTTTTGCGGGATAATGATGATGTTGTGGATGGCCTGCCCGTTGATGGCTTGCTGGACTTTGGGGGAAGAAACGGCCGTTTGCTTCACCCTACCCTCCTCCTCCCCCACATCCACCACAATCCGATCCCGCACCTTGCCATTCACCTGCACCACCACCGTCACCTGCGCCGCCGCCGCCTTCGCCGCCTCAAACGACGGCCACGATTGCTGATGCACTGAACCCGGCTGCCCCAGCACAGCTTGCCACACCTCCTCGCTAATAAACGGCGCAATTGGAGCCAGCAGCCGCGTGTAGACATTTAGCATCTCCTGCCACTGCGCCGCGCTGCCCTCGCCCGCTTCCCATGCCGCCAGCAGATAGTTCAAATGCTCCATCAATGCCGCCACCGCCGTGTTAAAGCGGAACTGCGCCATATCATGGGTCAGCCGCTGCACCAGTTCATGCCGCCGCCGCTCAAACTCTTTTGACTCTTTGCGCCTTTGCGCCTTTGCGTGAAAGGCTTCCTGTGCCACTTCACCCACCAGCCGCCAAAACCTGTCCAGAAAACGGGCCACGCCCCGAACGGCCGTTTCCTCCCACGTCACCTCCGCATCAAACGGCCCCAAAAACAGCACACAGCCGCGCAGCGCATCGGTGCCATATTGCGCCGCCACCTCATCCGGCGTGACCACATTGCCCCGCGACTTGGACATTTTACGGCCGTCCACGTTTGACAGCAGCATCCCCTGGTTGCGTAGCTGCGTAAACGGCTCCGTGAACGAAATCAGCCCCGCATCAAACATCACCTTTGTCCAGAAGCGAGCATACAGCAGGTGCATGACGGCGTGTTCCGCCCCGCCAACATAGGTGTCCACCGGCAGCCAGCGGGCGACGGCGGCGGGGTCAAAGGGGCCATCTTTATAGCGCGGGCTGGCAAAGCGCAGAAAATACCACGAGGAGCAGGCAAAGCCATCCATCGTATCAGTTTCGCGCTGGGCGGGCTGGCCGCAGCGGGGGCAGGGCGTATTTACCCAGTCGGCGGCGCGGGCCAGGGGCGAACGGCCGTTTCCCGACGGGGCAAAATCATCAATGTCGGGCAGTTCCACAGGTAGTTGGTCGGCCGGAACCGGCACCGCCCCGCAGCTTTGGCAATGAACAATGGGAATGGGCGCTCCCCAATACCGCTGCCGCGAAATCAGCCAGTCGCGCAATTTATAGCTAACCTGCTGGCGGCCCTTGCCGCTTGCTGCCAAATCGGCGGTGATGTGGGAAACGGCCGTTTGTGAATCCATACCGCTGTAGTCACCAGAATTGATCAGCACACCGTAGTCAGAAAAACACGCTTCAACGCCCTGTGGCCGACCGTCGGGCGTAATCACCTCG
>WBZL01001311.1_pt1 | contig 26464 bp, 21 predicted proteins | sample 5204291 | NCBI WGS metagenome assembly WBZL01 (sample SAMN12344345, study PRJNA552823) | activated sludge metagenome | biome: Activated sludge suspended growth; feature: Nitrification reactor; material: Wastewater; isolation source: activated sludge from nitrification reactor of wastewater...
CCTGCAGGGTGTAGGCCGCGCCGTAGGCTTCCAGCGCCCAGACCTCCATTTCCCCGAAACGCTGGCCGCCGAACTGGGCCTTGCCGCCCAGGGGCTGCTGCGTGACGAGGCTGTAGGGCCCGGTCGAGCGCGCGTGGATCTTGTCGTCGACGAGGTGGTGAAGTTTCAGGAGATACTTCACGCCCACCGTCACGGGCCGCGCGAACCGCTCGCCCGTGCGGCCATCGAAGAGCGCGGACTGGCCGGAGACATCGAACCCCGCGCGGAGCAGCGCGTCGTTCACGTCAGCCTCCTTGGCTCCGTCGAAGACGGGCGTCGCGATCGGCACGCCGCGGCGCACCGTCTCGGCGCGTTCGACAAGCGTCCCGGCGTCGAGATCGGCGAATGCTTCGTCATAGGCTTCGTCGCCGTAGCCATGCTTCAGCGCATCACGCACCGGCGTCAGGTCGCCCGTCCGCCGGTAGTCCTGCAAGGCGTCGTCGATCCTGAGGCCGAGGCCCCGCGCGGCCCAGCCCATGTGGGTCTCGAGGATCTGGCCGACGTTCATCCGCGACGGCACGCCCAGGGGGTTGAGCACCATGTCGACCGGGGTTCCATCGCCGAGGAAAGGCATGTCCTCGATCGGCACGACCTTGGACACCACGCCCTTGTTGCCGTGACGGCCGGCCATCTTGTCACCCGGCTGCAGCTTGCGCTTCACCGCGACGAAGACCTTGACCATCTTCATCACGCCCGGCGGCAGGTCGTCGCCGCGCCGCACCTTCTCGACCTTGTCCTCGAATCGGTGCTCGAGCGCGCGTTTCTGCGCCTCGAACTGTGCGTTCAGCGCCTCGACTTCCTGCGCGTCCTTCTCTTCGGCAAGCGCAAGCTGCCACCACTGGCCGCGGCTCAGGCTTTCCAGAAGCTCCTCGTCGATCGCGGCGTTGGGCTTGATGCCCTTCGGCCCCTTGACCGCGGTCTTGCCCATGATCATGGACTTCAGGCGCGCGTAGATGTTGCGCTCGAGGATGGCGAGCTCGTCGTCACGGTCGCGGGCGAGCCGTTCGACCTCCTCGCGCTCGATCTGCAGGGCGCGCTCGTCCTTGTCTACGCCGTGGCGGTTGAAGACGCGCACTTCCACGACCGTGCCGAAATCGCCCGGCGGTAGCCGCAGCGAGGTGTCGCGCACGTCCGACGCCTTCTCGCCGAAGATGGCGCGGAGAAGCTTTTCCTCCGGCGTCATCGGGCTTTCGCCCTTGGGCGTGATCTTGCCCACGAGAATGTCGCCCGGGCCCACTTCGGCTCCGATATAGACGATGCCCGCCTCGTCGAGGTTGCGCAGCGCCTCCTCGCCCACGTTCGGGATGTCGCGGGTGATTTCCTCCGGCCCGAGCTTCGTGTCGCGGGCGGCGACTTCGTATTCCTCGATGTGGATCGAGGTGAAGACGTCGTCGCGCACGATCCGTTCGGAGATCAGGATCGAGTCCTCGTAGTTGTAGCCGTTCCACGGCATGAAGGCGACGATGACGTTCTTGCCGAGCGCCAGCTCGCCCATCTCTGTCGAGGGACCATCGGCGATAACGTCGCCCTTGCCGACCCTGTCGCCCACCTTGATGAGCGGACGCTGGTTGATGCAGGTGTTCTGGTTCGACCGCTGGAACTTGCGCAGGCGGTAGATGTCCACACCGGCATCGCCGATCTCAAGGTCCTCCGTCGCCCGGATCACGATCCGGGTCGCGTCGACCTGGTCGATCACGCCGCCGCGGCGGGCAACGATCGCCGCGCCGGAATCGAGCGCGACCTTGGCCTCTATGCCCGTGCCGACGAAGGGCGCGTCCGCCTGCAGCAGCGGCACCGCCTGGCGCTGCATGTTCGAACCCATCAGCGCGCGGTTCGCGTCGTCGTTCTCGAGGAACGGGATCAGCGAGGCCGCGACCGAAACGAGCTGCTTCGGCGACACGTCGATGAGGTCGATCACGTCGGGCGGGTTCAGCATGAATTCGCCCGACTGGCGGGTCGAGACGAGGTCGTTCTTGAACCGGCCGTTCTCGTCGAGATTGGCGTTGGCCTGGGCCACGGTGTGGCGCATTTCCTCGGTGGCGGACATGTATTGCACGTCGTCCGTGACCTGGCCGTCCTTCACCTTGCGGTAAGGCGTCTCGATGAAGCCGTACTTGTTCACCCGCGCGAAGGTGGCGAGCGAGTTGATGAGACCGATGTTCGGGCCTTCCGGCGTCTCGATCGGGCACATCCGGCCGTAGTGCGTCGGGTGCACGTCGCGCACCTCGAAGCCCGCGCGCTCTCGCGTCAGGCCACCCGGCCCGAGGGCCGACAGGCGCCGCTTGTGCGTGACCTCCGACAGGGGGTTGGTCTGGTCCATGAACTGCGAAAGCTGGCTGGAGCCGAAGAACTCCCTCACCGCCGCCGCCGCAGGCTTGGCGTTGATGAGATCCTGCGGCATGACCGTGTCGATCTCGACCGAGGACATGCGCTCCTTGATCGCGCGCTCCATGCGCAGGAGGCCGACGCGATACTGGTTTTCCATCAGCTCGCCCACCGACCGGACCCGGCGGTTGCCGAGGTGGTCGATGTCGTCGATCTCGCCCTTGCCGTCCCTCAGTTCCACCAGTGCCTTGACGCAGGCCACGATGTCCTCGCGGTCGAGCGTGCGCTGCGTGTCCGGCTTGCCGAGGTCGAGCCGCATGTTCATCTTGACCCGCCCAACGGCCGAGAGGTCATAGCGCTCGCGGTCGAAGAACAGCGTGTCGAAGAGCGCCGAGGCGGCCTCCACGGTCGGCGGCTCGCCCGGGCGCATGACCCGGTAGATGTCCATCAGCGCGGTGTCGCGGTTCCAGTTCTTGTCCGCGGCCATCGTGTTGCGGATGTAGGGACCGACGTTGACGTTGTCGATGTCGAGGACCGGGATCGTGGTGATCCCATTGTCCAGAAGCACCTTGAGCGTACCGCCCGAGACCTCGCCGTCGCGGTCGAGCGTCTGCGTCAGCTCGTCGCCGGCCTCGACATAGATCGCGCCGGTGGCCTCGTTGATGATGTCCTTGGCGACGTAGCGGCCGAGGATGTGGTCGAAGGGCACGAGAAGATCGGTGACCTTGGCATCGTCGATCCACTTCTTGACCATGCGCGGCGTGGCCTTTTCGCCCGCCTTGCAGATCACCTCGCCGGTGGCCGCATCGACGAGGTCATAGGTCGGCCGCGTTCCGCGCACGCGCTCGGGGAAGAACCGGGTCACCCAACCCTTGTTCTTCACCAACTTGAACTCGACGGTGTTGAAATAGGCATCCATGATGCCTTCCTGGTCGAGTCCGAGCGCATAGAGCAGCGTCGTGACCGGCAGCTTGCGGCGACGGTCGATTCGGGCAAAGACGATGTCCTTGGCGTCGAACTCGAAGTCGAGCCACGAGCCGCGGTAGGGAATGATCCGGCAGGCGAAGAGAAGCTTGCCCGAGGAATGCGTCTTGCCCTTGTCGTGGTCGAAGAACACGCCGGGCGAGCGGTGCATCTGGCTGACGATCACCCGCTCGGTCCCGTTGACGATGAAGGTGCCGTTCGGCGTCATCAGGGGCATGTCGCCCATGTAGACGTCCTGTTCCTTGATGTCCTTCACCGAACGCGCGCCGGTATTCTCGTCCACATCGAACACGATCAGCCGCAGCGTCACCTTCAGCGGCGCGGCATAGGTCATGTCACGGGTCTGGCATTCGTCCACGTCGTACTTCGGCTTCTCGAGCTCGTACTTCACGAACTCGAGGATCGCGTTCTCGTTGAAGTCCTTGATCGGGAAGACTGACTGGAACACGCCCTGGATCCCTTCCCCGTCGGCCGGCTTCTCGCCGTCGCCCGATTTCAGGAAAAGGTCGTATGAGGATTTCTGAACCTCGATGAGGTTCGGCATCTCGAGGACTTCGCGGATCTTGCCGAAGTATCTGCGGATACGCTTCTGGCCAACGGTTGCCTGCGCCATGCTCGTCGTCACCTTTCGTCGCTTCGCGGGGGCGGCACCGTCGGGGTCACGGGGCCGCGCCGCTTCTGGACAAGGGGGGTCGGTTCCATACCTGCCACCCGTCCCACCGGATGGCTCCCGAACCGTCAACCGCGCCTTGGAAGGGACACCCCGGGCACCGTCCGCGGATGCCCCTTCCAAGACAGGTTTGGCCGGGCCCGGGAAACGCCCCGGACCCAGCCAGTTTCAGCGATCAGAGTGCCGGGGCACCCTGCCCGATCACTTGAGCTCGACCTTGGCGCCGGCCGCTTCGAGCTTCTTCTTGATCTCTTCGGCTTCGGCCTTCGCCGCAGCTTCCTTGACCTTGCCGCCGGCCTCGACGAGGTCCTTGGCTTCCTTCAGGCCAAGACCGGTGATCGCGCGGACTTCCTTGATCACGTTGATCTTGTTGGCGCCCGCGTCGGTCAGCACGACGTCGAACTCGGTCTTCTCTTCCGCGGCTTCGGCGGCAGCGCCGCCCGCGGCCGGGCCCGCCATCATGACCGCGCCGCCGGCGGCGGGCTCGATGCCGTACTCGTCTTTCAGGATTTGCTTCAGTTCCTGGGCCTGGAGAAGCGTGAGGTTCACGATCTCTTCGGCGAGTTTCTTCAGATCAGCCATTTCTCTCATCCGTTCCTAGCTATGTGTTCCAACGTCGGGTTTCATCCCCACGAAGGCACGAGGTTGCTCACGCGGCTTCCCGCTCTTCCAGAGTCGAAAGGATGCCCGCGATGTTCGAAGCAGGTGCGCCAATGGCCCCGGCGATGTTCGCCGCCGGCGCGCCGATGCAGGCCACGATCGAAGCGATGAGCTCCTCCCGCGACGGCATCGAGGCGACGGCTTTGACGCCGGCCGGGTCCAGAGCCGTGTTGCCCATGGCGCCGCCGAGGATCACGAACTTGTCGTTCTTCTTGGCATAGGCGTCCGCGATCTTCGCCGCAGCGACGGGATCCTCGGAATAGGTCAGCACGGTCATGCCCGTGAGAAGCTTGCCGATGCTTTCGCAGGGCTTGCCGTCAAGGGCGATCTTGGCGAGCCTGTTCTTGGCGACGCGGACGGACCCGCCGACGGAACGCATTTCCGCCCTGAGGTCCTGCATCTGAGCAACCGTCATGCCGTCGTAGCGGGCAACCACCACAACGCCAGAGCTTTCGAAGATCTGGCCGAGTTCCTCGACCACTTTCTCTTTCTGGGCTCTATCCACGGTTTCACTCCAAGTGTGGGGGTTTCCCCCCGGCTCAAGTTTGCCCCCGATGGGATCGGGGGTTCGGGTCCGGATGGTCCCGAGGCCAGGATCGCCCGAGGCCTGGCCCCGGATAGTCCAGTCTCGTTTCCCATCTCAGGAAGGATTTATGGAGTCTCCTCCACCCTCCGTCTCGGACAGGACGGGGCGTTTCCGCCCCGTCATTCGCCGGGCAACTGCGCCCGGCAAATCTCGTGCGCTCAGTGCGCGGTTGCCGACGTCAGGTCGACGCTGACGCCCGGCCCCATGGTTGAGGAAAGCGACACCTTCTTCAGATAGGTGCCCTTCGCCCCCGAGGGCTTCGCGCGGCTCACCGCCTCGACGAAGGCGCGGATGTTCTGGGCGAGCTTTGCCTCGTCGAACGACACCTTGCCGACGCCGGCGTGGATGACGCCCGCCTTCTCGACCTTGAACTGTACCTCTCCGCCCTTCGCTGCCTCGACCGCCGACTTCACGTCCATCGTGACGGTCCCGACCTTCGGGTTCGGCATCAGGTTTCGGGGCCCGAGGATCTTGCCCAGGCGACCCACGAGCGGCATCATGTCCGGCGTGGCGATGCAGCGGTCGAACTCGATCTTGCCGGACTGGATCGTCTCCATCAGGTCTTCGGCGCCGACGATGTCGGCCCCGGCGGCCTTGGCCTCGTCGGCCTTGCCGCCGCGCGCGAAGACGGCAACGCGAACGGTCTTGCCGGTGCCGTTCGGCAGCGTGACGACGCCGCGGACCATCTGGTCGGCGTGGCGCGGATCGACGCCGAGGTTCATCGCGATCTCGACCGTCTCGTCGAATTTCGCCGAGGCGGCGCCCTTGATAAGCTTCACGGCGTCCTCGACGGTGAGGTTCGACTTCCCGTCGAACGCGGCGCGGGCTGCGGCGGTGCGTTTAGCGATCTTGGTCATGGCTTACCCCTTAACCTCGATGCCGCAGGACTTCGCCGAGCCGAGGATGATCTTCATCGCGGCCTCGACGTCGTTGGCCGACAGGTCCTTCATCTTCGCTTCGGCGATCTGGCGCACCTGCGCGACGGTCACGGTCCCCGCGACCTCGCGGCCGGGCTTCGTGGACCCCTTCGGACGGTTGCGCTTGCCCACCGGCTTCAGGCCGGCCGCCTTCTTGAGATAGAAGGACGCCGGCGAGGTCTTCATCTCGAACGAGAAGGACTTGTCGGCGTAGTAGGTGATGACGACCGGGATCGGCGAACCCGGCTCCATCTCCTGGGTCTTCGCGTTGAAGGCCTTGCAGAATTCCATGATGTTGATCCCGCGCTGACCCAGCGCCGGACCGATCGGCGGGGACGGGTTGGCTTGACCCGCCTTCACCTGCAGCTTGAGGCTGCCCATTACCTTCTTGGCCATCTGGCCTGCTCCTTCGTCACTGGTGCCCGAAGGCACAGTTTAGTGGTCCGGTCCTCCCCGACGCGATCGGGGATCGCCTCCCACGGCTCCCACGTCAGGCGACTTTCTGCACCTGCGTGAATTCCAGCTCGACCGGCGTCGGCCGGCCAAAGATCGATACCGTCACCTTCAGGCGGCTGGAGTGTTCGTCCACTTCCTCGACCATCCCCGAGAAGCCGTCGAACGGCCCGTCGGTGACCTTCACATGCTCGCCGATCTCGAACCGGATCAGGTTACGCGGGGCCGCCTCGCCTTCCTCGGCGCGCTTGAGGATGCCGTTCACCTCGGCGTCGCGCATCGGCATCGGCTTGCCCTGCGGACCGAGGAACCCTGTCACCCGGTTGATCGAGGTGATCAGGTGATAGCCCCGGTCGGTCATGTCCATGTGCACGAGAACATAGCCCGGCATGAAGCGTCGCTCGGACGTGACCTTCTTGCCGCGGCGGATCTCGATGACCTCCTCGGTCGGCACGAGGACCTCGTCGATCTCGTCCTGAAGGCCCTTCTCGGCGACGGAATGCCGGATCTGCTCGGCAACCTTCTTCTCGAAGTTCGAGAGAACGCTCACCGAATACCACCGCTTCGCCATCTGCCTCAGACCCCGCTCACCCGGCCACAGTCCGCCGGAAATTCCCGTAATTCCAGTGGGTTGCCCCACGCTCCCCCGAACAAAAACAGCGCGCATACCGAATCGTTGCGCGCCGGTTCCGGGAAAGTCCGCCTCAGTTACAAGCGTTCCCGTGCGATTTCAAGGCCGAATGGACCTCAGCCGCCGATCCCGAGGATCGCCGTGAGCCCGGTTCGGATGAGAAGATCGACGAGGAAGAAGAAGACCGAGGTCAGGGCCGCCATGATGAAGACCATGATCGTGGTTGTCACCACTTCCTTGCGGGTCGGCCAGTGGACCTTGGCGGTCTCGGAGCGGACCTGCTGGAGGAACTGGAGGGGGTTTGTGGCCATGCCTGTCTCGCCTTCGGCTCTTGCTGCAACGGGAGGGAGATACGCCCATGCGGGGGCGAATTCAAGCGGCGCGCATCCGTCCGTTTCGCGTCGGTTTTTTGGTCAGCATCCCGATTGACCAGCACGCACGCGGCGAAAGGCAAGCGGGCAATCCGGGGCGCTGCCGGCCCCGGGCCTTGCCGCAGCGCACGGGGCGGCCTACCAAGCGGCGGAGACCCTGGCAGGAGACCCGGCGATGCCCCCGACGACGCCCGAACGCGGCCGCACCCTGACCGGGGTCGCGCTGATGCTCGGGGCGATGGCTCTGCTCCCCTTCCTTGACGTGGTGGCCAAGCATCTCGGCCAGCGCGGGCTGCCGGTGATGCAGGCGGTCTGGGCGCGGATGGCCTTCGGCGCGCTCCTGACGCTGCCCTTCGTGCTCAGGATCGGCGGGGCAGCGGCTCTGGTCCCGGACCGGCCGGTCTATCACCTCTTCCGCGCGGGCTTCCTGATTGCGGCAACGTTCTCGTTCTTCTGGTCGCTGAAGTACCTGCCGATCGCCGATGCGCTGGCGATCTTCTTCGTGCAGCCGCTGATCGTCACCGCGCTCTCGCCCCTTGTGCTCGGCGAACATGTCGGACCTCGCCGATGGGCGGCGGTGGCGGCGGGGTTCCTGGGCACGCTCGTCATCATCCGGCCTGGGTTCCAGACGGTCAGTCCGGGCATGGTTCTGGCGCTGATGGCGGGGCTTTCGCTTGCGCTCTACATGCTGATGACGCGGCGGATCTCGGGGCGCAGTCACGCGATGGTGACGACCTTTCACACCAGCCTGCTCGGCGCGGGGATCGCGACTCTTGCGGTCTGGCCGGTGTGGCAGGCGCCGGAGCCGGTGGAATGGGGGCTCTTCCTGCTCCTTGGTGTGATCGCGACGGGCGGGCATTTCCTGATCGTGCGGGCCTATGACCACTGCGAGGCCTCGCTGCTCGCCCCGCTCGCCTACACCGAGATGGTGATGGCGACCGTCGCGGGCTGGTGGTTCTTCGGCGATTTCCCCGACGGCTGGACCTTCGTCGGCGTCGGCATCCTGATTGCCAGCGCCGTCTACATCTCGATACGCGAACGCAAGGCGGGCGCGGAGACGCCGCGCGACTTCGAGCAACCCTGAACGGAGACCGGCCTGGCAGGGGCAGCAGGGCTCGAACCCGCGACCTACGGTTTTGGAGACCGTCGCTCTACCAGCTGAGCTATACCCCTGTGGCCGGCCTGTCACCTAAGCCAGCGGCCGGACGAAATCAAGCGGGCTTTTCACGCGCGAGTGCGGCGATGTCGCGCGCGGCGAGGTGGGGGATCGCGGCGGCGAGGTGGGGGATCGCGGCGGCGAGACGATCGTCGGGCCAGTCCCACCAGGCGAGGGCAAGGAGCATTTCGATCTCGGCTTCGGTGAAGCGGCGGCGGATCACCCGTGCGGGGTTGCCCGCGACGATCGCACAGGGTGGCACCTCGCCCGAGACGACCGCTCCGGCGCCGACGATGACCCCGGCCCCGAGCCGCGCGCCGGGAAGGATCAGCGCGCCGTGGCCGATCCAGCAGTCGGGGCCGATCACCGTGTCGGGAAGGCCGGCGAAACCGTCACGGTAGGATGCCAGTGCCTCGGGGTCGAAGACCGGGAAGGGATAGGTCGAGATTCCGTCCATCGGGTGGTTGGCCGAGGCGGTGATGAACCGCGCCCCGTGCGCGATCTGGCAGAAGGGGCCGATGGTCAGGGTCTCGGGCGCGCCGGGATAGAGATAGGGGGCGAGCCGCGCCGCCCAGTCCCCGGGCGGCTCGAAGTCGTTGGCGTAGGCGTTGCGGCCGATCCGCCAGTTCGGATGGTCGATGGCGACGGCGAGGTTGACCATCTGGCGATGGGCGGTGCCGTCGGGAAAGACGAGCGGGTGACGCGCGGCGGCGTCGGGCATGCGGGTCATGGGACATCCTTTCTGGGTCGCGCGGAAAATGCGGAATCAGGAAAGGTGCTGGTCCATCGTCGCCTCCATCGGGATGGCCGCTTATGCCGGCCGACGGAGCCTCTGTCAAAGGGAACGGCGCGCCGGCAGGTCCGGCGCGCCGAAGCTGTTGCGCGATTGCTCAGAGATTGCCCGCGGCCATCTCGGAGGCGATGTGGTCGGCCTGGCGGATCGCCAGCGCCACGATCGTCAAAGTCGGGTTTTCCGCCGCGCCGGAGGTGAACTGGCTGCCGTCCGAGATGAAGAGGTTGGCGATGTCATGGGTCTGGCCCCACTTGTTGCAGACGCCGTCCTCCGGCTTTTCCGACATCCGGTTGGTGCCGAGGTTGTGGGTCGAGGGATAGGGCGGCGTCGGGAAGGTCCGGGTGGCCCCCACCGCCTTGTAGATCGCCTCTCCTCTCGCATAGGCGTGGTTGCGCATGGCCACATCGTTCGGATGGTCCGAGAAGTTGACGTTCGCCACCGGCAGGCCCCACTGGTCCTTCGTCTCGGAGAGCGTCACCCGGTTCGTCGCCTGCGGCATGTCCTCGCCGACGATCCACATGCCGGCCATGTTCTCGTAGGCGTCGAGCGCGGTGGTGAAGCTGCGCCCCCAGCCGCCGGGGTTGAGGAACGCCGCCATGAACGGGATGCCGAGCGACAGGGTTTCAAGCTCGTAGCCGCCGACGAAGCCGCGCGCGGGATCGTGCCGCGCCTCGTCCTGGACGATGCCGGCCATGGTGGTGCCCCGCCACATCCGCACCGGCTTGTCGAAGACCGCATAGACCGAGCCGGTCATGTGGCGCATGTAGTTCCGGCCCACCTGGTCGGAGGAGTTGGCGAGGCCGTTCGGGAACATGCTCGACGCCGAGTTCAGCAGGAGCCGAGGCGATTCGAAGGAGTTGCCGGCGACGCAGACGATGCGCGCCTTCTGCATCTGCAGGGCGCCGTCCTTGTCGAAATACTCGACCCCCGTCACCTTGCCGCTGTCGTCGTGCAGGATTCGGGCGACATGGGCATGATCGCGGACCTCGAGATTGCCGGTCGCCTCCCCACGCGGGATGTCGGTATATGCCGATGACCACTTCGCGCCCCACTTGCAGCCCTGGAAGCAGAAGCCGGTCTGCTGGCAGGCCATTCGGCCGTCATACTCGGCCGAGTTGATCGCCATGCGGCCGGTGTGGACCTCCTTGTAGCCGAGCGCGAGCGCGCCCTTCTCGAAGACCTTGTAGTTGTTGTTGCCGGGCAGGCCCGCGCGGTCGCCGGTGCGGGTGACGCCGAGCTTCGCCTCGGCCTTCTCGTACCAGGGCGCCATCTCGGCCCCGTCGATCGGCCAGTCGAGAAGGCTCGCCCCCTCGACCGCGCCGTAGTTTGTCAGCGCCTTCCACTCGTGGTCCTGGATGCGCAGCGAGGCCCCCGCCCAGTGGGTGGTGGTGCCACCGACGGCCTTGACGATCCAGGCCGGCAGGCCGGAGAAGTCCTTGGCCACCCGCCAGTCTCCGCTTGTGGTGCGCGCATCGGTCCAGGCGAGCTGGCCGAAGCTTTCCCACTCGTCGTTGATGAAGTCCTCGGGCAGGTAGCGCCCACCCGCCTCCAGCGCCACGACCTTGACGCCCTTCTGCGCCAGTTCGTTGGAAAGCACCCCGCCGCCGGCGCCGGTGCCGATGACCACGACGACCGAGTCGTCGTTCAGATCGAATTTCGCAACCATGTGAGCCTCCCCGCGGTCAGAGCCAGTTGATGTCGTCGAAGCCGCGGTTGATGTAACCGCCCTTGGAGAAGCTCTCGCCCTCGTAGCCGAAGAGCGGCCAGACTTCCTTCTGGTTGTAGAGCCCGGTGACGAGCCCGCCGCGCACGGTCTGGAAGAAGGCGCTGTCCTCCATCCCCTGAAGGAGCTTCACCCGGTCCTCCTCCCAGCCGACGGAGACGTAGTCGGCATGCCCCGCGGCCTTCGCCGCGGCATCGAGCGCTGCAACGCCCTCGGCCACCATCGCCTTCTTGTCCTCGGCGTCGTAGCCCTTGACGGCGACGGCGTAGAACCGGTCGGCAATCCGGTCGTGCGGGTAGATGTCGCGCGCCATCTGCAAGAGCGTCGCCATCTCGTGCTCGCTGATGACGCTCACCTCGAGCGCCCAGGCCGCGTTCGGTGCGGCGATGAAGCCCGCGCCGATGACCGTGAGCGTCCCTGCCGCGACCGACCGCGCCAGAAGCGCGCGGCGGGTCAGGCCCTTCCGTTCGTTGCTTGTCATTCTCTCCTCCCTAGAGATCACAAGGGCGGGCGCCTATAGAAAGCGTCCGCCGCGTTCGAGAACCTCGATCTGGTAGCCGTCGGGATCCGCGATGAAGAAGAACCGCGCCACCAGCGTGTCGCCGTTCCTGAAGTCCACGAGCTTGCGCGGGCCGAGACCCGCGGCGGTGAGCCGCGCGTGCTCGGCCGTCACGTCCGCGACCGAGACGGCAAGATGGCCGTAGCCGTCGCCGAGGTTGTAGGGCTCCGTCCGCCCCTTGTTGACCGTAAGTTCAAGCTCGAAGCTCGACTCGGCGTTCGACAGATAGATCAGCGTGAAGCTCTCGAAATCGAGCCGGTCGGCGATCTTGAACCCGAAGGCGCGGGAATAGAAATCCACCGATCGCGCCTCGTCGAGCACGCGGATCATCGAATGAATTGCCTTGGCCATATGCCCTCCAAAATCAGGCGATTTTGGTAAAGTTAGATGACCAATTCAGACGGGTGGTAGTAACCCGATACTACAGCCGGTTTTTCCGCCTATTCGGCGGCGATGCGCGCGGTGGCCTCGTCCCGATCGAGCTCGCCGAGGTGGATGGTGCAGGCGCAGCGCAGGAGCGACGTGAAGTTCGGCGCCTCGCCCCTCAGTTCCAGCACCTCGGAGTGGAGTTTCGAGATGAAGGCAGGAGTCGACAGCCCCTCGCGCGCGGCGATCTCGTCGAGGATGCGCCAGAAGGCGCGCTCAAGCCGGATCGACGTGCTCTGACCATTTAGCCTCAGGCGGCGGGTTTCGGACTCGTAGCGGCCCGGATTCTGGCCTGCGAAGATCTGGCACATGGTCTGCCCTCCCCAGCATGACTGTGCAGCGCACGATTGTGGGCGGCTTCGCACGAATCGTCAACTTGTCGGCGAGGGGCACGGTTCCCGCCGCCCGCCGGGCGGTCGGGCCGGGCACTCACGCCGCCGTGCCTGCGCCGGACGCGCCGATCGCGCAGGCGTGACCTCGCCGGCTTGTGACCGGGGCCGGGCGGGCGTCAGGACTGTAACACGTGCATCGGCGCGCCGGTCCGCATGAAAGCGGGAGTGCCCGTTCCGCGGCCACGTTCTCACAATCCCGAGGGCATTTCTCACGGGCGGGTGACGACGTTCACGAATACCGGCCCCGCCATCGCCGGGGCGTGATGTTACGGGAGAAAGACGTGTGTTCGGACCCGGGCGGCCCGTCGCTAGCGTGAGCCCATCGCAAGCACGCGATCCGGGTCGGACGCCCGGCAACGCCAATCACGAAGGGAAACATTCCATGAAACGCACGATTCTCGCCCTCACCGCCGCATCGGCGCTCGCCGGCTTCGGATCGGCCGCCCATGCCATGGCGGAATTCGAGATGGTGCAGGACACGCTCAGGGCCTTCCTGATCGAGCTCCGCATCCCGAGCGAAGAGATGGACAAACTCACGCTGGCGCAGATGCGCGAGATCATTTCCATCGTCGACTCCAAGAAAATGAATGAAGGCGTGCGGGCCCAGGTCTTGAAGATCATCGGCGAGAACTGATCCCGGCGGTGGCGCGGCCTTGCCGGAAATGCATAAGGCGGCCCTGACGGGCCGCCTTACCTCTTGGTTCGATCCGCTCTCGTGTCTTACTTCAGGATTTTCGAGACGACGCCTGCGCCGACGGTGCGGCCGCCTTCGCGGATGGCGAAGCGGAGCTTTTCCTCCATCGCGATCGGCGCGATGAGTTCCACCTCGAACTTCAGGTTGTCGCCCGGCATCACCATCTCGGTGCCCTCGGGAAGCTTCACCGTCCCGGTCACGTCCGTCGTGCGGAAGTAGAACTGCGGACGGTAGTTGGCGAAGAACGGCGTGTGACGGCCGCCCTCTTCCTTCGTCAGGATGTAGGCCTCCGCCTCGAAGTTGGTGTGCGGCTTCACCGAACCCGGCTTGCAGAGCACCTGGCCACGCTCCACCGCGTCACGGTCGATCCCGCGCAGCAGCGCGCCGATGTTGTCGCCCGCCTCGCCCCGGTCGAGAAGCTTGCGGAACATCTCCACGCCCGTGCAGGTCGACTTCTGCGTCGCCCGGATGCCCACGATCTCGACCTCGTCGCCGACGTTGATCACGCCGCGCTCCACGCGCCCCGTCACCACCGTGCCGCGCCCCGAGATCGAGAACACGTCCTCGATCGGCATCAGGAACGGCTGGTCGATCGGACGGTCCGGCGTCGGGATGTAGTCGTCCACCGCCTTCATCAGCGCCCGGATCGACGACTCGCCGATCTCCGGCCGCTCGCCGATCAGCGCCTGGTGCGCCGAGCCCTTGATGATCGGGATGTCGTCGCCCGGGAAGTCGTAGGACGACAGAAGCTCCCGAAGCTCCATCTCCACAAGCTCGATCAGCTCCTCGTCGTCGACAAGGTCGATCTTGTTCATGTACACGACCAGCGCCGGAACGCCAACCTGACGCGCCAGAAGGATGTGCTCCCGCGTCTGCGGCATCGGCCCGTCCGAAGCCGCGCAGACCAGGATCCCGCCATCCATCTGCGCCGCGCCCGTGATCATGTTCTTCACATAGTCCGCGTGCCCGGGGCAGTCGACGTGCGCGTAGTGACGCTTCTCCGTCTCGTACTCCACATGCGCCGTCGAGATCGTGATCCCCCGCGCCTTCTCCTCCGGCGCCGCGTCGATCTGGTCATACGCCTTGAACTCGCCGAAATACTTCGTGATCGCAGCCGTCAGCGTCGTCTTGCCGTGGTCAACGTGGCCGATCGTCCCCACGTTCACGTGCGGTTTCGTCCGTTCAAACTTTGCCTTTGCCATGATGGCCTCCTTGTTCGGGTGGCAGGGCAGGCCCCGCCCTACGGGTGGTGGGTAGGGCGGGGTTCACCCCGCCACACCGTCATGCGTATTTCTTCTGGATCTCGTCCGAGATGTTCTGCGGGACCGCGTCATAATGGTCGAACAGCATCGTGAAGACCGCGCGGCCCGAGGACATCGAGCGCAGGTTGTTGATGTATCCGAACATGTTCGCGAGCGGGACCATCGCCGTGATCACGTTGGCGTTGCCGCGGCTGTCCTGGCCCTGCACCATGCCCCGACGCGACGTCAGGTCGCCGATGATGCCGCCGGTATATTCCTCCGGGGTCACGACCTCGACCTTCATGATCGGCTCGAGCAGCTTCGCGCCGGCCTTCTTCAGGCCCTCGCGCATCGCCGCACGGGACGCGATCTCGAACGCCAGCACCGAGCTATCGACGTCGTGGAACGCGCCGTCGATCAGCGCGACCTTGAAGTCGATGACCGGGAAGCCGGCGAGCGGACCCGAGTCCATGACCGACTTGATGCCCTTCTCGACGCCCGGGATGTATTCCTTGGGCACCGCGCCTCCGACGATCTTCGATTCGAACGAGTAGCCCTCGCCCGGTTGGGTCGGAGTGATGACGAGCTTCACGCGGGCGAACTGGCCCGTGCCGCCGGTCTGCTTCTTGTGGGTATAGTCGATCTCGGCCTCGCGGCTGATCGTCTCGCGGTAGGCGACCTGCGGAGCACCGATGTTCGCCTCGACCTTGAACTCCCGCTTCATGCGGTCGACGAGGATGTCGAGGTGAAGTTCGCCCATGCCCTTCATGATGGTCTGACCGCTTTCGATGTCGGTCTCCACCCGGAAGGACGGGTCCTCGGCGGCGAGCCGCTGCAGCGCCAGCGCCATCTTCTCCTGGTCGGCCTTCGACTTAGGCTCGACGGCGATCTCGATCACCGGCTCGGGGAAGGTCATGGTTTCGAGAACCACGGGCTTCGCCGGATCGCAGAGCGTGTCGCCCGTCGTCGTCTCCTTCAGGCCGGCAAGCGCGATGATGTCGCCCGCGAAGGCTTCGTCGATTTCTTCGCGGTTGATGGCGTGCATCATCATCATCCGGCCGACGCGCTCGCGCTTTCCCTTCGTGGAGTTCATCATCTGGTCGCCCTTCTTGAGCTGACCGGAATAGATGCGGGTGAAGGTGAGCGAGCCGACGAAGGGGTCGTTCATGATCTTGAAGGCCAGCGCCGAGAACGGCGCCGCATCGTCGGCGGGACGCTCGATGTTGCGCTCTTCGGCCTCGTCATCGGGGGAGAATCCCTTGAGCATCGGCACGTCGACCGGCGCCGGCAGGAAGTCGATGACCGCGTTCAGAAGCGGCTGAACACCCTTGTTCTTGAAGGACGATCCCGCCATGACCGGGAAGAAGGTCAGCGACAGAGTGCCCTTGCGGATCAGCTTGCGCAGCGTTTCGGCATCCGGCTCGTTGCCTTCGAGGTAGGCTTCCATCGCCTCGTCGTCCAGCTCGACGGCGAGTTCGATCATCTTGCCGCGCCACTCCTCGGCAATGTCCTTCATGTCGCTGCGGATCGGCTGACGGACCCAGCTCGCGCCGAGATCGTCGCCCTTCCAGACCCACTCTTCCATCTTGATCAGGTCGATGATGCCTTCCAGCTTGTCCTCGGCGCCGATTGGCAGGGCGACCGGGCAGGGGGTACCGCCGGTGCGGTCCTTGATCATCTTGACGCAGTTGAAGAAGTCGGCGCCGATCTTGTCCATCTTGTTGACGAAGACGATCCGCGGAACCTTGTAGCGGTCAGCCTGGCGCCACACCGTCTCGGTCTGCGGCTCGACGCCGGCGTTGGCGTCAAGAAGGCAGATCGCGCCGTCGAGAACCGCGAGCGAACGCTCGACCTCGATGGTGAAGTCCACGTGGCCGGGCGTGTCGATGATGTTGAAGCGGTACTTGGTGTCCGACGTGCCCTCGGCGCCCGAATCCTCCTGGCGCTGCCAGAAGGTCGTGGTGGCCGCCGAGGTGATGGTGATGCCGCGCTCCTGCTCCTGCTCCATCCAGTCCATCGTTGCGGCGCCGTCATGGACTTCGCCGATTTTGTGGGACTTGCCGGTGTAGTAGAGGATCCGCTCCGTCGTCGTGGTCTTGCCCGCGTCGATGTGGGCCATGATCCCGAAGTTGCGGTATCGGTTGAGGGGATAAGCGCGTGCCATCGTATTCGTCCTCGCTGCCGCCGGATTACCAGCGGTAATGGCTGAACGCCTTGTTGGCGTCGGCCATCTTGTGGGTGTCTTCGCGTTTCTTGACCGCGGTGCCGCGTCCGTTGACGGCATCGGCCAGTTCGGCGGCCAGACGCTCTTCCATCGTGTTCTCGTTGCGGTTCTTCGCGGCGGTGATCAGCCAGCGGATCGCCAGCGCCTCGCGGCGCTCGGGCCGGACCTCGACCGGAACCTGATAGGTCGCACCGCCGACGCGGCGGGAGCGGACCTCGAGCGAGGGCTTCACGTTGTCGAGCGCCTCGTGGAAGCACTCCACCGGCGACCGCTTCAGCCGGCCTTCGACCCGCTCGAGCGCGCTGTAGACGATGCGCTCGGCGACCGACTTCTTGCCGTCCACCATCAGGTTGTTCATGAATTTCGTCAGGACCCGGTCGCCATACTTGGCATCGGGCAGGACTTCGCGCTTTTCGGCAGCGTGACGACGCGACATCTGGTGATCTCCTTACTTCGGACGCTTCGCGCCGTATTTCGAGCGACGCTGGCGACGGTCCTTGACGCCCTGCGTATCGAGCACACCGCGAAGGATGTGGTAGCGCACGCCCGGAAGGTCCTTCACCCGGCCGCCGCGGATCAGGACCACGGAGTGTTCCTGCAGGTTGTGCTTCTCGCCGGGGATGTAGCTGATCACCTCGAAGCCGTTCGTGAGACGGACCTTCGCCACCTTCCGCATCGCCGAGTTCGGCTTCTTCGGCGTGGTGGTGTAGACGCGGGTGCAGACACCGCGCTTCTGCGGGCAGGATTCCAGGTGCTGCGACTTGGACTTCTGCGGCTTCGCTTCCCGGGGCTTCCGGATCAGCTGTTGGATCGTCGGCATTAACTCTCGCCCTATCTTGCAACCCGATCGACGTTCGCCCGTCAGCGACGTTCCCGGGGGCTTTCGCTCATGTGCGTGCCTTGCGCGTCCGCAAAACACCAAAACCGCATTCGTCCCCTGCGCGGGGGCGACGCGGTGGAATTCCAGAGGATCGGGGCTTGTGCCCGGATCGTGACCACTTCAGTTCTGATACACGTCCACGCGCAATTCACCCGTGGCCGAGTGCGGGCCGTATAGGGGGAGTCGCGGGGGTTGTCAACACGGGCTCTCGGCGCTCAGCGCCCCTTCAGCAGGAGCCGGTGCAGACCGAGTGCGAGCGCGAGGACGAGCAGCACCGCAAAGACCGTATCCGAAAGGAAATGCCGCCCGGTCACGACCCTCAGCGCGAGCCCCGCCACAGGCAGCGTTGCGCCCGCGAGCGCGTAAAGCGCGAAGGCCCGGCGCGGCAGGAGCCGCCAGGCATCGGGCGCAAGGACCACGAACGCGATGAGAAGCGCGGTCGCCGCCGATCCTTCACCCGAGACGAAGGAGCAGTTGGCAACGCACTGGTCGGCCGGGAGCCAGGGCGGCGTGAAGGCGGCCGGGCCGCCGAACTCCGCCACATCTACCGGGCGGGCCCGGCCCCAGTAGGTCTTGAGCACGCCGTTGACGAGGAGGATCGGCCCGAGGAGGTAGAGAAGGAAGATGAACCCCGCCTCGCGTGCATCGACGCCGAGAAGCGGCCTCCTTGCAAATGCGAAGCCGAGCGCGAGGATGGAGAAGGCGAATACGGCGATGGAGAGGTTCCAGATGCCGTTCCGCAGCGCCTCGATCCAGGGGTTTCCTGCCAGCCAGAAGCCTTCCTCAGCGCGGTAGAACCAGCCCGAGACGGTCAGGTCGATCCCCGGGATGGCCACAAAGACGCCAAGCGCGGCGAACGTCAGGATCGCGAGCGCGATCGCGGCCTTGCGGTGATCAAGGGGCGGCATTGGCGCAATCCGCGCTGATGCGCCAGGCGGCAAGGCCCCGGCCGGCGTAGGCGCCGCCCGAGGTTTCGAAGCGCGCAACCGGCGGGTCGGCCGCGCAGTCGGGCGCAGCCGTCGCGACGAATAGGACCGGCATGGAGCCGAGGCCGAGCGGATAGGTTTGCTCATAATAGTTTTGCGCGCGCCCATGCGGCGCGGGCGCCGCGAAGCCGAGGCCCGAGGCGCGGCCGGTGTGGAAGAGATCGGCAAGGATGTCGCGGTCGGCGGAAACCACCGTCGCCAACCCCTCCCCCTCGGCCGCGGCGATGATCTGCCGGCTGAGATCGGACCTGCCGAGGTAACGCGCAAGCAGCGGCTCGCCCTTCCATGCCGGCCAGGGGGCAAGCATGATCAGGATGGGCAACAGGACCGAGACCGCTCCGTTCACCGCCAGCGACACCGGCAGGAACCGTGGCGCATGGGCGCGAAGCATGCCCACCGCCAGCACGGTCCCGGGGAAATAGGCCGCGAGTGCCCAATTGGCATAGGCCTTGTCGAGAGCCGCCTGGACCGAGACGATCAGGAGCGGCGGCGCCGAGATGAGCGCAAGTGCCCGAAGCGCCGGCGCTCCGGGCCGGGCATACCCCCAGAGAAGCGCAGCGAAGACGACCGGCCCGACGACGGCGAACTGCGCCAGAAGGAATTCCGCCAACCCGGCCAGGTTCAGCCCGGAAAGCCAGCTTTCGCCCCGGACCCAACCCACGTTGTCCATCGTGTGCGCGACGGTCGTCAGCTGGTTTCCGAGGTTCCACAAGACGTTCGGCAGGATGGTTGCGCCAAACGCCACGATCAGCGCCAGGGTCGCGCGGGGCGGGATGCGGAAGGCAGGCATGAAGACGGCCGCCAGCCCGATACCGAAGAGAAGGTAGATCGCCGCGTACTTGGCGAGGAAGGCGAAGCCCGCCAGCACGCCTGCCAGCATCGCCACGCCCGCCCGCCCGGTCTTCGCCGCCCTGAGATGGCAAAGGAGAGCCGCCGCAAGGAAGGGCGCCATCACCGTGTCGGTCGAGATCAGGATCGAACCGAGCGCCGCCATCGGCAGGGTTACATAGGTCACGGCCGTCCACAGGGCAGCCCGGGCATCGGTAAGCCGCGCCGCCACTCCGCCAAGGAGAAGCGCCGTCGCCCCGTGGAGGACCGCACCCGGCAGGCGCACGAAAAAGGCCGCGTCGGAACCGAAAAGCTCCGTCACGCCCCGGATCACCCAGGCGATGAGCGGCGGTTTGGAATAGTAGCCGAGGTCGAGGTTCCGCCCCCAGAGCCAGTACTGGCTTTCATCGACGAAAAGGTCGGTCCGGTCGAACCAGAGGGCAACCAGACGCAGGGCCGTGGCCAATGCGACGATGGCCGCCGCGGGGCCGATCCAGCCCCTAGCCAAGGCCGTTTTCCCGCGCTTCCCGTTGGATGAGGACGAGATTCCTGAGGTATATGAAGACGCCCAGCGACTGGCCGAGCACGAAGACCGGATCGCGCCGGTAGATCGCATAGGCCAGAAGGATCACCCCGCCCGCCAGCGAGAAGTACCAGAAGACGACCGGCATCACGGATTTCCGCGCCCGCTCGGAAGCGATCCACTGGACGAGAAAGCGGCCGGTGAACATGAGCTGGCCGAAAAGCCCGAAGGCGACCCACCAGAACTCCGTCCGGCTTTCGACATGGAGGATGGCGAAGAGTCGATCCATCCTATTGCCCCTCCGTCGCGCGGGATTTCTTCTTCCGCCGGATGAGCCACATCACGCCCAGAAGGTCGATGGCGCCGACGAAGCCGCGCTGGAGGTTGCTGTAATGCGACCGGCCCGCATGACGCGGCGCATGGGCGACATCGACATGCGCGACCTCCCAACCGTCCCGGGCGAAGAGCGCGGGCAGGTAGCGGTGCATGTGGTTGAAGAAGGGCAGGCGCAGGAATCCCTCCCGCCGGAACGCCTTCAGCCCGCAGCCGGTGTCGCGCGTGCCATCCTTCAGCGCCTTGGAGCGGACCCAGTTTGCCAGCCGGGAGGCGAGTTTCTTCGAAATGGTGTCCTGCCGACCGACCCGTTGCCCGGCGACGAGCCCGATCCGCCCGGCGCCCGGAGCCAAAAGCGGCGCGATGAGCTTCGGCAGTTCCGACGGCGGGTTCTGGCCGTCGGCGTCGAGGGTGCAGACAATCCCGCCCTGCGCCGCCAGCACGCCGGAGTGGACGGCGGCACTCTGCCCGCCCGAGACGTCATGGCGGATGAGCCGGAGGTTCGGATGCGTCCGCATCCGGGCGCGGATGACCTCTGCGGTGGCATCGGTCGAGCCGTCGTCGACGACGAGAACCTCGTAGCCGCCCTGCGCGGCCAGCGCCGCGTCGATGCCATCCAGCAGCAGGGGGAGGTTGTCGGCCTCGTCCTTCGCGGGAATGACGATGGAGATGGTGACCATGTCTCTTGCTTCCCGGCCTGCGGTCCGCCTGTTGACGCCCGGCGGTCCTACTTCACGCCGGGCCGGTTGTAAATGTGGCGTTCAGCGAACGCGCAGGGGTGGCCGGTCGGGCATCGCGACGGACCGGCCCAGCCGGCGTTCACGGTGGAAGCTGTAGATGCCGGTCAGGATCACGATGCCGGCGCCGGCGAGCGTCAGCGTGTCGGGCCACTGCCCGAATGCGGCCCAGCCGAGGCCGATCGCCGCGATGAGCGCGGTGTAGCGGAAGGGCGCGACGAGGCTGATCTCGCCCACCCGCATGGCCATGACGATGAGCAGATAGCCGGCGATGAGGCAGGCGGCCGCAATCACGATGAGCGCCGCCTGCGCAGCGCCGACCGCCGCCCACCCGCCGAAGGGCAGGAGCGCGGCGCCGGTGACCGTCACCGAAAGTGCTGCGGTCACGGCGACCGTGACAGAGGGAAGCGCGCTCGACATCCGCCGTGTCGTCAGGTCGCGCAGCACGACAAAGCCCACGGATGCCATGCCGACGAGCGCCCAGCGGTCGAATCCTTCCGTGCCGGGACGCACGATAAGGAGGACGCCGGCGAAGCCGATGACGATGGCCGTGAACCGCCGCCAGCCGACCGGCTCCCTGAGGAGGAGCGCCGCCGCCAGCGTGACGGCGAGCGGCAGGAACTGCAGGATCGCGGAGAGGTTGGCGAGCGGCATATGGCGCAGCGCGGAGAGGAAAGTGAGCGTACCGCCGACCTCGCCGAGGGTGCGCAGGACAAGCCACTTGCGGTCGCTCGCCTCCATGCCGAAGCGCAGGCTCCCCATGTGCCAGCCGATGGCGAGAAGCGCGAGCGTGGCGAGTGCGCCGCGCAGGAACATCGCCTGGTAGAGCGGCAGTACCTGCGTGACCGCCTTCATGCAGGCGTCGTTCGCCGTGAAGGCGGTCATCGCCACGCTCATGTAGAGCGCGCCGCGCGCGTTGTCGGACAATGGCATTGGGCCTCCCCGCACTGCGCCCTCGGGGGAGCGCGCTTCGTTGTGGCTTGGCCCGCGGCAAAAGAAAACCCCCGCCGAAGCGGGGGATTCCTCGCGTTTCTCGACGCGATCAGCCCTCGCGGCTCTCGTAGGTGTCCACGAGCCCGCTGTCGGCGTCGATCTCGATCACGTCGTCGAGCACCGTCTCCGACGGCGCCACAAGGGCCGCGGCCCGCTCGGCTTCCTGCTTGCGCTGCTCGATCACCTTCTGGTCGCGGTCGTGGGCGATCTTGCGCACGCGCATGGTCGCCCCACCGGTGCCGGCCGGGATCAGGCGGCCGACGATGACGTTCTCCTTCAGACCCACGAGCGTGTCGCGCTTGCCCTGCACGGCGGCTTCGGTGAGGACGCGCGTGGTCTCCTGGAACGAGGCCGCCGAGATGAACGATCGGGTCTGGAGCGAGGCCTTGGTGATGCCCAGGAGGACGGGCTCCCCGGTGGCCGGCTTCCCGCCCCGCGCGGCGACCTTGTCGTTCTCCTCGTCGAACTCCGGCTTGTCGACGTGTTCGCCCTTCAGGAGCGTCGTCTCGCCCGAGTCGAGGATCTCGATCTTCTGCAGCATCTGGCGGACGATCACTTCGATGTGCTTGTCGTTGATCTTCACGCCCTGCAGGCGATAGACGTCCTGCACCTCGTCGATGAGGTAGTCGGCGAGCGCCTCGATCCCCATTATCCGCAGGATGTCATGCGGCGCGGGATTGCCGTCCATGATGTAGTCGCCCTTCTGGACGAAGTCACCTTCCTGCACCGGAATGTGCTTGCCCTTCGGCACCATGTATTCGACCGGCTGGATCGTCTCGTCCGTCGGCTCGATCGTGATCCGGCGCTTGTTCTTGTAGTCCTTGCCGAAGCGCACGTAGCCGTCGATCTCGGCGATGATCGCGTGGTCCTTTGGACGACGGGCCTCGAACAGTTCCGCCACGCGGGGCAGACCCCCGGTGATGTCCTTGGTCCTGGCGCCTTCGCGCGGGATACGTGCGACGACGTCACCGGCCCGGATATCCTGGCCGTCCTCGATCGAGAGGATGGCGTCCACCGACATCGGATAGCTGACGGGGTTGCCCGCGTCGTTGCGCACCGGTTCGCCTGTGGTCGGGTCCATGATGATGATCTCGGGCTTGAGGTCCGAGCCGCGCGGCGCGGTGCGCCAGTCGGTGACGATTTTCTGGGTCATGCCCGTGGCCTCGTCCGTCTCGTCACGGACCGCGATGCCCGAGATGAGGTCGACGAACTTCGCCACGCCCGCCTTCTCGGCGATGATCGGCAGCGTGTAGGGGTCCCACTCGTAGAGCTTGGCGCCACGCTTGACGGACTGCCCGTCCTTGACGTGGATCTTCGCGCCGTACGCGACCTTGTGGCTCGCCCGTTCCTGCCCCGCTTCATCGACGATGGCCACCTGCATGTTGCGGCCCGTCACGATCTGCTCGCCGTTGGCGTTCTCAAGCAGCATCGGGTTGCGGAACACGACCTTGCCTTCCTGGCTCGCCTCCTGGAAGGACTGCTGGCCGCCCTGGGCGATGCCGCCGATGTGGAATGTCCGCATCGTCAGCTGGGTGCCCGGCTCGCCGATCGACTGGGCGGCGATGATGCCCACCGCCTCACCGATGTTGACGAGCGTGCCGCGCGCGAGGTCGCGCCCGTAGCACATGGCGCAAACGCCCTCCTCGGCCTCGCAGGTCAGCGCCGAACGGATGCGCACCGAGACGACTCCCGCGGTTTCCACGGCCTCGGACTTGCGCTCGTCGATCAGTTCGCCGCGGCGGACGATGATCTCGTCGGTGCCCGGGACCATCACGTCATCGGCAGCGACACGGCCAAGGATGCGTTCCGAAAGCGGGCTGACCACTTCCCCGTCGTTGACCGCAGCCGAGGCCGTGATCGCACGGTCGGTGCCGCAATCGGGCAGCCGCACGATGCAGTCCTGCGCCACGTCCACCAGACGACGGGTCAGATAGCCCGAGTTCGCCGTCTTCAGCGCCGTGTCGGCAAGGCCCTTGCGCGCGCCGTGCGTCGAGTTGAAGTACTCGAGCACCGTGAGGCCTTCCTTGAAGTTCGAGATGATCGGCGTCTCGATGATCTCGCCCGACGGCTTGGCCATCAGGCCGCGCATCCCGCCAAGCTGCTTCATCTGCGCCGGCGAACCCCGCGCCCCGGAGTGCGACATCATGTAGACGGAGTTCGGCTCGCGCTCGGCGCCCGCGTCGTCGACGCGCACGGCGGAGATTTCCTTCATCATCTCGGCCGCGACCGCGTCCGAACATTTCGACCATGCATCGACGACCTTGTTGTACTTCTCACCCTGGGTGATCAGGCCGTCCATGTACTGCTGTTCGAATTCCTTCACCTGGTCGCGGACCTCGTTGACGATGGACCACTTCTTCTCGGGGATGACCATGTCGTCCTTGCCGAAGGAGATGCCGGCCCGGAAGGCCTCGCGGAAGCCGAGGCCCATGATCTGGTCGCAGAAGATCACCGATTCCTTCTGGCCGCAGTAGCGGTAGACAGTGTCGATTACGTTCTGCACGTCCTTCTTCCTGAGAAGCCGGTTCACGAGCTCGAACGGCGCCTTGGCGTTCAGGGGCAGGAGCGCGCCGAGGCGCACGCGGCCCGGCGTCGTCTCGTACCGCTTCCACACCTCGTTGCCCTCGGCGTCGATCTGCTTCACGCGCGCGGTGATCCGCGAATGCAGATGCACCTCGCCCGCGTCCAGCGCGTGCTGCACCTCGTCGGCGTCTGCGAAGACCATGCCTTCGCCCTGCATGCCCTTGCGCTCCATCGACACGTAATAGAGTCCAAGCACCATGTCCTGCGAGGGCACGATGATCGGCGCGCCGTTGGCGGGCGACAGCACGTTGTTCGTCGACATCATCAGGACGCGCGCCTCAAGCTGCGCCTCCAGCGACAGCGGGACGTGCACGGCCATCTGGTCGCCGTCGAAGTCGGCGTTGAAGGCCGAACAGACGAGCGGGTGAAGCTGGATCGCCTTGCCCTCGATCAGGATCGGCTCGAAGGCCTGGATGCCCAGACGGTGCAGCGTCGGCGCCCGGTTCAGCAGCACCGGATGCTCGCGGATGACCTCGTCGAGGATGTCCCAGACCTCCGGGCGTTCCTTCTCCACCAGCTTCTTGGCCTGCTTGACGGTGCTCGAAAGACCCTTGGCCTCCAGCCGCGAGTAGATGAACGGCTTGAAGAGTTCGAGCGCCATCTTCTTCGGCAGGCCGCACTGGTGCAGCTTCAGCTCCGGCCCGGTGACGATGACCGAGCGCCCCGAGAAGTCCACGCGCTTGCCGAGAAGGTTCTGGCGGAACCGGCCCTGCTTGCCCTTCAGCATGTCGGACAGCGACTTCAAGGGGCGCTTGTTCGCGCCGGTGATCACCCGGCCGCGGCGGCCATTGTCGAAGAGCGCATCGACCGATTCCTGCAGCATCCGCTTTTCGTTGCGGACGATGATGTCGGGGGCGCGCAACTCGATCAGCCGCTTCAGGCGGTTGTTACGGTTGATGACGCGGCGGTAGAGGTCGTTGAGGTCGGACGTGGCGAAGCGGCCGCCGTCCAGCGGCACCAGCGGCCTGAGTTCCGGCGGGATGACCGGGATCACGGTCAGCACCATCCATTCCGGGCGGTTGCCGGATTCCAGGAAGTTCTCGACGATCTTCAGCCGCTTGATGATCTTCTTCGGCTTCAGCTCACCGGTGGCTTCCTTCAGCTCCTCGCGAAGCTGCTCGGCCGTCGCCTCGAGGTCGATTGCGGCCAGCATCTCGCGGATCGCCTCGGCGCCGATATTGGCGGTGAAGGCGTCGGCGCCATACTGGTCCTGCGCGTCGAGGAATTCTTCCTCGGTCAGAAGCTGGCCATAGCTCAGGTCGGTCAGACCCGGCTCGATGACGACGTAGTTCTCGAAATAGAGGATGCGCTCGAGGTCGCGCAGCGTCATGTCGAGCATGAGGCCGATGCGCGACGGCAGCGACTTCAGGAACCAGATGTGCGCGACCGGGGCGGCCAGCTCGATATGGCCCATCCGTTCGCGGCGCACCTTCTGCAGCGTGACTTCCACGCCGCATTTCTCGCAGACGACGCCGCGATACTTCATGCGCTTGTACTTGCCGCAAAGGCACTCGTAGTCCTTGATCGGCCCGAAGATGCGCGCGCAGAAGAGCCCGTCACGTTCCGGCTTGAAGGTCCGGTAGTTGATCGTCTCGGGCTTCTTGATCTCGCCGTAGGACCAGCTGAGGATGCGCTCGGGCGAGGCGAGCGAGATCTTGATCTCGTCGAACTGCTTCGGCGCGGCCAGCGGGTTGAACGGGTTGTTGGTCAGTTCCTGGTTCATCTTCAAGTCCTTGAATTGGGGCGGGGGAAGCGGC
>WBZL01001313.1_pt1 | contig 26459 bp, 26 predicted proteins | sample 5204291 | NCBI WGS metagenome assembly WBZL01 (sample SAMN12344345, study PRJNA552823) | activated sludge metagenome | biome: Activated sludge suspended growth; feature: Nitrification reactor; material: Wastewater; isolation source: activated sludge from nitrification reactor of wastewater...
TCAGACCCTCCTGCCATTCTGAGAGTGGCAGTCGGGGCCTGCCCTTCTTCTCTTTCTTCTTCTGGGTTTGGGGGTGTGTCGTGTCGTTGGAGATCTCTCACAATGCGCATCGGCGTGCCCGGATCCGGGAGTCGCTGCCCACCGAACATCCGAAGCTGCTGGACCAGGTCGCGGGATTGGTCAATCACCTTCCGGACCCGGCCGAGTTGAGCCTGGAGGAGCTCGCCGGGTCACTCGGGGTCGCCGGGCGGCTGGTCAACCAACTCGAAGCCTGGCTGACGACAGTGGCCGCCGAGGCCGATACCCGCAAGGCCTCCCAGGTGTTGTGCGCCGGGACCACCGGGACGATGGTCGCGGCGGCGTTGAACACCACCCCGGCGGCCGGGTCGGGGATGGTTGCCACCGGCCGGGCGCTGCGCGACTTGCCCGCTGTGGCCGAGGCCTATCGAGCCGGCGCGATCGGGACCAGGCAGGTACTCGCGCTGCAGCACGCCGCACCCAGAATCCAGGATTTCGCCCAGAACGAGCAGTCGCTGGTCGAGATCGCCTCCCAAGTCGATCCCAAGGAACTACGCCGGCTGCTGGACGTGCTGATCACCCAGTCCATCCCCGAAGGCGCGGACATCGACCACCTCAAACAGCGCGACAAACGGGGCCTGTCGCTGAATGAACGTCAGGACGGCATGTGGAAGATCGAAGGGCTACTCGACGCGATCACCGGGAACAAACTGCAGGACCTGCTGCAACCCTTGATGGCCAAAGACGGCAAGGACGACAGCCGCTCCCCGAAACAGCGCCGCGCCGACGCCCTCGACGATCTGGTGAGCCTAGCCCGGGCCAACCGCTCACCGCTGGGGGTGTCCGGGCTGACCGTGCTCGTCGACATCGACGGCCTCCCCGACGAGGCGCGTGCGGTACTCGAGGACGGCAGCGTGCTGGGCCCGGACACCTTCGACCTGCTGTCCTGCAGCGTGGCGATGTCGGTGATCTTCGGGGTCAACCGGCCCAGAGGTTTCGAACCGCTGCAGTTGGCACGCACCGCCCGGCGGGCCAGCAAAGACCAGTGGACGGCGCTGAAAGCCCGGGACAAAGGATGTGTGCGCTGCGGGAAACCACCCCGCTACACCGAAGCCCACCACATCATCCACTGGAAGGACGGCGGACTCACCGACCTACGCAACCTGGTCCTGCTGTGCGCCCGCTGCCACCACGACCTGCACCTCGGCTACTTCAACGTGACCATGGGCGACGACGGCATCCCGATCCTCATCCAAGGCCGCGGACCACCCGGCAAACGCACGGGCTGAACGCCCACAGCCGAACGGTGTTGCCTGCTTGCGCCGGCGTCTGTATGGCCTACCCATATCCCTCGTCGACAGCGCACCTACCGTGGATTCATGGCCCACTACCGCGCGACCGTGCACTCCCCGGCCCCTGCCGAAAAGGTGTTCGGCTACCTGGCCGACTTCGCTACCGTCGCGCAGTGGGATCCCGGAGTCAGTCACGCGGAACTCATCGCCGGCAGCCCGGGCAGAACGGGGGCCCGATACCAGGTGATCACCTCCAATCTGGGAGTTGCGCTGCCGCTGGAGTACGAGATCCTGGAGGCAATCCCGCCAGCCGACGGCTTCGCGGGCCGCGTGGTGCTGGAGGCACAGACACCGGATTTCCGCTCCTACGACGTCATCACGGTGAGCCCAACCGGTCGCGGCAGCGAAGTGGTGTACGACGCCGATCTCGCGCTCAACGGTCCCCGCCGGGTATTCGACCCGCTGCTGCGGCTGGCGTTCTCCGTCATCTGTGCCCGGGCTCGCGACGGGCTGGCGGCTTCGCTTGCCCGGATCAACTAGCCGGGAAACGAACGTGTCGATAGGGGCCAGAGCCGACCCCAATTCGCAGGTGCGCTTGAACAAAGCGCTCGATCCGCGCCGCTTACCGCCGCTCCGGAGCGCTTGGTTGACTGGCGCCAGGCTGGCGGGGGCGCGAGGACGAGCCGAACGGGGCGTAACGCCCGGCATTCGGTCCGGATCTAGCATGGGAACCGTGAATCCGGTCGACATCGCAGGCCTCGTCGTGCGGTACGGCGACACCGCAGCAGTCGACGGACTTGATCTCCAGGTGTCGCCCGGCAGCATCTGTGTTCTGCTCGGACCGAACGGCGCGGGCAAGACCACCACCCTGAACACGATCCTCGGTCTGCGCCGAGCAGACGCCGGCCGCATCCAGGTGCTGGGGAACGATCCGCGCGACCTCGGCCTACGAAGCCGAGTGGGAGTGCTGCTGCAGGACGGCGGCCTGCCCGTGGCAGCGACTCCCAGGGCCATCGTCAGCCACTTTGCGCGGCTCTACGCCGATCCGCTTCCCGTGAACGCCGTGATGGAACGGCTCGGTCTGGGCCACTTAACTCGTCCCTACCGTCGGCTGTCGGGTGGTGAGCAACAGCGTGTCAAACTCGCAGTGGCGCTGATCGGACGGCCACGGCTGCTGGTTCTGGACGAACCCACCACAGGCATGGACCCGGCGGCCCGCCGTGTGTTCTGGACGTTGCTGGACGAAGTGCGCCAGCAGGGCGTGACGGTGCTGATGACCACGCACCAACCGGACGAGGTGAGCGCTCGTGCCGACCAGATCGTGGTCATACACCGCGGACACGCCGTGGCCGACGCCACGCCAGCCGAGCTGATCGAGCAGTCCCCCGTCTGGTTCACATGCGCGCGTCACCTCGATGTCTCCTCGCTGATGCATGTGCTCGGGCCTGGCTTCGACATCACTGAGGTGGAACCCGGTCGGTACCGCGTGCAGGGACATGCAGGGGTTTCCGAAGTCAGCGCGATCCGATCCTGGGTCGCCGGTCACGGTGACGGCACCCAGGAGGTCACGGTCGTGCGAACTCTGGAAGAGGCCTACCTCGAGATGACCGGGGGCGTCGCATGGTGACGCTGGACATGGCCGCTGGAAGCACCGCCGCTCCAACAGGTCGAAGGATCTGGGCGCAAGCCGCGTTCGACGCCCGCAATGTGCTGCGCAATGGCGAGAACCTGCTGCTCACCCTGATCATCCCGGTCGCCGTGCTGCTCATCCTGCTGCTGACCCCGATCAGCAACCGCACGCCCGGTCAGGCACTTGTCGCCTCTGGCAGCCTGGCGGTCCTGGCCACAGCGTTCACGTCCCAGGCGATCAGCACGGGCTTCGATCGCAGGTACGGTGTGCTGCGCATGCTTGGACTGTCCCCGCTGGGCGCTCGTGGACTCATTGCTGCGCGAGTGATCGTGAGCCTGCTGATCGTTGCCCTGCAGCAGGCGATCCTGGTGCTGCTTGCGGTCATTGTCGGAGGCTGGCGACCGCCTGGACCCGCGTCGGTCCTGCAAGCGGTACTGGTGGTGGCACTCGCAGTGGTGGCCTACACCGGCTGGGCCCTTCTGCTGGCCGGTGTGCTGCGCGCCGAGGCGACGCTGGCGGTGGCCAATGCCGTGTTCCTGGTGCTGATGTTCGGTGGCGGGCTCGCGGTTCCGCTGGATTCGCTGCCGTGGGCAGGTGTCGCCAAGTGGTTGCCCAGCGGCGCGATGGTCGACGCTCTGAGTTCCCCCGCGCCTGCCTGGGGTCCGCTGCTGGTCCTGACCGGTTGGGCCGTCATCGGCGCGGCACTGGCCGGCCGCTTCTTCCGCTGGGAGTCCTGACCGTCGCGTCGATCCCCCGGCGTACGCTCATGGTGTGGCAGTCGACACGGCACCGGAGTCAGTGAACCTGCCCGTCACCGGCGCCGCTCCCGGGTGGCTGCAGCGAGTGTTCCGGGCCAACCTCATCGCGCAGGTCGCGATCATCATCACCGGCGGCATTGTGCGCGTCACCGGATCCGGATTGGGTTGCCCCACCTGGCCGGAGTGCGTCGACGGCTCCCTCACTCCCACGGCCAACCAGGCCGAGGGCGTCCACAGACTCGTCGAGTTCGGCAACCGGACGCTGACCGGAGTGCTGATCGTGCTGGCGGTAACAGCCCTGGTCGGGGTATTTGTATGGCGCCGCAATTCAGGCGTCCGCCGGCCCTGGGTCACGTGGCTGGCCGCTGTGCCGCTCGTCGGTACCCTGGCGCAGGCTGTGGTCGGTGGGATCACGGTCCTTGTCGATCTGCACCCGATGGCCGTGGCCAGCCACCTGCTGCTTTCGCTGGTCGTCGTCGCGGCCTGCGTCGCGCTCGTCCAGTTCGCCGCAGAGGCGGTAGACCCACCCGGAGTCGCCATCACCCGGCCGACGACGCGAGTGCTGGGCAATGCGCTGATCGCGGTCACCGCCGTCATCGTGGTAATGGGCACGGTGGTGACTGGCTCCGGCCCGCATGCCGGTGATGCCCGCACTGCCCGGCTCGATCTCGATCCGCGATTGATCAGCTGGCTGCATGCCGATGTCGTGTTGCTGTTCATCGGCCTGCTTGTGGGCATGCTCGCACTCCTGCACGTGGACACAAGTTCACCCATCGCCCGCCGCCGCGCGTGGTGGGTAGTGGCCTTCGCTGTCCTGCAGGCCTGCATCGGTTACGTGCAGTACTTCACGGGTCTGCCCTGGGTACTCGTCACAGTGCACCTGCTAGGGGCCTCACTGGTCTGGGTGGGCGTCTGGCGGCTGCGGCTGAGTCTCACGCAGCGCGGCTGAGGCCATCTGCGGGGTAGGCTCCCCGATCATGGCCGTCGTCCTCTGTTTCGGTGATTCGCTGACCTACGGTTTCGACCCCGCGACGGGCGGCCGATTTCCGCCCGGGCAGCGCTGGCCCGACGTGCTGGCCGCCGACCTCGGCAACGACCACACGGTGCTGACCGAGGCCCTGCCCGGTCGCACCACCGTCTTTGACTCGCCCTATGCCGAAGCCCGCAGCGGCCGGGCGATGCTGCCGGCGATCCTGGAGTCTCACGCTCCAGTAGACGTTGTGATTCTCATGCTGGGCACCAACGACCTGCAGGGACCGCTGGAACTGTCAGCCCGGCACAGTGCGTCGGGGTTGTGGACACTCATCGACATCGTGAACCGCAGCGCCGCTGGGCCGGACGCCAGCCGCCCGCAGTGCTTGGTGGTCGCACCGCCGCTGATCGTGGAGCCGAAGGGCTTCATGGGCGTCTTCTACACCGGTCGCGAGCAGGAATCGCGAGAGCTGCCCGGGCTGTACGGCGAGATCTGCGGGCAGACCGGCACCCCGTTCCTCGCAGCGGGCGAGGTGGTGCAGCCGTCGCCGGTGGACGGCGTCCACCTGGATCCGCAGGCACAGCAGACCTTGGGTCACGCCATCAGTAAACGGGTGCGGAGCCTCCTGCCCTGAGTCTGGGCCGGACAGAAGATCAGTCCAGCACCGGCGGGCTCAGCCGAGTGCGCACCGCTCGCGCCAGCCGGTCAGCGGCCTGCGGGTCGGCGTCCAGGAACAGTTGCGCACCGGTGGCGTCGAAGGCAGCCAGCAACCATTGCCCCTCATAAAACACGAGATCGAACCGGCCGTAGAGCAAATCCTCGTCTTCACTGGCCAGCCGGAGCAGTTCGGGAAGCAGATCCGCCAGGTCCGGCAGGTCACCCGTACCGCCCACCACAGCGTGGGACAGCTGACCGCCGAGCACGATCACCGAGAGCCGCTGGGCGTCCGGCAGGTCCGGCTGGATGAGGGCGACGGCCCCCCGGCCAGCCAGCTCAGCGGCCCGCAGCGCGGCCGCGCCCGCGTCGTCGAGTCGCATCGTGGCGCCGCCCACGTTCGGCGTGACCACGAACCCCGCCCATGCGGTCGCCGCCAGGGCTTGCTCGCACTCCGCCGCCACATCCCCGGGCTCGAACCAGATTGTCGGCACATTGGGCACGCCGCGACGGCCGAGATCACGCAGGTAAGTCCGGTCGCTGGTCTTCGCGAGGATCCGGGCCGGGTTGGCCAGTAGGGTCTCCTCCTCCACTGCTCGAGCCCAACGCAGGAAGTCCTGCCGGCGATCACCGGCACAGCGCACAAGCACCAGATCGAAGTCGTCCCACGCGACATCGGCGTCCCAGGCGACGGGCTGCGCATCCAACCGTGCCCGCTCGAAGGCGGCGAGGGCCAGTGGCAGATCCGTATCCGGGGCCGACGTCACGTAGGCGATCCGGGGATACATCAGCCCAGCAGCAGCGGGTCGATGGCGACCAGAAGGAACAGCAGGGCCAGGTAAGTGATGGACCAGTGGAACAGCCGCATGGGCTTCGGGTCCTCACCACGGACGGTTCGCCGGCGCAACGTCCACGATTCGCCCACGAACACGGCACCGAGCCCGAGCGCCCCGATGCTGTAGATCCAGCCCATGGGGGCTACCGGTACCAGCGCTAGCGAAGCGATCACTGTCGCGATGGCGTACCAGAGGATCTGGTCGGCCACTCGCTTGGTCCCCGCCACGACCGGCAGCATGGGCACGCCGGCGCTGCTGTAGTCGTCCCGGAAGCGCAACGAGAGCGGCCAGTAGTGCGGCGGCGTCCACAGGAAGATCACCGCAAAGAGCACCCAGGGCGCCCACGACAGATGCCCGGTCACGGCCGCCCAGCCGATCAGCACCGGGAAGCAGCCAGCCGCCCCGCCCCACACGATGTTCTGGGACGTGCGGCGCTTGAGGATCATGGTGTAGCCCACGACGTACAGGAAGATGGCCAGTCCGGCCAGGCCGGCGGCCAGCAGGTTCGTGGTCCATGCCAGCCAGATGACGCTGATCGCGCTCAGGGCACTGCCGAACGCCCAGCCCGCAGCAGGCGTGATCGCCCCCGTCACCATGGGCCGGGTACTGGTCCGCTTCATGACGGAGTCGATGTCCCGGTCGTAGACACTGTTCATGGCGTTGGCGCCACCGGCTGCAAGCGATCCCCCGAGCAGCGTGGCCAGCATCGTCGTCAGCGGCGGCAGGCCGCGCGCGGCAAGCACCATTGCCGGGACGGTCGTGACCAGCAGCAGTTCGATGATGCGGGGTTTGGTCAGCGCGAGGTAGGAGCGCCAGGTACTCGTGTGCGTCAACGCAGTGTCGACGTGAGTGGCCACCACAGCAGAGTAGCGCGCGCCCTGGAGTCCGTTGCGGTCAGTCGCGAGGAAGTCGGTGCAGCGTGAGTTGATCGGTGCAGGATCAGGTAGGGCGTGCAGCCTTAGGGAACCTGAACCTTCACGTCTGCCATGAGCCTTCACGCGGGGAAGGTGCACGGATGGACCCGGCCACGGTCTCGTCATGTGCCGGATTGCGTTCGCCCGCCCAGTCCATGCGGCAGGGTGGTTCCGTGAGCACCACGCTGACCCCCGTGATCCGTGCAATTCTGGCATCCCCGGCCCCGATCATCCGGCGGTTGGCTGGCCCACCGCCCACCGTGGACGGCGCCACGCTGAATCCGGCAGTGCACTTGATGCTCTGGCTTAACGCCAAAGGCGTCGGAGCCCCGGACAGCCACGACCCGCTGACCCGGCGGACCGGAATGGAGAAGAACACGACCTTGGTGATGCCCAAGGTCGATGGCGTCACCGCCCAGGATCACGTGCTGGAATCTGGCCTGCTCGCCCGCGAGTACCGCAGTGCACGCCAGCATGGCCCGGCCCCGATCATCGTGTATTTCCACGGTGGCGGATGGGTGGTCGGCAGCCTGGACACCCACGACGCCTCGTGCCGGATGCTCGCCCGCCACAGCGGCTGCGTGGTGCTGTCCGTTGGCTATCGGTTGGCGCCCGAACACCCCTTCCCCGCCGGCCTCGACGATGCCGAAGCCGCCTTCCGCGAGATCCACGCCGAGCCGCAGCGATTCAACGGGCTGCCAGGAGCCGTCGCGGTGATGGGCGACAGCGCGGGCGCGAATCTGGCCGCCGCCCTGTGTCTGCGTACCCGCGAGCGAGGTCCTTCCCCGCTGGCGCAACTGTTGATCTATCCGGCGGTCGACCTCCGCCTGACCCAGCCATCGATCGACAGGTTCGGTGACGGCTACCTGCTCACCAAGGAGGACATGGTTTGGTACCGCGCGCAGTACCTGCCGGACCTCGCGCTGGCAACGCATCCGGAGGTCTCACCGCTATTGGCGACGGATCTGAGCGACCTTCCGCCAGCCGGGATCTGGACAGCCGGCTTCGACCCGTTGCGCGACGAGGGGCACGCCTATGCAGCAGCACTGCGGGAGGCGGGCGTGGTGGTAAGTGAACACTGCTTGCGTGATCAGATCCACGGCTTCTTCGGTATGGGCGTGCTGCCGGGGGGCATGCGCAGGATCGAGCAGGTGAGTGTTCGCGCCGCGGAGATCGTGCATGCTGCGATCTGAGGAGCCGCCTGCGCGGCCAGCCAGCCGGTACGCTCGCATTCGCAGCCGATCGAAAGGACGCCCAGCATGACCGTGGAATGGACCGAGTTGGACCACCGAGCCGTCAACACCGCCCGGGCGCTGGCGATGGATGCGGTGCAGAAGGTCGGCAACGGCCACCCCGGCACGGCCATGAGCCTGGCACCCGCGGCGTACCTGCTGTTCCAGCGATTCCTGCGCCACGACCCCTCCGATCCGTCCTGGCTGGGCAGGGACCGGTTCGTGCTGTCCAACGGGCACACGAGCCTGACCCAGTACATCCAGCTGTACTTCAGCGGCTACGGCCTAGAGCTGTCCGACCTGGAAGCCTTCCGCACCTGGGGCAGCAAGACCCCAGGTCACCCCGAGTACGGGCACACGATCGGGATCGAGACCACCACCGGCCCACTCGGGCAGGGCTTCGCCACGGCTGTCGGCATGGCGATGGACGGACGCTACGTGCGCGGGCTGTTCGACCCCTGGGCCGATCTCGGCAGCAGTCCCTTCGACCACCGGGTCTGGGTGTTCGCCGGCGACGGCTGCATGCAAGAAGGCATCACCTCTGAGGCCGCCAGCCTGGCCGGGCACCAGGAACTTGGCAACCTCATCGTCATCTACGACGACAACCACATCTCGATCGAGGGCAACACCGAGGTCGCCTACTCCGAGGACGTCGTCAAGCGCTTCGACGCCTACGGCTGGCACACACAGCATGTGGACCTCGGACTGGACGGGGATGTGGACGTCAAGGCTCTGGCCAGCGCCATGGACTACGCCATGGCCGAGCACGGCCGCCCCTCGCTGATCTCGCTGCGCACGATCATCGCGTGGCCGGCGCCGGACGCCCAAAACACCGGGAAGTCGCACGGCGCCGCACTCGGCACCGAGGAGATCGCCAAGACCAAGGCGATCATGGGCATGGACCCGGACGTGAACTTCGCCGTGGCGCCCGAGGTGCTCGAACACGTGCGCAAGGTGAAGGAGCGGGGTCAGGCAGCCCACACCGAGTGGGATGCCGCATTCGACGACTGGAAGGCGGCACACCCCGAGCGAGTGCCGCTACTCGACAGGTTGCTGGCCAAGGAGCTGCCCGCGGAACTGGAGTCCGCGCTACCCGTCTTCGACCCCAGCAAGGACGTCGCCACCCGCAAGGCATCGGGCGAATGCATCAACGCCATCGCCGAGGTGATGCCGGAGTTCTGGGGCGGGTCCGCGGACCTGGCGGAAAGCAACAACACCACCATCGAGGGCGCCAAGTCGTTCCTGCCTGCCAACAACCGTTCGCCACAGACAGATCCCTACGGTCGCGTGCTGCACTTCGGCATCCGGGAGCACGCTATGGGCGCGATGCTCAACGGCATGGCACTGGGCGGGCTCAGCCGGCCGTTCGGCGGGACGTTCCTGGTCTTCTCCGACTACATGCGGGGGTCGGTGCGACTGGCCGCCCTGATGCAGGCACCGGTGACCTACGTATGGACCCACGACTCGATCGGCCTGGGCGAGGACGGCCCCACGCACCAGCCCGTCGAACATCTGACCGCGCTGCGCGCGATGCCGGGCCTGGACGTCGTACGGCCTGCCGACGCCAACGAGACCGCCGCGTGCTGGCTGCAGGTCCTGCGCAACCGGCGCCCGGCCGGGCTGGCGCTGACCCGCCAGAACGTGCCGACCCTACAGCCCGACGCGGTCGCCGGAGCTGCCAAGGGCGGCTACGTGCTTGCCGAAGCCGACGGTGGCTCAGCCGAGGTGATCCTCATCGGGACCGGGTCGGAGGTGCAGTTGGCGCTGGCCGCCCGGGAGACGCTGCAGGCCGAGGGCGTGCCGACCCGAGTGGTCTCCATGCCCTGTACCGAATGGTTCGACGAGCAGCCCGCTGAGTACCGGGAGTCGGTGTTGCCAGCGGCTGTGTCTGCTCGGGTCTCGGTGGAGGCCGGCCGGGCGATGCCCTGGTACAAGTACGTCGGCTCGCAGGGCCGCTGTGTCAGCCTCGAGCACTTCGGCGCATCAGCGGACTACAAGAAGCTGTACGAGGAGTTCGGCATCACGGCGGACGCGGTGGTCGAAGCCGCCCGGGAGTCGCTTGCGGCTGGCTAATCACACAGCGCCGGATGGGCATGATCGGTGGCGGTAGGGGAACGGGAGAACAGATCGCTCGCACGGCGATCCACCCGCAATCCGGATACCGTTGCGCTTCATAAGGAGGCTCCATGACCGATCGCCTGCAGGAACTCAGCGACATCGGCGTTTCCATCTGGCTCGATGACCTAGACCGCTCTCGGCTGACCACCGGCGGCTTGCAGCGCCTGACCCAGCAAGACCACGTCGTCGGCGTCACGACGAACCCGTCGATCTTCAGCAAAGCGATCTCGGCTGGCGGGGATGCCTACGCCACGCAGGTCGCAAGTCTGGCTGCCGGACAGGCCGACTCCGATTTTGCCGTGCGCGAGATGACCACCCAGGACGTCAGGGATGCCTGCGACGTCATGGCCGGCATCGCAACCCGCACCGACGGTGTCGACGGCCGCGTGTCCATCGAGGTCGACCCCCGTCTGGCCCGCGACACCGCGGCCACTATCGCGCAGGCCCGGGAACTGTGGCAGCAAGTGGACCGTCCGAACCTGCTGATCAAGATCCCCGGGACCAAGGAGGGGCTGCCGGCCATCACGACGGCGATCTCGGAGGGCATCAGTGTCAACGTCACGTTGATCTTCAGTGTTGAGCGGTATCGAGAGGTTATCGATGCCTGGGCCCGCGGTCTGGAGACCCGGATCGCGGCCGGTCAGGACGTCGCGAACATCCACTCGGTGGCGTCCTTCTTCGTCAGCCGCGTCGATACCGCGATCGACGCAGAACTGGAGAAGATCGGCAGCGACGATGCGCTGGCCATGCGCGGCAAGGCCGGAATCGCCAACGCTCGCCTCGCCTGGGGTGCTTATCAGCAGTTCCGGGCCACAGATCGCTGGAACGCGCTGGAGGTCGCCGGGGCCAAACCACAACGTCCGCTCTGGGCCTCGACCAGCGTCAAGGACCCTGCGTTCCCCGACGACATGTACGTGGTGGAATTGGCCGGCCCGGGCTGCGTCAACACCATGCCTGAGCCGACCCTGCGGGCGGTGGCCGACCACGGCAATCTGCAGGGCAACACGTTGGACACCCCCGGCAGCCAGGAGGTCTTCGACCGTCTTGCTGCGCTCGGTGTCGACCTCGACGCGGTGTTCGTGCAACTGGAGAACGAGGGCGTCGACAAGTTCGAGCAGGCCTGGGCGGAACTGCTCGGTACCGTCACCGAAGCGCTGGCCCAAGACAGGAGCAGTACGTGAGACAAGCGGCCTTCACCAGCACGAACCCCCTGCGCAGCCCGCTCGACCGACGGCTGCCGCGGGTGGCTGGTCCGTGCTGCCTGGTGATCTTCGGCGTGACCGGCGACCTGTCACGCAAGAAGCTCATGCCGGCGGTCTACGATCTGGCCAACCGGGGTCTGCTGCCCCCGTCGTTCGCGCTGGTGGGTTTCGCCCGCCGGGACTTCAGCGACCAGGACTTCGCCCAGGAGGTCCACGACTCGGTGCGGGCCTATTCACGCACCGAATTTCGCGAGGACGTATGGCACCAGCTCGCGCAGGGCTTCCGCTTCGTGGCCGGAGACTTCACCGACGATGCCGCCTTCGACGCCTTGGCCGCGACCGTGACCGACCTGGCCAACGATCGCGGCACAGGCGGGAACACCGCCTTCTACCTGTCCATCCCGCCGAGCATGTTTCCCCTGGTGGTGCAGCAGCTCAAGCGCTCCGGATTGGCTTCCGAGGAGCGGGGTGGTTGGCGCCGGGTGGTGGTCGAGAAGCCGTTCGGCCACGATCTGCAGAGCGCGCAGGAGCTCAACCACACGCTGGGCGAGGTGTTTCCGAGCGGGTCGATCTTCCGCATCGACCACTATCTGGGCAAGGAAACGGTCCAGAACCTGTTGGCGCTGCGTTTCGCCAACACACTGTTCGAGCCGATCTGGAATCGCCGCTACATCGACCACGTGCAGATCACGATGGCCGAGGACATCGGCATCGGCAGCCGCGCCGGCTACTACGACGGCATCGGGGCTGCCCGCGACGTAATCCAGAACCACCTGCTGCAATTGACGGCGCTGACCGCCATGGAAGAGCCGGTGTCCTTCTCCGCCGAGCACGTCCGGGTGGAGAAGGAGAAGGTACTGGCCAGCGTGATTCTGCCCGATGACCTCGACGCCTACACCGCCCGCGGCCAGTACGGCCCGGGTTGGCAGGGCGGCGAGGAGGTGTGCGGCTACATGCAGGAGGCCAACATCCCCGCCACTTCCACGACCGACACGTTCGCGGCGATCAAGCTGCAAGTGGACACCCGCCGGTGGGCTGGGGTGCCGTTCTACCTGCGGACCGGCAAGCGGCTGGGCCGGCGGGTCTCGGAGATCGCGATCGTCTTCCAGCGGGCACCTCACCTGCCGTTCGCAGCGACCGACACCGAGGAGCTGGGGGCGAACACTCTGGTGGTGCGCGTGCAGCCGGACGAGGGCATCACGATGAAGTTCGGGTCCAAAGTGCCGGGCACTCAGATGGAAGTCCGTGACGTGACGATGGACTTCGCGTACGGCGACTCGTTCACCGAATCCAGTCCCGAAGCCTACGAGCGGCTCATCCTGGACGTCCTGCTCGGCGATCCCCCGTTGTTCCCCCGGCACGAGGAGGTGGAGATGTCCTGGGCCATTCTTGACCCCGTGCTGGACAACTGGTCCAAGGACGGCAAGCGGCCCGAGACCTACGACCCTGGCACCTGGGGCCCGGCCGGTGCCGACGAGATGCTGGCCCGTGACGGCCGGGTTTGGCGGCGACCGTGACCACTCGCTTGGAGAAGACATCGGCTGACCAGATCGTGCGTGCGATCAACGCCGAGCGGCACAAGATCGGCGCGACGTCCACCGGAATGGTGCTCACGCTGATCATCGTCACCGACGAGGAGAACCAGGAGGACGCCACGCGGGCCGCGGCAGCTTCCGCGATGGAGCACCCGTGCCGCATCATCACCCTGATCCCCCGGCCCGGGCGGGTCGACCCGCAACTGGACGCCAACATCGACGTCGGCGACACCATGGGCCCCGGCGAGACCGTCCGATTGCGGCTGCGTGGCGAACTGTCCGAGCACGGCGCGTCGGTCGCGCTGCCGCTGCTGCTGCCGGACACCCCCGTCGTCGTGTGGTGGCCGACCACCTGCCCGGACGTGCCGGCTGAGGACCCGATCGGACGGATGGCGCAGCGCCGGATCACAGATGCCGCGTCCCAGCGTCACCCGATAGCCTCGCTGGCCTTGCGCAAGACCGGTTACGTCGCCGGTGACACCGACCTGGCCTGGACCCGCACCACGACCTGGCGCTCCATGCTCGCTGCCGCGCTCGACCTGCCCTACGACCCGATCACCCACGTGGACGTCAGCGCCGAACGCTCCAACCCGTCGGCCGCCCTACTGGAGGCGTGGCTGGCGAAGTGTCTGGACGTCCCGGTTGAGTCCCATCGCAGTCGCGGCCCGGGTATCACCAACGTCGTCCTGCACACCAAAGGCGGACCCATCGAGTTGACCCGCCCGGACGGGCGTACCGGACGGCTATCGCGTCCGAACATCGAGTCTCACGACGTTCCCCTGCCGCGGCGCGACGTGCGCGACCTGATCGCGGAGGAACTCAGCCGCCTGGATCCCGACGACATCTACGCCGACGCACTGGCGGCAATCGAGTTGCCCACACCGGCCGGCAGGCGCCGCGAGACCGACGGCGAATGAGTATCCAGATCGGCGTCTACCCGACGCCCGAGGCGGTGTCGGAAGCGGTCGCAAACCACATGGCGGGCGCGATGCTGCCCGTACTCCTCGGCTCTGACCTCGCCCACATCTGCATCACTGGCGGACGCGGCGGCCACGGCGCGCTGGCGGCCCTGGCGGACAACCCCGGCATCGACTGGAGCCGGGTGCACGTGTGGTGGTCCGACGAGCGCTTTCTGCCACGCGGCGACGACCAGCGCAACGACACGATGGCCAAGGACGCGCTGTTCGACCGGGTCGACCTGCCGGCCGGCAACGTCCATCCGATGCCGGGCAGTGACGAGTTCGACGACATCGAGGAAGCGGCCCGCTCCTACGCCGCGGAACTGGCAGCCTTTGGCCCCCCGCGGTTCTGCGTCTCCATTCTGGGAATGGGTGAGGACGGCCACGTGGCCTCGCTGTTCCCCGAGCATGCCGGGCTGCGCGAGACCCGCCCGGCGTTCCCGGTCACCGACTCCCCCAAACCGCCCCCGCGGCGGATCTCACTGTCCTTCGATGCGATCAACACCGCCGACGCCGTGATCCTGATCGCGTCCGGTGCCGGGAAGGCCGATGCCGTGGGACTGCTGATCAACGACCCGGGGCCGTTGGCAGTACCGGCCGCCGGCGTGCATGGCCGGGTGAGCACCCTGCTGGCCGTCGACGAGGCCGCGGCGGTGCACCTGCCGCCGGGGTTGAGCCGCTACGCCTGAGGACGTATTTGCACATTGCTTACCCGGCGGCTGAAAGGGCAATCCGTTAGCACTCTCGGCATCGGTGAGCACCACGGTCGCCAAAACCCCGCCCGCGGTGCTCTCGGATGCCCGGAATGCTCACGGATCGGATGGCCGAGCCCCGTACACACCAAACTCGCGGACTGCCCGGGACTCAGATCGGCAAGCCCAGCTCCTTGAACGTGTTGCACTGGTTGATGTCGCCGGTCTGGTAGCCGCGGGTGTACCAGTACTCGCGCTGCTTGGCCGATCCGTGCGTGAACTTCTCGGGATTCACGCGAGCACCCGCGCTCTCCATGATCCGGTCGTCGCCGACGGCCGCTGCCGCCTGCGATGCCTGCTGGAACTCCTCCGGCGTGATCTGCACGTTGCCCATGTCGTTGGCCAGCCTGCCCCAGACGCCGGCAAAGCAGTCCGCCTGCAGTTCCATCGCCACGCTGTAGTTGTTGGGGTTGCGAGCAGACTGCTGGGCCCGGCGGACCTTCTGCTCGATGCCCAGCACGTTCTGCAGGTGGTGGCCGTACTCGTGAGCCATGATGTAGACCATCGCGTACTGGCCCTTCACGCCCAAGCCTTCGAGTTGGCGCGTGAAACCGAGGTCGAAGTAGATGCGTTCGTCACCGGGGCAGTAGAACGGACCCACGTTGGTGTCGGCGGCGCCGCATGCGGTGCGGGTGGCGCCGCTGAAGAACGTCAGTTTGGGGGTTTGCAGCTGCTGGCCGGCCTGCTGGAAGACCCCGCTCCAGACCTCGTTGGCCTCGTTGTAGGACTTCACGAGCAAGCAGTCGGTGTCCTCAAATGTCCCGTCGTCGGCATCCTGCGGACACCGCTCGGCCAGTGAGCCATTCACACCCTGGGCGGATCCGGGGACATCGAACAACGTGTTGTCGGTCTGCGATTGCGGCGCGCCCCCGCCGCCACCGAGGCTGCACATCGCCAGAACGATCAGGATTACGATCGTCAGCCCGGCACCACCGCCCAGCATCTTGGACAACCCACCAGCCATGGCCACCTGGCCCGGGCCCATGCCCCCGGAGCCCATGGGCGAACCGCCGTTATTGCCCCGCTGATCGTCGACACCCGACAGATCGACGTTGTTGTCGTCGAACTTCATGGCTGTCAGGCTACTCGCGCACGCCCGGCCCGCGCAGGCTCAGACCTCGGGAAGGTTCTTCATCGCCTCGTCGAGCAGCGCGTTCGCCTCGCGGTCGCTGCGGCGCTCCTTCACGTAGGCCAGGTGCGTTTTGTACGGCTCGATCTTCGGCGGCGCTGGCGGGTTCTGCTGATCCTGACCTGCCGGCAGACCGCAGCGGGGACAGTCCCACTGCTCGGGCGGGGCCGCGTCTTGGGCGAAACTGGCCTGGCTCTCATGGCCGTTCGCGCAGTAGAAGGAGATCTTCTTGCGCGGTGCGGCCTCGCCGCGCTCTGCCTCACCCATGGGGCCCGCGCCTACTCGGCTACCCCTGATCGCACTGCCACCACCGGCCACGCTGCCTCCCCTTAAGTCAGGACTTCGTGATCAGGCCGAGAGCGATGATCGTCGCGGCCCAGATCAAGCCGACGGCCACCGTGATCCGGTCGAGGTTGCGCTCGGCGACGCTCGAACCTCCGATCGAGGTGCTCACGCCACCGCCGAACAGGTCGGACAGACCTCCGCCTTTGCCCTTGTGCAGCAGCACGAGCACGATGAGCAGCACGCTGCTGACCAGCAGCACGATCTCCAGCCCAAGAATCACCGTGACGTCCTTTCTGCGGTGAGTACCAGAGTAACCTCAGGCCGCCGGTGTCGGGTGGAGGCGGTACCGCACGATCGTGGCGAACTCGTCGGCGTCGAGGCTGGCACCACCGATCAAGGCCCCGTCCACGTCGGCCTTGGCCATGATTCCGGCAATGTTGGTCGACTTCACCGAGCCGCCGTAGAGGATCCGGATCTGCTCGGCCACGGCCGCGCTGTAGTGCTCGGCGATCCACTCCCGGATCACCTGACACACCTCTTGGGCGTCTTCTGGCGAGGCCACCTCACCGGTGCCGATGGCCCACACGGGCTCGTAGGCGATGACCACATTGAGCAACTGTTCCTCGCTCAAGCCCGCCAGGCTACCGACCAGCTGCTGCTGGACGTGAGCGACGTGCTCGCCGGCCTTGCGGACGTCCAACTGCTCGCCCACGCAGACGATCGGGACCAGCGAGTTGTCCAGCGCCGCCCTCGCCTTGCGGTTGACGACCTCGTCGCTCTCCGCGTGGTACGTGCGCCGCTCGCTGTGCCCGACGGTGACGTACGTGCAGCCGAGCTTGGCCAGCATGTGCCCAGCGATCTCACCGGTGTAGGCGCCGGCAGCGTGCTCGGACACGTCCTGGGCGCCGTACTGGATCTTCAGCTTGTCGCCGTCCACCAGCGTCTGCACACTGCGCAGATCGGTGAACGGCGGCAGCACAGCCGCGTCCACGGCCGCGTAGTCGTCGTCCTTCAGTAGGAACGCGACCTTCTGCACCAAGGCGATGGCCTCGAGGTGGTTCAGGTGCATTTTCCAGTTGCCCGCCATCAGCGGCTTGCGGCTCATGCGTCCTCCAGAACGGCGATCCCCGGCAGCGTCTTGCCTTCCAGCAGTTCCAGGCTGGCCCCGCCACCGGTCGAGATGTGGTCAATCTTGTCGGCGTCCACGTCGAGCAGACGCACTGCTGCGGCGGAATCACCGCCACCGACGACGGTGAAGCCGTCGGTCTCGGTCAGGGCCTTGGCCACAGCCAGGGTGCCAGCCGCGAACTGTGGCTGCTCGAAGACGCCCATCGGGCCGTTCCAGACCACCGTGGCCGAGTCCAGGACCGCCTGCGCGTAGCGCTGCGCCGTCTCCGGCCCGATGTCCAGACCCTTCCAGCCGTCCGGAATGCCCTGCTCGACGGTCACCACCTGGGTGTCGGTGCTGTCGAGGTCCTGCGCGATGACGACGTCGGTGGGCAACAACACGTCCACGCCGCGCTCGGCAGCAGTAGCCAGGATCTCCCGGCACCGCTCGATCCAGTCGGCTTCGCACAGCGAGTCGCCGATGCTGCGGCCCTGGGCGGCCAGGAACGTGAAGCACATGCCGCCACCGATGACCAGCTGGTCCACGGTCTGCAGCAGGTTGTCGATGACACCCAGCTTGTCCGAGACCTTGGAACCGCCGAGCACGACCGTGTAAGGCCGGGCCGGGTCCTTCAACACCGCGTCGAAGGAGCGGATCTCCTTCTCGACCAGACGGCCGGCGGCGTTGGGCAGCAACTTGGCCACGTCCGTCACGCTGGCCTGCTCGCGGTGCAGGACGCCGAAGCCATCGCTCACGTAAGCAGCCATGCCCGAGGCGAGTTCCGCGGCGAGTTCTGCCCGCTCACCAGCGTCCTTGCTGGCTTCCCGCGCGTCGAACCGGATGTTCTCCAGCAGCACCACGTGACCCGGCACACCGGGCAGGAACTGTCCCGCGGGCGCCAGGTCGACGGGCACGCCGAGTAGTTCGGACATGCGGGTGGCGACCGGGGCCAGCGAGAGTTCCGGCTTCACCTCACCCTTGGGGCGTCCGAGGTGGGCCACGACGACCGGGTTGGCCCCGGCCGCCAGCAGTTCGCGCAGAGTCGGCAGCGCCGCCTGGATCCGGCCGTCGTCGGTGATCTGGCCATCGGCCAGCGGGACGTTCAGATCCAGGCGCACGAGTACCGAAGCGCCCTGCACATCGAGGTCGCTCAGTGTATGCATGGTCACGCGTCGCGAGTGGCCATGTAGCGCAGCAGGTCGACGAGGCGGTTGGAGTAGCCCCACTCGTTGTCGTACCAGCCGACGACCTTGACCAGCGAGCCCATCGTGTTGGTCAGGCCGGCATCGAAGATGCAGCTCGACGGGTCGGTCACGATGTCCGTGGACACGATCGGGTCCTCGGTGTACTTCAGGATGCCCTTCAGCGGGCCCTCGGCAGCGGCCTTGACCGCGGCGTTGAGCTCGTCCTTGGCGACCTCGCGGCCCAGGTTCACGGTCAGGTCGGTGGCCGAGCCGGTCGGGACCGGGACGCGCATCGCGTACCCGTCGAGCTTGCCCTTGAGGTCCGGGATGACCAGCGCGATCGCGCGGGCGGCACCGGTCGTCGTCGGGATCATGTTGATCGCCGCGGCGCGGGCACGACGCAGATCCTTGTGCGGGAAGTCCAGCACGTTCTGGTCGTTGGTGTAGGCGTGGATCGTGGTCATCATGCCGTTCTCGATGCCGAACTCGTCGACGAGCACCTTCGCCATCGGGGCCAGGCAGTTGGTGGTGCAGGAGGCGTTGGACACGATGTTGTGCTCGGCCGGGTTGTAGTCGGTGTGGTTCACGCCCATCACAAACGTGGCGTCCTCACCCTTGGCGGGGGCGGAGATGATGACCTTCTTCGCGCCGGCCTCGATGTGCTTGGCGGCATCCTCGGCCTTGGTGAAGTGGCCCGTCGACTCGATCACGTAGTCGATACCCAGGTCTCCCCAGCCGAGGGCTGCCGGGTCGCGCTCGGCAAGCGCCTTGATCGACTTGCCATTCACGATGATGGCGTCCTCGGTCGACGACACCTCGCCGGACAGCCGGCCCAGGACACTGTCGTACTTCAGCAAGTGGGCGAGTGTGGCGTTGTCCGTCAAGTCGTTGACGGCCACCACCTCGACGGGCTCGTTACCGAACGCCGTCTGCGAGTCGCCCAGCGCGTCCAATGCGCGGTAGAAGTTGCGACCGATGCGTCCGAAGCCGTTGATGCCGACACGAATTGTCACGAAACACTCCTTTGATATCGAGTACGTCAAGTCTATCGGTTGGCACAGGGCGAGTTTCAGGGCAGCGGTGCGCCGCCGGAGTCCGCTGTCTGATGCAGCGCTGGATAACTGCAAGGCGGAGGAACTGTTCACGTGCCGCCCGTGCGCAAATGCGACGCTTTGCGTCAACGGCGACAATGCCTACCTGTCGCAGTTGACCCGAATGGTCGCTTACACCAACTCGTCGTCGGCCGAGATCCCCGCCTCGGTGTCCGGAATGCCCAACTCACGGGCCCGGCGGTCAGCCAGTCCCAGCAGCCGCCGGATCCGCCCGGCGATCGCGTCCTTGGTCATCGGCGGATCGGCCAGTGCACCGAGCTCCTCAAGCGACGCCTGCCGGTGTTCCATGCGCAACTTGCCGGCTGACGAGAGGTGCTCGGGGACGTCGTCGCCAAGGATGGCCAGAGCCCGCTCTACGCGCGCGCTAGCCGCAACGGCGGCCCGCGCCGAGCGCCGCAGGTTGGCGTCGTCGAAGTTGGCCAGCCGGTTGGCGGTGGCCCGGACCTCGCGGCGGGTACGCCGCTCCTCCCAGACCAGCACCGAGGAATGCGCGCCCATCCGGGCCAGCATCTGGCTGATCGCGTCGCCGTCGCGGATGACCACCCGCTCCACGCCGCGCACCTCGCGGCTCTTGGCAGTGATTCCCATGCGGCGGGCCGCGCCCACCAGGGCCAGGGCGGCTTCAGGTCCCGGACACGTGACCTCCAGCGCCGACGAACGGCCGGGTTCGGTCAGCGAGCCATGGGCCAGGAACGCTCCGCGCCAGGCGGCTTCGGCGTCGCAGATCCCGGCGGTGACCACGTGCGGCGGGAGACCCCGCACCGGCCGGCCGGAAGCGTCGACCAATCCCGCCTGCCGGGCGAGTTGTTCACCGCCCTGCACGACGCGGACCATGTAGCGGGTGCCCTTGCGCAGGCCCCCCTTGTGCACCACCGCGAAATCCGCCTGCTGGCCGAAGACTTCGGCGAGGTTGGCCCGCAACCGGCGGGCGGCGGCGCCGGTGTCGAACTCGGCCTCCACCACGATCTTCCCGCTGACGATGTGAAGGGCTCCCCCGAAACGCAGCATTGCCGAGGTTTCCGCCTTGCGGCAGCAGGGCTTCGTCACCTCGAGTTGATTGAGTTCATCCTTCACCGCGGCGGTCATTGCCATGACCCGCAGTCTTACACGCGCACCGTTCGGCTGAACACCGAACCGGTCGAAAGAGGGCATGGGGGCTAGGTGGCCGTTATCACTCTCAGCCCGGCCGGCCTCAGCTCAGTAGCCGTCCGAACACCGAGGCCAGCAGCAACGTGTCGTGTACGGGCTGCGCCACGCCGGACTCCACCGCCCGCACGTCCTCGATCAGGACCTCTGCCCCCACCGCGGCGCAAGCCTGACGCAGCGCTGCTTCATCGATGACCGAACTCGGGTCCACGACGACCCAGTCGAGGCGCACCTCGGGGAATGTGGCTGTCAGGCTGCGCAGATACCGCGCCGGCGTGAACCCGGTCGTCTCCCCCACTTCGGCGGTCACATTGACGACCAGCACCCGGGTGGCCTTGGCCTCCACGAGCGCGTCGTGGACCTCCCGTACCCGCAAGTGGGGCAGCACCGAGGTGAACCAGCTGCCCGGCCCGAGCACCACCATGTGCGCCCGGCTGATCGCGTCCAGCACCTCAGGGCAGGGTTTGGGATCCGGGGGTTCGATGCCCAAGGAAACGACCTCGCCCGAGGTCGTCGCGATCGCGACTTGACCCCGCAGGGCCTGCACGTCGTCAGTCACCGGGTCGCGCACTTGTGCCACCAGTTCGACCGGCTCCATGGCAACAGGCAGCACCCTGCCCTGCGCCTCGAGCAGGGCAGCGACCCAGTCCAGGCCGCTCACCGGATCCCCGGTCTCCTCCCACAACGCCGAGATGAGCAGGTTGCCGACGGCGTGACCGGCAAGATCCCCGCCTCCAGCGAACCGGTGCTGCAGCACACGTGACCAGGTCCGGCCCCACGTGTCGTCGCCGCAGAGCGCCGCGAGTGCCATGCGCAGATCGCCCGGCGGGATCAGTCCCAGCTCCTTGCGGATGCGCCCCGACGAACCGCCGTCGTCGGACACCCCCACCACGGCCGTGACCGAGTCGGTCACCCGGCGCAACGCCCGCAATGTCGCCGCGAGCCCATGACCACCGCCCATCGCGACCACAGGCGGTCCGGTGTGCCACTGCCCTGCCGGACGCACGTCTACTCCCGGCCGAGATCGCGGTGCTGGACCACGACCTGATAGCCCTGATTACGCAGGATCTGCGCCATCCGCTCGACCATCGCGACGCTGCGGTGCTTTCCGCCGGTGCAGCCGATGCCCATCGTCAGGTAGCGCTTGCCCTCCCGGATGTACCCCTCGGCGACCAGACCGATGACGTCCGCGTAATGGTCCAGGACGGCAAGCGCCCCCTCCCGGCTCAGCACGTAGGTGCTAACCTCGGGGTCCCTGCCGGTCTGTTCGCGCAAGTCCGGGACCCAGTACGGGTTGGGCAGGAACCGCACGTCGGCGACCATGTCCGCGTCCACGGGGATCCCGTATTTGAAGCCGAAGGACAGTACCGAGACCCGCAGTGTGTCCGGTCCCGGAGCCCGGTAGTTCGCGTCGATGATCCGGCGCAGGTCATGTACAGATTTCGTCGAGGTGTCGATGACCATGTCCGCGCCAGCGCGAAACGGCTGCAGCATGGCGCGTTCCTCGCGCAAGGCGTCCAGCAGGGTCCCGTCCTCCTGCAGAGGGTGCGGGCGCCGGGAGGACTCGAAGCGCCGGACCAGCACCTCCTCGGACGCCTCCAGAAAGAGGATCCCGACGTCGACGTGCGCATCCCGCAGCGCCTGGGTGACAGTCACAAGATTGGCGAACAGGGGCCCGCCCCGCACGTCCACCACGACGGCCAGGCGTTGGGCGTCCGGCCGAAGCGCAAGCACGTCGATGGTGGATTGCAACAGGGAAGGCGGCAGGTTGTCGACCACGAACCAGCCGGCATCCTCGAGCGCCCGGGCCGCTGTGCTGCGGCCGGCACCGGACATGCCGGTGACGATGAGCACCTCGAAGTGCGAGTTGTTCATTCCTGCCTCCCGCTGCCATCTTCGTCAATGACCTCCCCCGTCGTCACGTTGACGGCCGGTGTGGGGCGATCGGCGGCCAGCGCGGAGTAGATCGTCGTCGCGAGCTCCGCGCTGATCCCCGGCACGGCGGCCACCTCCTCGAGGGTGGCTTTGCGCAGCCGGCTGATCGAGCCGAACGCCTTGATGAGGGCCTTGCGCCGGTGCGGGCCCACCCCAGGGATGTCCTCGATGACGCTGGTCGCGACTCGCTTGCTGCGCTTCTGCCGGTGGTAGGTGATCGCGAACCGGTGGGCTTCATCCCGGATCCGCTGCAACAGATACAGGCCCTGGCTGCGCCGGCTCAGAATCAGCGGGTCGTCGCTGTCCGGCACCCACACCTCCTCCAACCGCTTGGCCAGACCTGCCACGGCGATGTCATCAATGCCGAGTTCCTGCAGCGCGGCCCAGGCGGCGGTCACCTGCGGCTTGCCGCCGTCGATGAGCAAGAGCTGCGGCGGGTAGCGGAACGCCTTGCGCTCGTCGTTGGCGCCCCCGGTCGGCCCGAACTCGATGTCGGTAGCTTCGGCTCGCTCGGCCAGATAGCGCGTGAAACGCCGGCGGACCACCTCGGCGATGCTGGCCACGTCGTCCTGACCGGCGACGCCCCGGATGGCGAACCGGCGGTAATCGGACTTGCGCGGCAGGCCGTCCTCGAAGACCACCATGGATGCGACCACGTCGTTGCCCTGCAGGTTCGAGATGTCGACGCACTCGATGCGCAGAGGGGCCTGGTTCATCTGCAACGCCTCGCCGATCTCCTCGAGCGCGGCGGCCCGCACGCTCAGATCTCCGGCGCGGCGCAGCTTATGAGACTGCAGAGTCTGGGTCGCGTTGGTCGTCACGGTGTCCAGCAATGCTCGTTTTTGCCCGCGTTGCGGAATGCGAACCGCGACCTTGTGCCCGCTGCGTTCGGCGAGCCAGGTCTCGACGGCCTGCTCCGGCAGGACCGGGACGAGCACCTCGTGCGGGATGTCGGCGTCCTCGTCGCCGTACAGCTGCTGCATGACACCGGTCACCAGCTCGACCGGCTCCTCGTCCGCGACTTTCTCCAACACGAAGGCATGTTGCCCGCGCACCCGTCCACCGCGAACGTGGAAGATCTGGAAGGCGGCTTCGAGGTCGTCCTCGGTGTAGCCGATCAGATCGGCACTGGTGTCGCCCGGAAGGACCAAAGCGGTTCGCTCCATTGCCTTGCGCAGGGCACCCAGGTCGTCCCGCAGCCGGGCCGCGGTTTCGTAATCCTGCGCGTCGGACGCCGCCCGCATCCGGCGCTCCAGCTCCTTCATGAACCGGTCGGTCCCCGTGCCCAGAAAGCTCACGAGATCCTCGGCCAGTCGGCGGTGGTCCTCCTCGCTGATCCGGCCCACGCAGGGGGCGCTGCACTTGCCGATGTAACCCAGTAGGCAGGGCCGCCCCATCTGGGCGGACCGCCGGAAGACCCCATTGCTACATGTCCGCACCGGGAACACGCGCAGCAACTGGTCGACAGTTTCCCGGATCGCCCAGGCTTGCGCGTACGGGCCGAAATACTTCACGCCCTTGCGCTTCTCGCCACGCATCACCATCACCCGCGGGTACTGCTCGTTGAGCGTGATGGCCAGGTACGGGTAGCTCTTGTCGTCGCGGTACTTGACGTTGAAACGGGGCGCGAATTCCTTGATCCACTGGTATTCCAGCTGCAGAGCCTCGGTCTCGGACTCCACCACCACCCAGTCCACGCCGGCCGCACTCTGCACCATGGTTGCGGTGCGCGGATGCATGCCCAGCGGGTTCTGGAAATAACTGGACAGCCTGTTTCGTAAATTTGTTGCTTTTCCTACATAAATTACCCGCGTGTCATAGTCTCGAAATCTGTAAACACCTGGTAATGGCGGAATGCTCCCCGGCGGTGGCCGGTAGGACTGGGGATCTGCCACAAGGTCAAGGCTAATTGAGCCGAAGGAAGAGTATGAGGCTGCTCGCGGGCACCGCGCTGGCGCTGGTCTGCGCCCTGTCCGCCTCGCCTGCCACCTCGGCACCGCTGAACGGCCTGTTCGTCGAGGGTGACTCGTTGACCATCGGTTCCTCGAACGCCATCAAGGCCAACCTTGCCTCCGAGTTCCTGTCCATCACCGTCGATGCCGAGGTCGGCCGGAGCACGCCCACCGGCATCTCCCGGCTGTACGCGGGGCAGAGCGCCAACGTCTGGGTGGTCGCGCTCGGAACGAACGACGCCCCCGACCCCGTGACCATGCGCCGCAACGTCAAGTCCGTACTGGCCCAGGCCGGCAAACGCCCCGTGCTGTGGGTCTCGGTGTGGCGCTCGGAGTCCTACCTGCCGGTGAACCGGATGTTGTCCCGCCTGGACCGCAAGTACAGCCAACTGGCGGTCCTGCGCTGGGACAAGGTCATCGCCAAGAACCCGACGCTACTGGCCGCGGACAAGATCCACCTCACGCCCACCGGGTACGAGATTCGCGGGCAGATGATCGCTGACGCGGTGCGCACGTTGGTCAGGCGCTGACCGGGACCCGAATGTCGCGCTGTTGTCGTCAATCTCGGCGTGTCGCGACCACAACGCAACAGAACCGCGCGGGTCAGCCCCGCTCGACGCCCTGCAGCACAAGCGTCGAGTACGCCTGGCAGCCGTCCGGATTCAGATGAATCCCATCGGGATACAACCCCTCTGGCAGGACGCTGGCGTTCCAGTCGACGACGTGGGCGTTCGGCCAGCGGCCGGGCATCGCTCGAAGCCGCTGGTTAACGGCCTCTTCGTAGGAGTACGTGTCGGGAAGCTCGACAGTGGCCCAGTACACCGCCCGCTGCGGCCCGGCTGCCCGCATGATGCGATCCAGAACCTTCTCGCCGAAGGGCGCGTTCGTCCCCAGGGCGATCAGCACCCGTGGGGGTAGCGTGCCGGCCTTGGCCTGCTCCTCGATCACCTGGGCGCCGTCTGCCATCGTGCGGTTTTCCTCGGCGTCGACCTTGACGTCGGTTCCCTTCAGGCATCGTTTGGCACCTTGCAGGACCGAGTCACCGACGGCAAGGATCGGCCCGGACAGCGCCGGGTCGGCCGGTTTGGCCAGCGAGAGCACTGTCTGCGGTGACGGCAGCCCGGCCCGCCCGCTGATCCACAACCCGGCCACCAGGATGGCCAGCGTGGCCAGCACACCACCGAGCACGGTCGGTAGCCGCTGGACCAGGGAGTCGTCGTCGGCCACGTCAGGCAAGCACGACCTGGTCGCCGTCGACGGTCACGTTGACGGGCGTCAAGCCGGTCGTAGCCGGGCCCTGAATGACCGCACCGTCGGTGATCGAGAACTGCGAGCCGTGACACGGGCAGCTGATCGTGGTCCCGTCGACCTTGTTCACCAAGCAGTTCTGGTGCGGACACACAGCGCTCAGACCCACGAACTCACCTTGAGTCGGCTGCGTCACGACGACCTTGGTCTGCCCGGAGTCGACGATCACCCCGCTGTCGACCGGCACGTCGGCGGTGGCCACCAGTGCCGAGCCGGACGCGGCGGGCGCGGGACCGGCGGCACTTTCCGATGCCTGCGTGCTCGGCTGGGACGAGTCGCCACTCGAACATGCCGTAAGGGCCACCCCCGCGGCTCCCAAGGCAGTGGCTGACAGAACCTGCCTGCGGCTGAGGTCCATGAGTGGCTCCAATCGTCTGCGGCCAGCCTAAGCGAGCAGAGGGGAACGGCAAGGCCAACACACCGACCT
>WBZL01001314.1_pt1 | contig 26450 bp, 25 predicted proteins | sample 5204291 | NCBI WGS metagenome assembly WBZL01 (sample SAMN12344345, study PRJNA552823) | activated sludge metagenome | biome: Activated sludge suspended growth; feature: Nitrification reactor; material: Wastewater; isolation source: activated sludge from nitrification reactor of wastewater...
ACGACACTGGCACCGACGCCGACTACATCGTCGTCGAGCTGGCCAAGCACCTGCTCGGGCCGGACTGGATGGAAAACTACGTCGCGCGCGCCAACGCCGGCGGCATCGAGCGCGTGCTGCTGTAGGCGCGACTCTTGCCAGAAAGCATCCATTGTGGGACGCTAATCCGCATTATGGGTCTGCTTGAAAATCTATTGCTGCCGAGAAGGCAGGACATTCTTAACGTCGCCCACGCACATGGTGCGCGCAACGTTCGGGTCTTTGGCTCGGTCGCGCGCGGCACCGAATCGCCTACCAGCGATATCGATCTGCTCGTCGAAATGGCGGCTGAACGCGGCCTTATCGAGCGTGTTGCCCTCAAACAGGATCTTGAGGATCTTCTCGGCCGGCCCATCGATTTGGTCACCGATCGCACGCTATCGCTCTATCTGCGCGAGACCATCCTGTCGGAAGCGAAGCCGCTGTGAAGGACTGGCGGATCCCCATAAGGCACATGCTTGACTGCATCGATGCCATTCTTGAATACAGCAAGGAGAGTCGCTCCGCTTTTCTCGCAGACCGAAAAACAGTGGATGCGGTCGTCAGAAATTTCGAAATTCTCGGGGAAGCCGCAAAGCGCGTACCCGAGGATATTCGCAATCAGGCCTTGACCGTCCCTTGGCGACGAATTGCGGGATTCCGGGATGTTCTGATTCATCAATATGAAGTGGTCGATCCGATCGAAATCTGGTCCGTCATAGAACGAGACATCCCGGGTTTGCGCGAGGCATTGCGGGCGCTGATCAATTCCCCCTCTGATAACTAATGATCTTGGTCGACGTCACCTTCGCCCAGATCGCCGGCTTCCTCCTCGCCGCCGCGCTCATCACGCTGGCGCCCGGCCCGGACAACCTCTCGGTGCTCAGCCTCGGCCTGTCGCGCGGGCGGCGCGCCGGCATCGGTTTCGGCCTCGGCTGCGCGCTGGGCTGCTTCATCCACACCCTGCTCGCCACGCTCGGCGTCACCGCCCTCATCGCCGCCTCGGAGACCGCCTTCACCGCCCTCAAGCTGGCCGGCGCCGCCTATCTGTGCTGGCTCGGCTGGAAGGCATTGAGAAGTCCCGGCGCCACGCTTGCCGTGGAGACCGGCGCGGCGCGGATCGATGACGCGATGCGCCCCTATCTGGTGCGCGGCTTCATCGCCAATGCCATCAACCCCAAGGTGGCGCTGTTCTTCCTGGCCTTCCTGCCGCAGTTCGTCGATCCGTCCCGCGGCCACGTCGCGGCGCAGACCGCCCTGCTCGGCACCTTGTTCGCCGTCCTGACGGTGCTGATTTTCAGCACCATCGGCTGGTACGCCGGCACCGTCGGCGGCTGGCTGCGCGGCCGGCCGGCGATCGGCCGCTGGCTGGATCGCGCCACCGGCGTGCTGTTCATCGGCCTCGGCATCCGCCTCGCCCTTTCCGGACGGGGTTGAGCATGAAGCAGGCGACGGACACGCTGCGCGTTGCAACACGCGGTCGCGGCCTGTTTGAGATCACGGCCAAAGTCAGCCCCTGGGTGACGGCGAGCGGCATCGCCACCGGCCTGCTCACGCTTTTCATGCGCCACACCTCGGCCAGCCTGCTCATCCAGGAAAATGCCGACCCGGCGGTCATGCGCGACCTGGAGCGCTTCTTCGCGCGCCTGGTGCCGGACGGCGATCCGCTCTTCGAGCACCGCCAGGAGGGGCCGGACGACATGCCGGCGCATGTGCGCTCCGCGCTGACGCAAACCCACCTCTGCATCCCCGTCATGGACGGGACGCTCTCGCTCGGAACCTGGCAGGGGATCTATTTATACGAACACCGCATCGCGCCGTCGTCACGCGAGGTGGTGCTGCACCTGATCGGCGATTGAGCGTTACGCAGCGCCGGCGTAACGGCAGGCTATTCCGGCAGGCCGTTGAGGAAATACAGGCTCTTCAGGAGCGGGCCGGGCGTGCCGAAGATGCCGAGCCAGCGGTCGTAGATGGCATAGATTTCCTCGCTGCGATAGAGGCGCGCCAGCTCGCGGTTCACCGCCAGGCGGAAGGCCGGATCGTCCCTGCGCATCATCAGCGCATACGGCTCGTAGGAGAAGAGCTCCTCGGTCAGGCGCAGGTTCTTCTGGTTGCCCGAACCGAGCACGAGGCCGAAGAGGATCACGCGGTCGGAAGCATACGCATCCACCTTGCCCTGCATGACCGCCACCAAGCCGTCGGCGTGGTCCTTGAGCGTGACGATTTTGGCCTCGATCTTGCCGCGCGTCAGCGCATCGCGCAGCGCCCGCTCGGTCGTGGTGCCGGGCACGACGCCGATATTCTTGCCGCCCATGTCGGCCAATTTCACCATGGTGGTGCCGCGTTTCAGCATCAGGCTGCCGCCGTCGGCAAAGGTCAGCAGGCTGAACGCCACCTGCTCCTGGCGGGAAAGGGTATTGGTGGTCGAGCCGCATTCCAGGTCGATCTCGCCGCTGATGAGTTTCTCCATGCGGTTTTCCGGCACCACCTGCACCCACTTGATCTGCATTTCCGCCAGGCCGAGCTGCTGCCTCACGCTCTCCGCCACGCGCTGGCACAGTTCCACCGAGTAGCCGACGGGCTGCCGGTTGTCGCCGAGATAGGAAAAGGGGATCGAGGCTTCGCGGTGGCCCAGTGCGATGGTCCCGCTCTTCTTGATCTTGTCGAGCGTGCCCGCCTGCGCCCAGGCGCCGGCGCAGGAAAGCAGCAGGGCCAAGGCGGCAAGGCACTGGCGGGGGCGAATGCGGTGCGCAAGGATCAAGGGGCGCATGGGCAGTCTCCTTGGAGAAAAATGGAGCGGTGGCTGAGGGCGAAGGCGGCGTTGTTATTCGATTGTAGCGGCGGGCGGAGTAGAATGCACCCATCCTTTTTGCATAGGCAGGGGTTGCCGGCCATGTCCGTTGCGGATGCATGCCAGCTGTGCCGCGAAGACGGCGGCGCCATTCTCTGGCAGGATGAACATTGCCGGCTGGTGCTCGTCGCAGACGCCGAGCATCCCGGTTTGTGTCGCGTCATCTGGAAGCGCCATGTGGCTGAAATGACCGATCTCGATTTCGCTGAGCGCCGTCACCTGATGTCGGTGGTATTCGCCGCCGAAAAGGCGTTGCGCGCCATTGTGCGGCCGGACAAGGTCAATCTCGCCAGCCTCGGCAACGTGGTGCCCCACCTTCACTGGCACGTCATCCCGCGCTGGCGTGACGACAGTCAATTCCCCAACGCTGTGTGGGGGCCGGCGTTGCGCGACCCCCATGAGCGCCCCGCCGTCCCGGGCGAGGCCCTGCGCGCCGCCTTCGCCCGCGCGCTGGCCGGGGGAGCGGGATGAGCGCAGCCGCCTTCAGCCTGCCCGCCCTGGCCACCGAACAGCCGCCAGCCTTCGACAGCGCGCGCGCCTGCCGCGACTGGCTGGCGGCACAGCCGCTGGCCAACCCGGCGCAGGCACAGACCCTGCTGCTGCGCCAGATCAACCTGCTCAACCGCTTCTCCATCTCACCCGCCGAGCGGCTCAAGATCCTCGAATTGCTGCGCGACCCGATCGCCTTCGCGCAGACGGAGTCGGCGCGCAAGTTCGCCGGCCGGCCGCTGCCCCTGGCACCGCCCGAGCAGGCCGGCATGGATGCCAACCGCGCGCTTTGGCAGGCCGTGCAGACCGGCTACCTGCATTGCCTGGCGGCCTGCCAGAGCGGCAGCGCCGAGCTTCGGCCGCACGCCGCCCTGATCGCGCAGCGCGCCATGAGCGCCCTGCGCACGGAACTGCTCGATATCTATCGCGCCCCCACCGATCCGCCCGCCACGCTGTGGCGAACCCTGCATGGCATCTACTCGGCAGCGGAAAGTCTGAAAGCGCTGGCGCACCCGGTCAGCGATTCCCTGCAGCCGGAACACTCCGCGACCAGCGTCGTCGCCGCCTATGCGCAGACGCTGTTGCTGCACCGGGCCAGCCCCTACGAACTTACCGGGCGCCAGCTCATGCAGGTCGAGCGCTGGCTGCATCGCTGGGGCGGCAAGGTGGTGGCCCTGAATGCGCCGCCGATCGAGCCGCGCGTGCCGCCGCTCATCGTCGACCTGGCCTCCGACGGTCCCGAAGCCGCCGGGGAGGACGGCCAGCGGCGCTGGCTGGACCTGTCGGACCTGTCGCGCAGCGTGAAGCGCCGCATCGTCCACCTGCAGCGCGGCGAGTCGCCGGTCTCGCTCGGCCTCGGCGAGGACTGCGTGCAGCCCGGCTGCGAGAACCTGCTCAAGCACCTGTACCAGCAGTGGTTCAAGGGAGGCGCGGCGCGGCAGCATCCGCGCCGCAGCGGCAGCGGAACCTGCCGCCTGGTCACGGGCCTCGAAGCCATCCATTACTACCTGTCCGGAAAAGTCTTCCGTCAGCCCGGCCAGGGCGATGCCCTGTCGAAGACCCAGGCCGACGAGATCGCCACCTTCGGCCGCGTCGCCACCCGGCACGAGGACGACTACAGCCAGATGCAGGGCTTCATGGTCGAGGAATGGCGCATCCTCGACGAATCCGCCACGGGTTACCGCCTGACGCGGCCGCTCGTCCAGGCCGGCGGACGGATCGGCGGCGGCCAGATGGTGGCCATCATGCCCGACGGCAGCCGCGGCTTCCTGCTCGCCGTGGCGCGCTGGTCGCGACTGACGGGCGGCACCGAATTGCAGGCCGGCATCCACATCATGCCGGGCAGCCCGCAGAGCGTCGCCCTGCGCGGCACCGGCCTGACCGCCGTCAACGAGAAATACCGCCCGGGCTTCAGGCTGCCCGCCGTGCCCGCCCTGCAGTATCCCGAATCGGTCATCGTGCCGGCCGGCTGGTTCCGCAGCGGACGCATCATCGAACTCTACGAAAACGCCTCGCGGCAGATCCGACTCACCCGACAACTCGACCGCGGCAGCGATTTCGAACGCTGCGCATACGACAGCCTATGACCAAGGAACGTCCGGGCGGAGGAAGCGCCAAGCCCAACGGGACGGGCATCGCAGCCGGCCCGACACTGCCCATCGACACCGCCGACGCGCGCGCCTGCGCGGCGTTCATCGCCGGCCTGCCCCTGACCAATGCGCGCGAGGCACATCAGGCGCTCGTCATGCTGCTGACGGGCCTCGCCCATCGTCCGCCCGTCGCCGCCGCCTATCTCGACGTGCTCGAGACCACGCGCGCACCGCTCGCCTACCTGCAGGACGAAGTCGCCCAGCGCTACGCCTCCCGACCCCTGCCGCCGACCCCGGCCGAGGGCGAAGCCTTTCGCCAGGTGCTCGCGCTGTGGCAGGCCATGGCGCGCGCCTACGCCCAGGTGGCGCAGGCGGGATCGGGCGACCCGGGCATACAGGGCCGGCTGGCGCTCATCTGCCAGCGCTGCGTGCATTACGCCGGCAAGGTCATCCTCGAGTTCTACCGCGCCCGCAGAGAGCCCTCGCCGGGCGCCTGGATCGACCTGCACGGCTACTTCGCCACCGCGGAGGAATGGGGCATCGACAGGAAGGCGGTGCCGGAGCCCCTCAACGAAACCAACAAGACCCAGAGCGCGGCCGAGGCCTATATCGCCATCCTGCTCGTCGATCTGGCCAGTCCCTACAGCCGCAGCGCCCACGAATTTTCCTGGATATGCCGCTGGGCGAGGCGCTTCGCCCCGCTCACCATCGTCCGGCCCCTCGGCGAACCGGTCGTGACGCGCGCCTTCGGCATCGATCTCATGCGCGATGCGAGCACGCGCCCGCTGGAGTTGCTGCCGCGCACGGGTTCGGTGCGCTGGTTCGATACCCGCCAGCTCTCGCCGAAGATCCAGGAAATGCTGGCCCGGCTGAGGGAACGCCAGAGTCCCGCCGCGCTCGGCCTGGGTGAAGACTGCCCGGCGACGGTGGCCAGCCGACTGCTGCTGCAGCTCTACAAGCCCTGGTGCCTGAACGCCACGCCGCGCCGCTTCCAGCGCCGCGGCGCGAGCGGCATCGCCCAGGTCTGCCTGGGGTTCGAGGCGATCCACTTCCACGTCAGCAGCGGGGAATTCGTCCAGCCCGAACATGTGCGCATCTATTCGCGCGGCGACATGGAGCGCATCTGGACCTTCCGCGACCAGGTCGACCCGACCCATCTGAGCGTGCGCACGTCCCAGATGCAGCTCGGCTATCCGCTGGAACACTGGTCGGTCGAGAACCAGTCCGTCTCGGGCTTCCGCCTGCAGCGCGGCGAAGCCGGCGCCCGCATCGAGCACGGCCAGTTGATCTGCCTGAGGCCGCCCGACGGGGAGCACTTCCTTCTGGCGCAGGTCAGTTGGAACCTGATGCAGAAGGACGAGTTGCTCATCGGCATCCATGTCCTGCCGGGGGTGCCGCAGGGCATCGCCGTGCGGCCGACGGGCATCAAGGTGTCCCCCTCGGAGCGCTACGAGCGTGCCTTCCTCCTGCCGGCGGTGCCCGCCCTGAAAGAGGAGGCCACGCTCGTTCTGCCGCGCGGCTGGTTTCAGCCGGAGCGCGTCGTCGAGGTCTTTACCGACCGGCAGGCGAAGCTGAAGCTGGTCGAATTGCTGGCCCAAGGACCCGACTTCGAGCGCGTCACCTACGTCCGTGCGTAAGGTGTAGCCACGGCGCCGGCGCAGTTATTCGGGACAGCCTTCTGCTGTATGATTGACGCCCCAACAACGCCTGGAGACTGAGATGAACGACCCCCACGTTCGCTTCGCTTCACTGCCCCCCGAGGGGGCGCAGGCCTCCCTTGGGACGGCCCGGCGGGAGGCCATATGGGCGGACTAGACAAAGACACCCCCACACCCACCGAAATCAAGCTGCACCAGAAATCGCATCTGCTGGAAGTCGCCTTTTCCGACGGCAGCCGCTTCGAGCTGCCCTACGAACTGCTGCGCGTCTACAGCCCCTCCGCCGAAGTGCGCGGCCACGGCCCCGGCCAGGAAACGCTGCAGGTCGGCAAGAAGGGCGTCGAGATCGCCCACGTCGAGCCGGTCGGCATGTACGCCATCCAGCCGCATTTCTCCGACGGCCACAATACCGGCATCTATTCCTGGGATTACCTGTACTGGCTGGGCGCCGAGCGCGACCGCCTCTGGCAGGAGTACCTCGACCGCATGCAGGCGGCCGGCGCCAGCCGCGAAGCCGCCGACAATCCCGCCGCGCCCAAGCAGGGCGGCTGCGGCAGCGGCGGCTGCGGACACCACTGAAAGTCAGTCCCCGCAACACGGCGACGGCATGAGCGACAAGACCACCCATTTCGGCTTCAGGGAAGTCGACGAGCGCGAAAAATCGAAACACGTCGCCGGCGTCTTCGATTCGGTCGCCGACAAGTACGACCTGATGAACGACCTCATGTCGCTCGGCATGCACCGCCTGTGGAAGGCCTTCGCCATCGAGGTCTCCGGCGTCCGGGCCGGAGACCGCGTGCTCGACGTGGCGGGCGGCACGGCCGATCTTGCGCTGGCCTTCGCCAAGCGGGTCGGCGCCGCCGGCCAGGTCTGGCTCACCGACATCAACAATGCCATGCTCGTGCGCGGCCGCGACCGCCTCATCGACCACGGCTTCATGATGCCGGCGGCGCAGTGCGACGGCGAGAAGCTGCCCTTCCCCTCCGGGCATTTCGACTGCGTCAGTTGCGCCTTCGGCCTGCGCAACATGACGCACAAGGACCAGGCCTTGGCCGAGATGGCGCGCGTGCTCAAGCCCGGCGGACGCCTGCTCATCCTCGAGTTCTCCAAGGTCTGGCAGCCGCTGGCGCCGGCCTACGACTTCTACTCGTTCAAGGTCCTGCCCTGGCTGGGCAGCAAGGTCGTCAACGACCCCGGCAGCTACCAATACCTGGCCGAATCGATCCGCATGCACCCGGACCAGGCTACGCTCAAGCAAATGATGGAACAGGCCGGCCTGGACAAGGTCGAATACTTCAACATGGCGGCCGGCGTGGTCGCCCTGCATCGCGGTTACAAGTTTTAAATCAAGGAGACTCACACATGAAACGCACCCTGATCGCCCTCTTTGCCGCATTCGTCGGCTTGGGCGCAATCGTCAGCGAAGCAGAAGCCAAGCGCATCGGCGGCGGCAAGAGTACCGGCATGCAGCGCGACAGCAATGTCATGAAGCGCGATGCCATGCCGGCCAAACCGGCAGCCCCGGCCCAAGCTGCCGCCGCACCGGGACAAGCCGCCGCGGCGCCGGCCGGCGCCAGCCGCTGGCTCGGCCCCGTCGCCGGCCTGGCCGCCGGCATCGGCCTGGCCGCCATGCTGTCGCACTTCGGCCTGGGCGAAGGCTTCGCCACCATCGTCATGATGCTGCTCATCGCCCTGGCGGTGTTCGTCGCCATCCGCCTCCTGTTCGGGCGCCGCGCGCCGTCGCAAAGTCAGCCTCTGCAGTACGCCGGCAATGCGCCCGCGCCCGCAACGATGCGCTTCGAGGCCCAGCCGGCCGGCGGCAGCGCGGCCACCCCCGCCGCAACCGGCAACATCCCCGCCGACTTCGACGTCGACGGCTTCCTGCGCCAGGCCAAGCTCAACTTCCTGCGCCTGCAAGCCGCCAACGACGCGCGCAACATCGAGGACATCCGCAACTTCACGACGCCCGAAATGTTCGCCGAGATCAAGCTGGAAATCGAGGAGCGCGGCGGCGGTGCCCAGCAGACCGACGTCGTCACGCTGAATGCCGACCTCCTCGATGTGTCCGAGGAGGATCGCCAGTACGTCGCCAGCGTGCGCTTCCACGGCGCCATCCGCGAAACCGAGAGCGCAGCGCCGGAAGCCTTCGATGAGGTGTGGCATCTCGCCAAGCCGTCGGACGGCGGCCGCGGCTGGGTCATCGCCGGCATCCAGCAGTTCAACTGACCGGACAGAGATGAAAGCGGGGGCCTGCGGGCCCCCGCTTCGTTTCCACACCACATGCTCGACCTGGCCATCCTGCAAGCGTTCAACCGGCTGCTCGCCGCCGCGCCCTGGGCGCGCGCGCGGCTCGCTCCCTTCGCCGCCAGGCGCGCCCGCCTGGCGCTGGGGCCCTTGCCGGTCGAATTCCGCATCGCCCCCGACGGCAGCTTCGAATCGCTCGGCACGGGCGAACCGGGCGTCGACATCGTCCTGTCCGCCGATTCGCCGCTGGCCCTGCTGCAGGGCCGCGAAGCGCTGATGCGCAAAGCGCACGTCACCGGCGCCGCCGACTTCGCCGAGGCGCTCGGCTTCGTCCTGCGCAACCTGGAATGGGATGTCGAGGAAGACCTCAGCCGCGTCGTCGGTGACATCGCCGCGCGGCGCCTGGTGACGGCCGCTACCGGCTTCGCCGCCACGCAGGCCGAAGCCGCCCGCCGGCTGGCGGACAATCTCGCCGAATACCTGCGCTACGAGCAGCCCGTCGGCGTGCTGCCGCAGGACGCCGCCGGTTTCACTTCGGAGAACCGGGTGCTGGCGGAACGGGCTGCCGCGCTGGAGCGGCGCATCGCCAAGCTGGAAAAACGCGACTCCATTTAGCGTTCATCGCGCGTTCAATTCGAACAGATACTCCCCGCCCGCCTCGTGTCCGGCAGACACCACTGCGCCATATTGCGGCTGCTGGGGATAATCCTCGCTGACACCCTTCCTCACCCCCTTGTAAACATCGAAGCCGATCGTCGTCCCTTCGAGCTGGCCAATGGAACGCAGGAAGTGCCAGGCGAAAACGGAATGGCCATCCTTGCCCTCGTCGGATACGGGCTCCTCGCCGCCCGAGGACAGCACGATGACGCTGCGCTTGCGCAGCACCTCCCGGGGTGTCCGCACGCCTGTCGACACGGCCTGCTCGCGGGCCAGAGAGCCCGAAAAGCAACTGTCGGAAACCAGCATCAGCTGTCGCGCCGGAATGGCGCCAAGCAGCTTCGAGATGTCCGCATTCGAGATCCACTGCGCTGCGGTCTTCACCGAGCCGTCCACGGGAATCCAGTAGCCCATGTGCGTGTCGTCCATGAGGTAGCCGTGGCCTGCGTAATAGACGAATACGCTGTCGGCCGGGGCGACCTCGCGCGCCAGCGCCGCGACGGCCCGCACCATGTCCGCCTTGGTCGCATCCTTGATCACGCGGACCTCGAAGCCGAGTTTCTGCCCGAGCGAGGCGGCAACCTGATCCACGTCGCGGGAAGGCGTCTGCAGCGGCGGGATGGGCGCCTGGTAGCGGCTGTTGCCGAACAGCAGGGCGATCCGGCGCGCCGTCGGCTGCGCGGCCACCGCCTCGGACACGCCGCCCGCCGAGGCCTGCGGCAGGCACAGGGATTTCTCGTCGTCGCCGGCGCCGCATTCGCGCACATCGACGACTTGCGGGTTGCGCCGCAGTTCCTCGAGCGCCTCGCGGTAGAGCAGCGTCCGCGCCTGGTGGCGCTGGATTTCGATGGCCTGCATCTGCGCGCGGCCGGGAATGCCGGCGGCGAAGGGCGGCGGACGGAAACCCTGCGCCCCGGCAAGCGAAGGCAGCAGCACGGCGGCAACAGCAAGAATGGCTCTGGATTTCATGGCCCGTCCTCCGGCAAGGGCACGCGGCGCAGCAACTGCGCCCAGTCGCGCGCCCAGCAGCAATCATGGTCGAAATCGGCCAGGACTTCCAGCCTGCCGCCGTGCGCGCCGACGAAGCGCGCGACGATGTCCGGCGGCACGACCGCGTCGTCCGCCCCGGCGAAATGGGTGGCCCGCCGCGTGATCGCGGCAGCCGGCTGCGCCGCGGGATCGAGCGAGCCCGCCAGCGGCGTCAGCCCCTGCGCCGCCGTCCACGCCGTCAGCGCGAGCGGGGCGGCGACCGTCACCCAGTCCGCCACGTCGTCGCGCCGCATCGCCAGCAATGCGGCGATCACGCCGCCGCCGGAATGGCCGATCAGCCTGACGCGCTGCGCCTCGGCGCGCAGCTTGAGACGACCGACCGCTTCGTCCAGGGCGGCCAGCGCTTCCGGCGAGAATCGCCGGCCGCTCCAGTAGGCGCTGTCGCAGCGCGACAGCGCAGATGCATCCAGGTACTGGCAGGGGCGGCCGAGATACGCCACCGCCGGCGCGGGGTCGTGCGCTGCCAGGGTCAGCGCCACGGGCCGCAGCGGCGTCGGGTCGCGCGGCGGCCGGAAGGCGTTCGGCCAGGGCGCGCCGTCGCCCTCGATGTAGATCGACAGCGTCCTCGCCGCACCGCGCTGGCGCAGCAGGGAGAAGAGCCTGAAATCGCCCGCGTCGATCGTCTCGGCCCGAAAGCCGCGTTGCGTCGCCCAATTCTCCACGCCATCGCGCGAACCGCCGAAGGAAGCGGGCGGCGTTCCCGCGCACCCGCTGGCCAGAAAGAAAAAGGCCGCGCAACATTGCGCGGCCCACGATCGCGATGACACGGTCAAGCGTGTCAGAAGCGGATATTGATGTTCGCCATCAGGCCACGGTTGGTCTGATGGCTGCGGCCCGTTTCCTCGGTGTAGGCAACGCCGCCCGTCACGCCATCCTTCACAGAGTAGAAGTTCATGCCGAGCCCCCAAACCCAGGCATCGCGGCCGACCGGATTGTTCGGCGAGCCGAACTGGGTGGTCTTGCGACGCACGTCGTTCGTGTAGCCGAGCGAGGCAAAGGGCATGACGCCGTTCATCCAGTAGCCGACCTGTGCGCCGAGGCGGATCTGGTCGATCGTGTTCCTGGCATCGGTGCCGGCGAACTTGACGCCGGTCGCCGAGTTCTTGATGTCGCCGTAATCCTCGACGCCATGCAGGAAGCTCGCCCGGCCGGTCAGCTGGATGTTGTCGAACCAGCGGTTGTAGTTCAGGTTGGCGGCGGCGAACCAGCGGTCGGCCCTGGAATCCGTATTGGTGCTCGTGTCGATCTTGCCTCGCCCCATGCCGGCGCTCGCATCGATGGACAGCGTCTTGCTCAACTGCATGCCGAAGTAGGGCGCGATCACGTAACCGCTGCTGTCGGTCGTGTTGCGGGTGCCACCCGGTCCGTAGTTTCTTCCGGAACCGTCGCCGTCGTCGAAGGCGCCCGACACGCCGAGCGCCATCGTCGACGACAGGGCGTAGTCGGCGCCGACCACAACGGTCATGATGTCCGCGTTGTTCTTCGACTTGAAGCCGTTCGCGGCGGTATAGCTCTGGCGGGTGTCGTTGTTGTTCAGATTGCCCCAGACGTTCCACTTTCCGGCGCCGCCGCCGGCCGCCATGCCCTTGACATCCGCGCTGCCGACGATCAGCGGCCCGCCGATTGCCTGGCGCAGGGCCAACGCATTGCCGATCGCGTAGGCCAGAAGGAACGACGTGGCGTTGATGTTCATCACCGAACTGCCCGGGCTGCCGCTGAAGCATTCGGGATGGTTGGAGACGATGGCCGCCGCGTTGCTCGGCATGCTGGAGGAAACATAGAACGCATAGCTCGACAGGGCACTGTCGCAGGGCGTCGCCCAGGCGCTGCCGACGGTCATTGCCAAGCCGGCAGCCAGGCCGGCGCGATGGAGGAATTTCATGGTTGCTCCCTTGCGAAAATCTTTAGGCTTGAAGAGCCAGGGAAGGGCCGGGGCCCGCTGCGGCTTTTATACCCCCACGACGCCGCGCGCACAAGTGCGGCAGATCAGAAGCGCAGGTTGATGTTGGCCGTCAGATTGTCGCTTCTCTGGTGGTTCCGCCCCTCTTCCCGGCTGTAGGCAATCCCGCCCGTCACGCCATGCGACAGGGAGAAGAAATTCACGCCCAGCCGCCATTCCCAGCCGTCTCTGCCGATGGGATTCGCGGGCGCGCCGAACTGCGTCGTCTTGCGCCGCACGTCGTTGACATAGGCCAGCGCCGCATAGGGCATGACGCCGTTCATCCAGTAGCCAGCCTGGACGCCCAGGCGAACCTGGTCCAGCGTATTGCGCGCATCCGTGCCGGCAAACGACACGCCCGACACCTTGATGTCGCCGTAGTCCTCGACGCCATGCAGGAAGCTCGCCCGGCCGCTGAACTGGATGTTGCCGAGCCAGCGCTGGTAGTTGAGATTGGCCGCGGCGAACCAGCGGTCGGCGTCCACCTTGTTGGTGGTGAACGTCCTGACCTCTCCCCTGCCGAGCCCGGCGCTGGCGTCGAAGGAGAATTCGCGGTTGATCTGCCAGCCGAGATAGGGCGCCAGCACATGGCCCTTCGACTTGATCTTGTTGATCGAGAACGCCGGGTCGGTGTTGCCGCCGCTGCCGTCGCCGCGATCGATGCCGAGCGAGACGCCGGCCAGCACCGTCGGCGTCAGGGCATAGTCGACGCCAAGGACCGTGTTCAGGAGATCCATTTCGTTCTTGGCGTAACCGGCACTGTAACCGTTGATGGCGGCATAGCGCTGCCGCGAGTCGGTCTCGCCGATATTGCCCCAGATGTTGAAGCGGCCCGCCTTGCCCCCCGCTGCCGCGCCTCGGCCGGTCATGGCCACCGGCACCGGCCCGTCAGCAAGCTGGCGACTGGCAATGGCCGAGGAAACCGCCAGCGCCTGCTGGAACATCGTGCCGCCGATCTGCACCCGCGAGGTCGTCGACCCGCCGGCAAAACACTCCGGGGAGGAGGCGATGATCTCCGCGGCATAGGCGGCGTTCGCGGTCGACACGGCCGAAGCGTAGTCGACGTTGATGATCGAATCGCAATTGGCGAGGGCCGCCTCGCCCATAGCCGCCAGGCCCGCCGCGCAACAGATGAACCGCCATTTGCCGTGCATGACCGAACCCCTCCCGCCGAATCGATCCGGGATGACTGCTTACTTCTTCTCCGCCATCCTCGCATTGCCGATGGCACGCTTGTACAGCGCCGCCAGGGTCTTCACCTCCTGATCGCCCGGCGACTTCTCGCCCAATTGCTGCAGCAGCGCATCGACCTTGTCGAATTCGCGCAGCTCGAAATAGCTCGCCAGCAGGTACAGCTCGGGATTGCGGTCGCCGGCCTCCGCCTGCTTGCGCAGGTCGGCGTAGTTCTTCTCGACCGACTCCAGCGTGCCGCCGGAGGGCATCGAGCGCATGCGCACCATGCCGGCCTTGACGTTGCCGTCGGGCGAGGGCGTCTTCGACAACTGCTTGACCAGGATGGCCGGCAGCGTCTTCACTTCCGGCTTCAGGTCGCCCTTGACCGGCTTGCTCGCGCTGCCGCCAACCTCCAATTGGCCGGCGCCCTGCCAGGTTTCCTGGCGCCCACCTTCAAAATAGACCATCTGCAGGCGCGCCGCGCCCTCCATCGTCAGGCGGTCGCCGGCGCGCAGCTTGACGAAGGACTTCAGCTCGCTGGTGGCCGCCTTGTCCTCCTGCAGCCTGACGTTGCCCGACACCGCCGTGACGAGGCCGACTTCGGCGCCCCACGCGCCCGCCGACACGAAGGCGACCCCCAACATCCACCACGCTTTGTGCATCATCGCTTTTCTCCCGGATTGACTGAAAGTACCTCGAATACCCTGACCGGCGCCTCCCGTCCCTTGACCGTGACGACCTCGCTGCGGCCGCAGGCCACCGTGTCGCCGGCACTGACGATGGTCGATTCGCTGGCCAATATAGCGCAACCCAGCTGCTTGGTCATGCCCTCCAGGCGCGAGGCCAGGTTGACGGTATCGCCGATGGCGGTGAACTCCATGCGGGTGGGCGAGCCGATGTTGCCGATGATCGCTTCGCCGCTGTGCAGGCCGATGCCGACGGCGAACTTCGGCAAATCGCGGTCGGGAAAGCGCTGCGCCATCCAGCCGGCGAAATCCTCGGCGACCGCGCGCAGCGCAACCGCGGCGCGCACGCCGCGGATGGCATGGTCCGCGACCGGCAGGGGCGAGCCGAACTCGACCATGATCGCATCGCCGATGAACTTGTCGATGCTGCCCCCCTCCGCCAGCATGGCGGCGCAGGCGCGCTCGAAGTAGGTGTTGAGCATCTCGACGACCTCCTTCGCATTCAGCCGCTCGCTGATGGTCGTGAAGTTGCGGATGTCGGAGAACAGCACCGTCACGGTCTGCGACTGCCCGCCCAGTTCCGGCCGGTGTTCGGCGTGGAGCAGGGCCTCGACGACCTGGTCCGACACGTAGCGGCCGAACATCTGGCGCACCCGCGCCCGCTCGCGCTCTTCGCCCGTGAGGCGCCAGCCCAGCACGCCCAGCAGGGCCAGGCCGGCGGCCACGGCATAGGCGGCGACCGGCACCAGCACGCCAGCCTGGAAGGCGATGAAACTGGCCAGCGCCAGGAGCGGCACGCCCGCCAGCCAGAGCAGGCCGCCCTGCCAGGCCGGCAGCGCGATGAAGGCCGCTGCCGCCAGCCCGGCCAGGACCAGCAGCGTCGCCAGGCGCAGCCCGCCGCCCATCGGCCGCAGGCGCTCGCCTGACAGCAGCGATTCGACGATGTTGGCGTGCACCTCGACGCCGGTCATGAGGGCGCCGCGGCCGGAGAAGAAGCGGGTTGCATAGGGCGTGAAATGCTCGTCGTTGAGGCCGGCCGCGGTCGCGCCGAGAATGACGGCCTTGCCGCGCAGCGACGACGCCACGGCATCCGGCAGCGGCCCGTCGGCCAGCAATGCCTTGAGCGATACACGCGGAAAGGTGCCCGGCGGGCCCAGATAGGGGATCGGCGTCGCCGTGTCGCGGCGGCTGACTTTCCGTCCGCCGAGCGACCAGCCCTCGCCATGGGGATCGAGACCGGCCGCGCGCACGGCCAGCAGCGACGGGAAGCCCAGCACCGGCACGCCGTCACCGGGCAGCTCGACGCCGGTCGCCGCGACCGGCGCGACATGGTAGCGGCGGATGACGCCGTCGCCTTCGTCGAGCAGGTCGCCGAGGCCGATGTGGCCGGAAATGTCGAAGTCCGGCAGCGCCAGCAGATAGTCGGGACTCGGCAGCAGATAATCCGATTCGCGCGCGCCGGACCCAGAGCGCGTCGCCACCAGCACCAAGCGGCCGCTGTTGATCTCCTCGCGGAACGGGCGATCGTAGTCGCGCGCCGCGCGCTGCAGGTCGCCGCCCAGCTTGCCAAGCCAGCGCTCGGGGCTGATGCTGAGCAGCATGTCCACCCCGATGGCTTCCGCCCCGGCCGCGCGCAGCCGGGACAGCGCCAGGGCCATGCGGTCCGTCCAGAACACCATCGGATCGTCGGGATACGCCGCCAGGGTGTCCTCGTCGATGGCGACGATCACCACGTGGCGCGCCTCGGCGCGCTTGCCCTGCCACTGGAACCAGAAATCCTGCAGACGCTGATCGAGGGGATTGAGTGCGCCGCTGCGGAACAGCGCCTCGGCAACGAGGACGGCGAGCAGCGCGAACAGCATCAGCCAGTAGCGCTGCCGCTTGCTTCTGAAAATGCTCATGACGACTGCCCCTTGTCGGCGAGATGGCGGGCCAGCCGCTCCCTTCCCGCCGCGTCGATGCGCAGGCCGCACTTGCTCCGGCGCCAGAGGATGTCGTCGGCCTCTCGCGCCCACTCGTGGGCCACCATGTAATCGACCTCCGCCGCGTACAGGCCGCCGCCGAAATGCTCGCCCAGCTCCGCCTCCGTCTGCGCCGCGCCGAGCACGCGTGCCGCCAGCGTGCCATGGCGGCGCGCCAGCGCCCGCAGCAGCTCCGGCGGCTGATGCGGATAGCGCCGGGCCAGCTCCAGCAGCAGGCCGGGCAGGCCGCGCTTGCCCAGACCGCCGCCAGGCAGATGCACCGCCGCGCTCCAGTCCGGCCGCAGCCCGGGCAACCAGGGGCGCAAGCGATCGAGCACGCGCTCGGCCAGATGCCGGTAGGTGGTCAGCTTGCCGCCGTAGATCGACAGCAGCGGCGCTTCCTGCGGGCCGCCGTCCACCGTCATGCGGTACTCGCGGCTGACGGCCGAGGCATTGCCCTGGCCGTCGTCGTAGAGCGCGCGGATGCCGGCGAAGGACCAGACGACCCGCGACGGAGCGGGCGGCGCCTGGAAGAAACGGCCGACGACGCTGCACAGATAATCCGTCTCCGCCGCATCGATTTGCGGCGCGGCATCCGGCGCATCCAGCGGCACCTCGGTGGTGCCGATGAGGCTGAAGCCGTCCTCGAAGGGAATCACGAAAGCGATGCGGCCGTCGTCGTTCTGCAGCAGGTAGGCCTGCTCGCCCGCGTACAGCCGCGGCACCACGATGTGGCTGCCCTTCACCAGGCGCAGCGATTCGCGGCCCTCGCCGGGGCCGACGATCGCCTCGCGCACCGCCACGGTCCACGGCCCCGCCACATTCGCAATGATGCGCGCGGTGCATTCCCGCTGCGTGCCGTCCGTCGCCTGCAGCACGGCCCGCCACGCGCCGCCCGCGCGACCCTCCCGCCGCGCGCCGACCAGCTTGGTGCGCGTCATCACCTGGGCGCCGAGCTGCGCCGCCGACACCACGTTGAGCAGGGTCAGCCGCGCGTCGTCCGTGGCGAGGTCGGAGTAGGCAAAGCCGTGCGTGAATTCCGGTCGCAGCGGCTGGCCGTAGGGCGTGCCGCGCAGGGCCAGCGCCTGCGCCCGCTTCAGGCTGGAGCCGCGCGCCAGGCCGTCGTAGAGCGCCAGGCCGAGGCGGATCATCCAGCGCGGGCGCTGCGCCGGGGTATGCGGAATGACGAAGCGCTGCTCGTGCGCAAGATGCGGCGCGATGGCCAGCAGCGTCTCGCGCTCGGCCAGCGATTCGCGCACCAGGCCGAATGCGTAATGCTCCAGGTAGCGCAGGCCGCCGTGGATCAGCTTGGTCGATGTGGAGGAAGTCGCGCCGGCGATGTCGCCCTGGTCGACGAGCAGCACCTTGAGGCCGCGGCCGGCCGCGTCGCGGGCGAGGCCGGCGCCGTTGATGCCGGCGCCGACGATGAGCAGGTCGAAGGCGGTGTCGGAGCTTGAAATCACACCGGCATGTTACCCCGGCGCAAGCGGCAAGGTCACGGTCACCGCCACCCCGTCCCCGCCGGCCCGGTTGTCCGCGGCGATGGTGCCGCCGTGGAACTCCGCGATGAGGCGCGCGATGTAGAGGCCCAGGCCGAGGTGGGGTTCCTCGCCGGCCCGATCCGGCCGCGACGAGATCATCGCCTCGAAGAGCCGGCCCTGCATCTCGGGCGGCAGCGGCGGGCCGGCGTTGATGACGGCGAGTTGCGCATTGTTGCGTTCTCGCGCCAGTTCGATGCGCACCGGCTCGCCGGCCCGGCTGAAGTCGACGGCATTCGCCACCAGCTTGTCGAGCAGCTGCACCAGCAGGTCGGGCGAACCTTCCACGATGAGCGCCTGGTCGGGCGGCAGCCACTCGAAGCCTTGCCGCGGATAGGCATGCCGGTAGCCGCTCACGCATTCCGCCGCCACCGCGGCGAGATCGAAGCGCTCGCGCGCCTCGGTGCGCAGGCTCTGCTCCAGGCGCGACGCCTCGCTCATGCGCGTGAGGATCTTCGACAGCCGCGACAGCCCTTCTTCCGCACGCTCCAGATACACCTGCGCCTTCGCGGGGTCCGCCTCTGCGCGCAGGTTCTCCAGCGAGGAGCGCACCACGGCGATGGGCGTGCGCAACTCGTGCGACAGACGCCCGGCCAGGCTCTCCAGGTAGCCGTGGTGCTGCGCCAGCTTGGCCAGCACGGCGGAGAAGCTGCGCGACAGGTCGCCGATCTCGTCTCCCGCCCGCGAACCCGAGATCAGTTGCTTGAGACGGCCGCGCGCGTCGACCGCGCTCTCCGCCTCGTCGCGCAGGCGGCGGATGCGGTTCGACAATCGCGTGGCAAAACCGAGCAGCACGGCGGCCGTCAGCGCGATCACCACGATGGTGGTCAGCAGCAGGCGTTCCAGCGCCTGGTTGCGCACGGACAGGATGGAGTGCGTCGTCTCCTCCGCCACCACCGCGCCCGCCACCGTGTCGCCGCTCCAGATCGGATGCGCCGCCGAGACGATGACGGCGCGGCCGTCGGCGCTGTTGCGCAGCCGCGTCGCCGGCGCGCCGAGCAGGGCATGGGCGATCTCGCGGCCGGTGCCGAGCACGTCCTCGTCCAACGCCTCGTCGAAATCCTCGGCCGGGCGCGGCAGGAAGCGCGACAGGATGTCGCGCCAGATGCGCTCGGCACCCTCGGCCGTCTCGCCAGGCTGTGCCTTCGGCTTCAGGCTGCCGGTCAGCGCCAGCAGCTTCAGCTCGCGGTTGACCACCCAGATGCGCGCCGTCGACCGCTCCAGCCCTTTCAGGATGGCGTTGATCTCCGCCACCGACTGCCGTTCCGTCATCACCGACTCGCGGCCGATTTCCTCGACCACCGCCGGTTCGCCGGTCCGCTCCGCCAGTTCCGTCGCCTGCCGCAGGCTGTCTTCCGCCGCCTGCCGCGCGGCGCTTGCCCCGGGCTTGAGGCGCATCAGCTGCGGCCGCTCGTGCAGGGCGGTGGCCACCGCCCGCGCCGTCGCCAGCAGCGCCTGCTTCTGCGCCTCCAGCAGGAAGCGCTCCATCTCCTGCACGTACTGATAGCCCACCCAGGGCAGGGCCAGCAGCGACAGCGCCACCAGCGCCAGCTTCAGGCGCAGCGTGATTCTGAACCAGGGATTCGGCTTCATGCCTTCCAGCGATACCCCATGCCGTACACCGTGTCGATCTGGTCGAACGATGCGTCCACGGCCTGGAACTTGCGGCGGATGCGCTTGATGTGCGAGGTGATGGTTCCCTCGTCCACCACGAGTTTGGCGTCGTGCATGAGCTGGTCGCGGTCCTTCACGTGGCCGGGAAACTTCGCCAGCGTATGCACCATCCAGAACTCCGTCAAAGTCAGCGCCACCGGCACGGCGTTCCAGGTTGCGCTGAGGCGCTTGGCGTCGAGGCGCAGCGCGCCGCGCTCGAGCACCTCTTCCTCGCCCGAGGGCTCGCCCAGCACCTCCACGCGGCGGAACAGCGCGGCGATGCGCGCCAGGAGGTGCGGCAGGCTGATGTCCTTGGTGAGGTAGTCGTCGGCGCCCAGGCGCAGGCCGGAAACGATGTCGAAATCGGCATCGCGCGCCGTGAGGAAGATGATCGGCAGGCGCGGGCTGAGCGCGCGCAGCGCGCGGCACAGCTCGAAGCCGCCCTCCGGTTCGTCGCCGAGGCCGATGTCGATCACCGCCAGGTCGGGCAGGCGCGTGCGGAACGCCGCCAGCGCCTCCGGACGGCCGGCATAGGCGGCGACCTCGTAGCCCTGGCGCGTCAGCGCCTCCGCATAGTTGGCGCGGATGGCGGCTTCGTCTTCGACGATGGCGATGCGTCTCGGCATGGCGTCCGACTATACCGAAAACCCCGCCGCACGGCGCAGCGGGAAGGCAATTGCCATATTGTTGCCACAATTCTTCACCGCCCTGCCCGATTCCCTCCCCGCCGCCGCCCGACTTCCCCGCTTCAATGCGAACTGAACGGATGTCGTTCCAAACGGGAAGGAGAAAAACAATGAACACGGCGCAAAGTCATTCCCGCGCAAGCGGGAATCCAGGCAGCACCAACAACCACTGGATCCCCGCCTGCGCGGGGATGACGCGTCTCACCCGATCCAGACTGGTCGTCGTCGATGTCATCGCCTACGTCGTGCTGGCCTTCGCCATTGGCCTCGCCACCGCGGTTTCGCTGGCCGGCGTCGTCCTGCTGCTGGCCCAGGAGGCGCAAGCCGCCGAATTCGTGCCGATGAAGCCAGCGCAGGCACAGCAGGGCACGCTGCTGCTCAAGTCCAAGGGCGAGACGCTCGCCGTGCCGGCCGTGGCGACCGATGCCGAGATCAAGGTCTCCGGCATCGTCGCCCGCGCCGTCGTCAGGCAAACCTACCGCAACCCCTACGACGCATGGTTCGAGGGCATCTACGTCTTTCCGCTGCCGGAGAACGCCGCCGTCGACCACATGCGCATGAAGATCGGCGAACGCGTCATCGAGGGCGACATCAAGGAGCGCCAGGCCGCGCGCGTCCAGTACGAGCAGGCGAAGGCCGGCGGCAAGCGCGCCGCGCTGGTGGAGCAGGAGCGGCCGAACATGTTCACGACGAGCGTGGCCAACATCCCGCCGCGCGGCGAGATCGTCGTCGAGATCGAATACCAGCAGACTTTGAAATATGAGGTGACCCAAATGCAGGGCAGCTACAGCCTGCGCTTCCCCATGGTGGTAGGACCGCGCTACATCCCGGGCAAGCCGAGCGAAGGCCAGGGCCACGGCTGGTCGCCCAACACCGATCAAGTTAGCGATGCTTCGCGCATCACGCCGCCGGTGCTTCATCCCGACCATCATGCGCCGACGAACCCGGTGCGCCTGAAGATCGTGCTCGATGCAGGCGTGCCGCTGGCCCGCGTCGACAGCGCCTATCACGCAGTGACGATGCGCGAGACCGAGGGCGGCGGCCGCATCGTCGAACTCGCCGCAGGCAGCGTGCCGGCCAACAAGGATTTCGAACTCACGTGGACGCCGGCGGCGGGCCATGCTCCCTCGGCAGCGCTGTTCACCGAGCAACGCGGTGACAAGCACTATGCGCTGCTCATGGTCATGCCGCCGGCGAAGGAGGTCGCCGCCGCGCGCCTGCCGCGCGAAGTGATCTTCGTCATCGACACCTCCGGCTCCATGTCCGGCAGTTCCCTCGCCCAGGCGAAAGAGGCGCTGGAACTTGCGGTCTCGCGCCTGGCCGAACAGGACACGTTCAACGTCATCGAATTCAACTCATACGCCAAGGCACTCTACGGCGACGCGCGCCCGGCCAGCGCCGCCAACCGCGAGAGCGCCGTGCGCTGGGTGCGCAGGCTGCAATCGCAGGGCGGCACCGAAATGGCCCTGGCGCTGAACCTCGCGCTGAACGGCCGGGAGAATCCCGGTCGCGTGCGCCAGGTGATCTTCCTCACCGACGGCGCCGTCGGCAACGAAGATGGCCTGTTCAAGCTCATTCAGGACAAGCTCGGCGATTCGCGCCTGTTCACCGTCGGCATCGGCTCGGCGCCCAACAGCCACTTCATGAGCAAGGCGGCGCAGAGCGGCCGCGGCACCTATACCTACATCGGCAAGGTCGAGGAAGTGAAGGAGAAGATGGGCCAACTCTTCGCCAAGCTCGAGTCGCCCGTGCTGAAGGGCATCGAGATCGCCTGGCCCGGTGCGGTCGACGCCTGGCCGAAGCGCGTGCCCGATCTGTACCTGGGCGAGCCCATCGTCGTCTCCGCCGCGCTGGACAAGATGGAAGGCGCGCTGCGCATCACCGGCTTGCGCGGCGACGTTGCCTGGCAGGCATCGCTGCCGCTCGATGGCGCGCGCAGCGGCCGCGGCATGGGCGTGCTGTGGGCGCGCGCGAAAATCGCCTCGCTCATCGACAGCCTGCGCGACGGCGCGAAAGAGGATGAAGTGCGCGAAGCGGTGGTCGACGTCGCCCTCGCCCACCACCTGGTGAGCAAGTACACCAGCCTCGTCGCGGTGGACAAAACGCCGCTGCGGCCGGTCGATGCCGCGCTGAAATCCGGCGCCATTCCCACCAACCTGCCGGAAGGCTGGGAATACGAGAAAGTCTTCGGCGAGCTGCCGCAGGGCGCCACCGATTCGCGCTGGAACCTGCTGGCGGGCCTGCTCACCCTGTTGCTGGCGACCGGCTTGTTCCTGACTGCGCGCCGCCAGTCAGTTGCGCTGTGGGGTGTGAAATGAGCCCACTGTTGCCCCTCACCCTGCCCTCTCCCCGTCGGGGAGAGGGGAAACAATCCGGCGAAGAGTGGCCGCTCGGCGTCGAATGCGCCTGGCCCGCCGCCATGCACGTCGCCCTCGCAAAGCCTTGTAGGTCGGCCTTTAGGCCGACAAGTCGGGCTGAAGCCCGACCTACGACACAACGTCGCTGGCAACTCTGGCTCGCTGCCGCCCTGCTCACCATCGGCCTCTGGCAGCTCGGGCAAGGCGGCTACATCCAGGCCAAGGCCTGGCTCGCGCAGGTGCTCATCAAGCAGGCCTGGGCGCGCACGCTCGAAGGCGAGGCGCAGGCCAGGCCCTGGCCGTGGGCCGACACCTGGCCGGTGGCGCGCATTACGGTGCCCGGCCGCGACATCGAGCGCTTCGTGTTGGCCGGCGCCAACGGCCGCGCCATCGCCTTCGGCCCCGGCCACGTCTTCGGCACGCCGCTGCCCGGCGAGGCCGGCAACAGCGTCATCGGCGCCCACCGCGACACCCACTTCGCCTTCCTGCGCGAACTGCGGGCGGGCGAGGAGATCGTCGTGCAAAAGTCAGCCGCTGGAATACGGCGATACCGTGTCGAACACAGTGAAATCGTCGATAAAAGTGAGACGCGCGTGATGGCGCAGCACGATAAAGAGACGCGCCTGACGCTGATCACCTGCTACCCCTTCGACGCCCTGCGCGCCGGAGGGCCGCTGCGCTACGTCGTCACGGCAAAGGCAATCTGATGAACATTCCAGAACCGCGGCGGCGGGGACACGGCCGGGCTTCCCTCCCTGGCCAGGTTGTGTACCCCGTCCGCTTCGGCAACCGCTGAAAGGAGTCCCGCATGAAAACTTCCTCCGCCGTCTGCTTTTCCGTCGCCCTCGCCAACACACGCGCCTTCGACGACAACTCGGGCTATCCGCGGCCGATCCTGCTGCCGCGCGTGGACAAGGTCGTCGTCGACAAATCGCGCCGCCGCCTCACCCTGATGGGCCGTCAGCGCGTCGTGCGCAGCTACCGCATCTCGCTCGGCGAGAACGGCCGCACGCCGGCCGGCCGCTATGTCATTGTCGGGCGCAATCCGAAGAGCCCCTTCCACCTCGCGCTGCGCCTCTCGCGCCAGGCGCCGGCCGCCCCCGGGCACGCCGGCGGCACCCTGCAACTCCACGGCACGCCCGACTGGCTCGGCCCGCTCGGCGCCGCCCTGCACGGCAGCGACTGGACCACCGGCGGCATCGCCGTCGCCAATGACCACATCGAGGATATCTGGAACCTGGTGACCGACGGCACGCCGGTCGTCATCCGATCATAGCCCCTCACCCCAGCCCTCCCCCCGCTTGCGGGGAGAGGGGTCCATAACCCTCGTTCTCCCTGTAAAATCCGCGGATGAAGCGGATATCCATTTACGACTCCACGCTGCGCGACGGCGCCCAGGCGCAGGGCATCTCGTATTCGGTGGACGACAAGATCAGGATCATCGAGCGGCTCGACGCGCTCGGCGTGCAGCACATCGAGGCCGGCAACCCCGGCTCCAACCCGAAGGACCTCGAGTTCTTCGCCCGCGTGCGCGAGATGAAGCTCGCCAACGCGCGGCTGATCGCTTTTGGCGCCACGCGCAAGGTCGGCGTCGCGGTCGAGACCGACGGCAACGTCCGTTCCCTGCTCGCCGCCGGCACCGAGGCCATCGCCATCTTCGGCAAGAGCTGGGATTATCAGGTCACGAAGATCCTGCGCACCGAGCTCGACGAGAACCTGCGCATGATCGGCGACACCATCCGCTTCCTCAAGCAGCAGGGCAAGGAGGTGGTGTACGACGCCGAGCATTTCTATGACGGCTACAAGGCCAACGCGGACTACGCGCTCGCCACGCTGGCCGCGGCGGCCGAGGCCGGCGCCGACTGCCTGTGCCTGTGCGACACCAACGGCGGCACCTTCCCCAACGACATCTTCGACATCACGAAGAAGGTCGTCGCGCAGTTCAAGAAGGTGCCGATCGGCATCCACTGCCACAACGACTGCGAGATGGCAGTGGCCAACTCCGTCATGGCGGTGCAGGCCGGCGCGACGCAGGTGCAGGGCACCATCAACGGCATCGGCGAGCGCTGCGGCAATGCCAACCTGTGCTCGATCATCCCCGACCTGCAGCTCAAGCTCGGCTACGAATGCATCCCGCCGGAGAGCCTGGCCACGCTCACCACGGTGGCGCGCGCGGTCTCCGACATCGCCAACATGCCGCACAACGAAAAGGCCGCCTATGTCGGCGGCGACGCCTTCGCCCACAAGGGCGGCATGCACATCGACGCCGTGGTGAAGCACCCGGCTTCCTACGAGCACATCGATCCCGACACAGTCGGCAACAGCCGCCGCATGCTGATGTCGGAAGTCGCCGGGCGCAGCACGCTGCTCGCCCGCATCAAGGCCGTCGACCCGTCCATCGGCAAGGATTCCCCGGAGACGAAGAAGATCGTCGACCGCCTCAAGCAACTCGAGCACGAGGGCTACCAGTTCGAGGCGGCGGAGAGCTCCTTCGAGCTCGTTGTGCGCAAGATCCTCGGCAAGTACAAGCCGTTCTTCGAACTGATCGAGTTCAAGGTGATGGTCAACGAACCCGCGGTGAATGGCATGAACTCCTCCGCCATGATCAAGATTCGCGTCGGCGACGAAGTGGAGATCACCGCCTCGGAGGGCGACGGTCCGGTGAACGCCCTCGACAAGGCGGTGCGCAAGGCGCTCGAGCGCTTCTACCCGGCCATCGGCGAGATCCGCCTCACCGACTACAAGGTGCGCGTGCTCGATTCCAAGCAGGCTTCGGCCGCCAAGGTGCGCGTGCTCATCGAATCGACCGACCACCGCGAGCACTGGACCACCATCGGCGTGTCCACCGACGTCATCGACGCCTCCTGGCACGCTCTGGTCGATTCCATCGAGTACAAGCTGATGCGCGACCAGGAGCGGAAGGGCTGACACGCTCCCCTCTCCCGCCAGCGGGAGAGGGGCCGGGGGAGAGGGTCGGTCGGCTGCGTCCCCTCTCCCTAGCCCTCTCCCCGCTTGCGAGGAGAGGGGACAGGATTTCCCCGATCCGGCTTCAGCAGCACCAGCTTCAGGTGCTCCTGCTCCACCGGCCGCAGCGTCACCTGCTGATATGTCACCTGGCCGTGGCGCGGATGGTTGAAGGCGCGCTGGCCGCCCTGGCGCTCCAGCACGTCGTGCTGCTTCCAGAAGCGCGAGAACGCCGCGCTGCCCTTCTTCAGTTCCTCGATCAGGTGTTCCACTGCCGGCTCGTCCAGCCGCGTGCGGCAGTCGGCGCGAAATTCCGCGGTGAGGCGGCGCGCCCGCGCTTCCCAGTCGGCGATGAACTGCCGCGCCGAGGGCTGCAGGAACACGTAGCGCAGCAGGTTGCGCGGCGGATCGTGCGGCTTCATGGGCTTGTCCAGCCAGCCGGCGAACAATGCCGCCGCCGCCTTGTTCCAGGCCAGCATGTCCCAGGTGCGGCCCATGATGTAGGCGGGAATGGCGATGTCGCCGAGCAGGCCGGTGAGCAAATCGGACGCCGCATCCTCCTCGGGCGCGGCACCGAGCGGATCGTGCCGCCCGGCCAGCTCGAAGATGTAGGCGCGCTCGCCGCGCGTCAGGCGCAGCGTCTGCGCCAGGCGGTTCAGCGCTTCGGCCGAGACATTCACCGCGCGCCCCTGCTCGATCCAGGTGTACCAGGTCGGACTGATGCCGGCCAGTTGCGCCACTTCCTCGCGGCGCAGGCCCTGCGCACGGCGCCGGCTGCCGGCGGGAAAGCCGAATTCCTCGGGCGCATGGCGCCCGCGCATGACCTGCAGGAACTCGCCGAGCTCCTTGCGACGACTGTCCATCCGCGCTCCCGACCGTTCTGGCTGTTATTGGCAGTACTAGTATAACTACCCGCCTTGTCAGGGTACCAAACCTT
>WBZL01001315.1_pt1 | contig 26445 bp, 14 predicted proteins | sample 5204291 | NCBI WGS metagenome assembly WBZL01 (sample SAMN12344345, study PRJNA552823) | activated sludge metagenome | biome: Activated sludge suspended growth; feature: Nitrification reactor; material: Wastewater; isolation source: activated sludge from nitrification reactor of wastewater...
CGCAGCGACTTCCCCATCATACGCGAGCACGGAGTACGGCTCCGCCTGGACCTGACCCGCAACTACGGCCCCACTACCGAGATCGACGCCAAGCGACAGAAGCGCAAGATCACCGAGAAGCTGATGCGCAAGGGGTTCACCGTCAACGGTGACACCAGCATCTGGCGCCTCTACGTCGTCGAGCTCGACGACGACGTGGGGCCGAGGGCAACTCCTGGCCTGCCGTGGGTCTACGTCGGCCAGACAACCCTCACCCCCGAGCAACGGTTCGATCAGCACCTCAACCGAGCCCGCAACAGCAACGGGCGCCTGTTCGCCGCCGTCGTCGCTGACCACGGGGTTGCGCTGCGGCCCGACCTGTACCAATCCGAGCCGTTGCTCTACACCGAACGGGATGCCAAGCGTGCCGAGGCAGAACTCGGTGAGCGTCTCGCTCGAATCGGCTACTCGGTCAAGGGCGCACACTGAACGCTGGCCGCACGGAAACGGCGCCGTCGTTCTGCCACAACCGGTTCACCGGCACGTTGGTACGGATCGAGACCCCGGCCGCTCGCGACGCGAACCAGGGCCCTGGGCGGAAAGACCAAGCAGATGCCGTGTCGGTGCCCGTCGGTCAGAGCGGCAGGTGGACCGCGGGGAACGCCCGCCGGGTGGCGCCGTCAGAGGTAGACGCCGACCGGAGCCTCGTCCGCTTCCACGGGTTCGCGGGCGGCGCCGCGGTGGACGTCGGGCACCGAGGCCAGTAGGTCTGCCGGCTGGTCGGCGGTGTGGGCTCGGAGCACGGTCAGTCGCTCCAGCTCGGCGACTTCGGCCAGGGTCCAACCGTCGGTCGCCGCCACCAGTGCGTCCAGGTCACAGGCCGGCTCGAGGCGGGCAGCGATCGCCTCGACGGTTTGTCGGCGGACCGAAGCGGCGGCCGGGCCCACGAAGACCCGGCGATCGAAGCGTCCGGGTCGCCTGGACAGGGCCGCGTCAAGCGCCTCGATGTGGTTCGTGGTCGCGAGGGTGAACACCCCTGAGCGGCGTCCGGGCCCGTCGAGCTGGGCGAGGATCTCGCCGAGGGCCTCCGGGGCCCGCGACGAGTTCCGCTCCCCGATGGTGACGTCGAGGTCCTCGATCACCACCACCGACGGGGCAGCCTCGCCGGCCATCTGGAACATCAGGCGAACCATCTCGGGGTGGACGAGCGCCTTGGGTGTCGCGACGAGGACCGTCGCGTGACCATCGCAGCGTAAACGCACGACCCGTGCGGCGCTGGTCTTCCCGGTGCCCGGTGGGCCGTAGAGGAGCACCCCGCGGCGGGGGACGAGCTCGCTGAGCTCGTCGAAGTGCCGCACCGGGGTGACCAGATTCGTCGACAGCTCGGCGTCGAGCTCGTCGGCGAGAACCAGGCCGTCGACGTCGTCGGGCGGCAGGTGCTGGAACAGCACCTGCTCGCTCGGCGAGATCAGCACCGCCTGGCCACGCCAGGTGGAAGCGCGGCCGGCGACGAGGTCACTGACCATGTCGAGGGCCCGGTCGATGGTGGCCTCCTCGGGACTCACCGCGTAGACGGCCACCTCCGCGGTCGCCCCGCCCTCGAGCCACACGATGGCTGGCACACCGGACACTTCGATGGCCACGTACGTGTCTGCGGTGGCGCACCGACGCGTCTGACCCCAGCCCGTGGCTACATCGCGGTGACGCACCGGCTCTCGTCCCCCGTCGCCGAACCGGGCACGCTCGGCGACGTCCGGCAGCGACTCCAGCGCCACCAGAACCGAGCCAAGGTCGTACCGGGCGAACTGCCGAGACAGGACTCGACCCTCCCACCAGTCCTCCTCGCCGTCGAGCCCCAGCCGCTCGCACGCCCAGATCTGCAGCGGGGAGTCCAGGTAGTCGGGCAGCAGGGACACCAGCTCGGCCGCGGTGAGTCCGCTCACCTCGGCGGTCACGCTGCCTCCACGAGGACGGGGGGCCGCATCGGCAGGTCACCGATCGGCACGACATCGCTCGGCTCGGCGAACTGGGCCAGCGCCGGGTCCAAAGCGCCCCAGTCGCTGACCACCACGACACGGGCGCCGCGCTCGTGGGCCAGGGCCAGCAGCGGCTCGAAGTCGCCGTCGCCGGACACCAGGACCAGCGTGTCGACGGAGGCCCCGAGGAGCTGCTTGGCGCCGTAGACGGCCAGGTCGGTGTCGCAGTTCGCCTTGAGGCGACCGTTGGGCAGCAGCTTCGGGACCCGGGTGTGCACCTGGATGCCGGCTCCACGCACGACGTTGAGGAAGGCGCCGGCGTGCTCGTAGGCGCCCTGGAACCAGTGGACCTGAGGCGTCCCGTATGCCGCAGCCCAGCCCCGAAGCGCCGAGACGTCCACGCCGTCACCCCGCCGACGGAGCTGCGCCGCCAGGTTCGAACCATCCACCAACACGAGAGCAGTGGGCTCAGTCATTCGTTCCCCTCCTGGGGTTCTTGACACCGGCGGATCCGGTGCGCTGAGGAAGTGCTAGTGGGCCCTGATAGGGCGTTTCAAGTGATCTCTATTGATTTCATTCCTGGTTTGGCATCTAGTTGCGCATGGGGAGTCAAATCAGCCGCTGACCAGGGGAAACATCGGGCCAGCGCGCCCCCTATGACCGAAAAGAATTCTCAGGGATCTCCCCCCAAAAGGGCATGATCCGGCCGCGCGCCTCGGCGGTGAGGCCCATGTCGAGCGCTCGCGTCACGACGATCGCATACCTTCTCCCCATGCCTGCTCCCTGGCCCCGCACCGACGACGAGCTGCGGGATGCAGCCTGTTGGTTCGCAAGCGACCGCGTGGGCCGAGATGATGCGATGACGGCGTTCAAACGCCGAGCGCGCTGGCAACAGGCATGGTGGCGCGAGAGCCGCGGCCTCGCCCCGGGTTCCCACCTCTCGGGTAAGCCGAGGCTCGTTCGCCCCAACGGGAGCAAGCTCGACCCCAGCGACCCCGGATCGGCCGGCGCCAACTTCCTCAACCAAGCCATCTGCGCGGCCGTCCAGGCGCGGCTCGACGCGCCACAGCCGCACCAGACGCTGGACTGCAAGCGCTTGGCCTATGACCTGCTGTCGTCGATGCCCATGTGCTTCAACCTCTTCGGCGAGCTCTGCGACAAACCCGACCGCCGGCAGTCAGCGGTGGCCGAACTGTGGCCCGACCTGGCCGCCGAGAGCACAGCGCTCGACTTCGAATGGTCCCCCGGGCGACGTGACCCCTCGTTCCTCGGTGACCGCACCGCCTTCGACGCCGCGATCCACCTCGATACGCCGGGCGGCAGGGGGGTGATCGGCATCGAGACGAAGTACCACGAGCACGCCATCAAAGAGAGGAAGCCGACCGCCGATGGCCCGAACCCGCGGCTCCCCCGCTACGAGGCGGTCACCGAGACGTCAGAGATCTTCGTGCCCGGCTGGCGCGAACGAATCCTGGGAACACCCCTCCAGCAGCTCTGGCGGGACCACCTGCTGGTATTGGCCATGCTCCAGCACCCGTCGGGGCAGTGGGCGTTCGGCCGGTACGTCCTCGTCTACCCACAGGCCAACACGAGCTTCGCCGCCGCCGCGGAGGCCTACGCCGAGTGCCTCATCGACACCGCCACATTCGAGGCGTGGACCCTAGAGGAGCTCCTCGAGCCTGGCGTGCTGCACGAGCCATCCACGGCGGCGGCGTTCCGCGACCGGTACCTGTGGTGAACTCAGCGTACTAGGCAGCTTCAGCCCGTCGTCATCGTCGGGTCCATGTGAGCGAGCGCCTCAGCGACCCTCGCTGCGGTCTCAGTATCGACTTGGGTCAGGTGGTGCTCGAGGAGCGTCGTGACCTGCTCGACCGTCTCCCGGTGCACCCGTTCGATCGAGTCCGCCCTGGCTCGTCGTTCATGCTCCAGGGCAGAGTCGGCGGAAGCCAGATCGGCTTGCATCGCCTTCAAGCGTTGCGTGGTGCGGATGGCCACGAGAAGCGCGATGGCAGCCGCAAGGAGGGCTGCGCCAGCCACTACGGAGGCCAGGGTCACGAGGCAGCGTCTCCTGCAGCGTGGCGGGCGAGGATCTCCAACGCTTCGACTGACTCCCTCCTGATCTGCTCGAGGTCGCTTTCGAGGCGGGACCTTTCGCCGGCGATGCGGTCAAGGCTGTCCTCGAGCTCTCTGACCGACTGGCCCACCACCTCGTAGAACTGAGTGACCGCGGGCGCCACGTCGGCGCGTGCTTGCTCGATCAGATCGTCAGCGGCCTCTCGTACCTGCCGTCGAAGGTCGAGCTGATGCTGCTGCAGTTCGCTTTCTTCACGCTGCATGGCGCGCAGTTGAACGTAGAAGTCGACCAGGACAACGGCTGCACCGAGGGCTGCTTGGAGACGCTTCGCCCATTTCACGGCTTCCCACGGCTTGAACTTGTGGCCCGCCCATTTGCCTGCACGGTAGACGAGGTCGTGCAGAGGTGATCCGGGCCGATTTCCCTGCCTGATTGCACCATCGAGCCAGTCCCGTCCTCGGTCGGTTGCGAACTGCTGGACGAGACGGGCGAAGGAACTCCTCGGGGTAGACGATCCTGCCTCGACCGGCTCCCCGGCCGAGGTCTCGAAGTCAACGTCGAGGAGGGCCGCGTCGGCCAGCGTCTGCGCCTCGGGGCCTCCGAGCAACCCGCGCTCCTCGGCAGCGAGTTCATCGATCTCGCGCTCGAATGCCCGTCTCACCAGGTCTCCGAGCGATTCAGCGCGAGCGCGTGCTGCACGCTCGAACTCGTCGACCGCGGCATCGGATACTGCGTCTGCACCTGCGGCCGCCACGAGAGCATCACCAGCGGCGATGATCTGGTCCCGGGTCGTGGAGAATGCCTGCTGGAGGCGAGCATCGAGACGCAGGCGTGACTCAGCCACGACCTGTCGCCGGCGCTCCAGCAGCGCGGCCATGGCGGCTTCCTCCGGCTCCGGCACGAGATAGGGCTGCGCGTCATCGACCACCGCCAAAGCGGCGTCGAACGGGCGCCTGAGCCGTCCGTTGACGGCCCGGTTCCCCACCAGTCGGTTGAGCGCCCGTTCCAAACCGGCTCGGTTGCCCCGCTCGGAAAGAAACGTCGAACGCTCGGAAGTAGATGCGGACGCGGCTTCCAGCGACGAGCGCGCATCGCATTCGACCATGGGCCCGGTCCAACCGGGCCCGAGCACCTCGCGCACCTCGGCCTCCCGAAGCCCGGCGGCGGCCGCCATCGTTGCCGCCTTGTTCACGACGATGACCATCTGCTCCGCCTTGCCGAGGTCGAAGGCAACGTGTCTCAGGTGATCGGCCGTCTGGTCGTCAAAGAGGTCGACCGTGATGACGAACATGACGAGGTCGGCGGCCCGCAACGCCTCCTCGGCCCGTTCGTCATGGAGAGCCGCACCGGCTCCCACCCCTGGCGTGTCGATGAGGAGCACACGGTCCCACGCGTACTCGTGAACCTCGGTCGTGGTGACATCGGAGTGGATGCGGATCTCCGCGCCAGTGAGGGCCTTGAGCAGACTGGACTTCCCTGCGTTGTACTCGCCTGTCGCCACCAGTCGGAACGGTTCCTGTCCCGCCGGCGAGGGAACCCGGGCGAGCAAACCTGAGATGCGCTCATCGCTGGAGGTCCTCAGGGTTTCGCGTAGCCGTTCGAGCACCGACTGCCCAGCGCCCGGCAGTTCGTGAACGAGCAAGGTCATGCCACAGCCTCCATGGAGTCGGGAGTCGCGCAAGTCAGGCGGAGAGGGACGTCGAGGACGGACGAGACGATTGAGGCTTCGGCGGCCAAGAAGTCTGGCGAGAGGCGCTCCGAGAGGTGCGCCCGAATCCCGTCTTCCTCAGGTACGAGGACGGTGTGACGAGCCCCAGCGTCGAGCGCGTAGGCCGCGCGCCGACACGCAGTCAATGCTTCGCCGCTGGGGACTGGTCGGACCTGCTCGATCATCCCGTCTGGCGGCCAGAGGACGAACTCGCGCAGTCCGCTGTCTGGGATTGGCGCGAGACAGACGAAGCCTGGCGTGCGGTGTACCGCTGTGACGAGATCAGCGAGTCGCCCCCGTCCAGCCAGTCGGAGCAGGGTCCGAAGCAGGCACCTGTCGGCCGAGGCCGCCGCGTGGTCGGCAGCTTCGGCGAGGAGGTGAGCGTGGGCAGCCAGGTCCGTCACGCCGAGGGCGGCTCGAGTGCGCTCTGAGGCAGACGTCTTCAAGGCGCGCTCTACCGACTCGAGGGTCGAAGTCCAGCCGGCTTCGATCTCCTCTCGGATCTTCGCGAGCTCGGAGCGCACCCACTCGTGGAGCGTGGTCCGTCGACGAGCCAGCTGGCGGCGCCGCAACACCAGGCGCGACCCGACCCACTCAGCGACGAGACCGCCTACCGCGGCACCGGGAATGAACCCGCCTGCGGGCCACAACGCCTGGCCGATGGCCGCACCGACGAGACCGCCCACGGTGTCCAATGTCGTCCGCGCCGCAGCCTCGATTCCCCGAGGGGCAACGCCAGAGATGCGGACGTGCCGCGGCTTCGTCCTGGAGAGACCGATACGTCTCGACCAGGCGACCGCCACCTCCTCGTCCAATCGGCCAAGCCGCCGCCGCAGTTGCTCCTCTGTTGCCCGCAGGAGCTCGTCCGCGTCTTCGAGGAGCTTGCGAGCGTCGGCATCCCACATAGCCTCGATTTCGCCGTTCGTGCCTTGGTACCTGCGGTCGGCCCAGTCGTCGAAGCGCCCGAAGAGCGCCGTGATGTCGCTTCGCAATCTGAGGTCCGCATCAGCCACCAGGCGAGATGCCCTCTTCCCGAAGTCCGTTTGGGCTCTCCGCTGGGTGTCGGCCCAGAGCTCGAGCGTGTCAGCGAGAGCGGTCAACTGCTCGACTGCGTCCACCAGCGCCCGGCGAGCGACGTCGACGATCGCAGCGGCCCGCCGGGCGTGACGGTGCCGTTCGGCCTCCGTCCGGATCGCCTTCCCGAGAGCGTCGACGCCGCTCACGCGCAGGAGCTCGTCGTGGGGCGGAGAGGTCTGTGCCGCAAGGGTGGCTGCGGCGGCATGGACTGGGAGCACCTGGAGCGGCCGTTGGCCGTGGGGGTCGAGGAAGTGCGCGAGACGGTGGAGATGGCCGTCGAGGTCAGCGAACGTGCTCTCGGGATAGGCAAGGAATTGGTCGATCGCCTCGTCGCCGCTGAGGTCGTTCCGACAGTTGAGGACGAGCAGCATCGGAACCCCCCATTCAGCCACCTGGGACAACGCTTCGGCTGTCTGGCTCGGCTGCGAGTTGCTGGTCGCCACCCACACCGCAAGGTCCGCGCTCCGTGCGGCGTCGAGAGCGAGTTGTCGGTCCTCCGCCCCGTCGCGCGCTCCCACTCCGGGCGTGTCGACCAAGAGGACGCCTGGCTGGCCGGCCATCGCCGTGGCGACAAGCGACTTGGTGAAACGCTGGGCGCCATCGCCGACTGGCGAAGCGTCGGTCCCTGTCAGGTAGGAGAACAGCGTGCTCTTTCCGGCCTGGGTGCGGCCGAGAAGAACCACCCGCAGCGGTTGCTCCGGGGAGGGGATGGTCGTCGATGCGAGGTCCAGGCTGGTGGCGATCGTCTCAACGTTCGCGTACACGGTGGACAGCGCTCCGTGGAGGCTCTCCTCGGCAAGGCTCCTACAACTCCGCTGGATATCCCGTAGCAATGAAACCATCTCGGAACGCGCTTCCAAGAGGAGAGCCTCAGGCGCAATCGCTTGGCTCAATGGGTTCCCAAACAGGCGCTCGTAGACGCCAGGGTGTCCCGGTGGCAGGGAAGCGTGCGAAGGCACGCCCAAAGGTAGCTCTCTCGGCTGCTTACGCCGCCCGGGACCCCAAGTGCGTCGACACCGCCAGCGTCGGCAACCCGGCGCCGGCTCGCGTCGCGATTGGTGACAACCGCGGCTCGGTCAGCGACGTCTTCGTCCGACCCTTCGACTGGTGCCGAACCGCCTCACCGGATCCGAGTGTTCGGCCTTGCGACTCGCCTCCATCGATGCCCGTACGGCCTCGTTCAGCAGTTCGTCTAGCTCCTTCCATCGATCCGCGAGGTCTGCCGGTAGCTCGGCCCGGAGCTCGCGCAACCGCGTCCGGACCGCAGCCAACTCTTTGAGGTCCCAGTCGCGCAGCAGAGGCGAGGGCTCCTCCGCCTGCGCTCGCTGCTCGAGGAGGTCTCGTCGAATGAACGTGAGCTCGTCGCCGACTTCTGCGTGCAGGCACTGCTCGTGATAGGCGATCGCGGGACGGTTGCGCTCAACGACCAGACGATTCTTGTCCGTGTTCGCGCCCTCGCAGATGCGACAACGAAGCTGCGGGGTCGACCAGGGAGGTGGACGGTCGAAGAAGCTCATGGTGGTCACAGCGCTCGGTAGACGGTGGATCGGTGGCCCACGCCGACGGCGATGAACTCGTCGCCGCGTTGCTCCATGATGATTCGGTAGTCCCCTGACCTGACGCGGTACAGGTTGTCGTGGCCGGCGAGCCGCTTGAAGCTCTTCGGAGTCACCCCGGAACACGCCGTCTCTACCGCTCGCTCCACCTGTTCTCGGACCCGCTCCGGGAGCTTTCGGAGCTGCTCACGGTATCGAGGACTGCGGTCCACACTGCCGAGAGCCGTGATGAGCGACAGGAACACGGGTGCGGTCGGTTCGCGAACCAGCCAGACCGGCACGTCCCACGGGCTGACGACCTCGCGGTGCAGGTCGATGAAGCCCTCGCGGCCCCAGGGGAGTTCCTCAGGACGCGGGGAGCCTCGGGTTCCCACTCCTTCGATGTCCCAGAACAGCTCGCGAACGCCGGCGGTCCAGCGGTCGGGATCGAGGTAGCGCTGGAAGTCTCGGTAGCCAACGGGCGAGTTCCGAAGGAAGCGGCGACTCGCGATGGCGAGTCCCCGGGTCTTGCCGTACCGATAGGCGAAGGCGTTGGCGAGCGCCTCCTCCACGAGGTGGTACGGCGGCGTCCGCCGCCCGATGTCGAATCGCCACGGGCTGTAGAGCCGGGTACCGAGCACATCCTCGAGCGTCTCGGCTGCGACATCGACGAGGAAGTGGAAGTACTCGTGTGCGAGAAGGAGGTTCAGCGCCGCTTGGCGCGTCTCCCAGGCCCGCAAGCGTGCAGCCTCGGCCGCGAAGACGGCCCCGACGCCGATCACGGCCTCCTCGCGGATGTGGATGCCCCAGTCGGCGGCGGATCGGTACGACTGATACCAGGCGAGTCGCTCGATGCCCCCGGTCGCTCCCTCTTCGAGGATTCTCCGCCGGACCTCGGCCTGATCCGAGTCCGTTGGTTCCATCGGCACGAGGTCGGGCCACCCGCCTCGTCCTCGCCCGTCAGCGTCATCAGAGGGGTCGTCGATGCGGCGCTTCTCAGCGCCGAAGATGAATGGGTAGTTGACCTCCGAGGTACCCGGGGGGTAGAAGTCGCCATCTCCTTGGCGATCTTCGGCCGGCCGCTCCCAGGGCTGCCGTTCGGCGAGTGTCCGCCGAAGGCTCTTTCTCACCATCTCACTGCCTCGGTTCGGTCGTAGGAATGCCTGGACACGGGTTGGCAATCTCCGATCGCTCGGCAGCCCAACGTCGGGGGATCACGCTGCCCCGGTGAGCTCGTAGAGCGAGCCATGCTTCGTGGCCATGGTCGTCTCGATCGATTCCGCCAGCGCAGCATCGTGAACTCGGAGGCCGAGCTCGACGTTCCTGTGTTCTGCGCTGTACGAGAAGTTCGCGCTCGTCAGCAGGACGACGGTGTGATCGATGACCACGAACTTGGCGTGGCTCACCACCGGGATGCCGTCGGGGAGGGTTCCGGAGCGGTAGACGGTCGCCTTCGGCAGCTGGGCCTTGACCGCCGCCGCGTCGGCCTTGTCGGCGTCGAGGTAGACCGTCACCACCACGCCCGGCTGCGCTGACGCCTCGGCCAGCACGGTCCACATCCGGGACGTGCGCTCGAAGTTGTAGGTGGCGCACGTCACCGAGACACGCGCGGCCAGGACGAGGCGGTCGAATTCGCTGGTGAGATAGCCGATGGTTGCCTCGTTGCCGGGCATCGTCCACACCGGGGTGATGTCCTGCCGCAGTGCCTTGGCGCCGGCGATGGCTCGCAGAACGGCCACGGTATGGGGCGCGTCCGTGTGGCTCAGCCCTGCCGACCGCAGAAGCTCAGCGGCACGCTCGCGCCGAGGGGCTCCTACCTCACGCAGGGCTTGGCTGGTGTGCTGGCCGGCCTCGAACAGGGCTGCCAACCCGGTGGCCTCAGTGCCGGTCAGGTACTCCCCGAGCTCACCGAAGGGGTCAGTAGGCATCCCAGGTCCCGAAGAACCCGGGCACGGGGTCGCCGTCGCCCGATGGCAGGGTGAGCAGGAAGCGGCGCTCGAGAAATCGGTTCGCGCGTTCGCACGACGTCTCCGATGCGAATGAGCAGCAGTGGCAAGCGGCGCCGTGCAGGAAGTCCTCGGGGTCCTTCGGGATGCGCATCGCGCAGACCGGATCCGAGGAGCACCGGGCAGCCCGTCGCAGGGCGTTGATGACCAAGCCACGCAGGCGGCGCGGCTCGGAGAGCGCCACGAGACCCCCAAGGGTGCCCTCGCTGTCCGACGCCGTCGTGCAGATGAGCAGGCCCGCCGCCGGCTCCCTGACGTCGGTCTCCCGCCAGGCGTAGATCCGCTCTGAGAGGCTCGCGGCGCCGTAGCCACACGACATGGCCATCTCACGGATCAGGATGTGGGCGAACGTGTGGAGCAGCCAGTAGCGGGGCGCGGGCAGGCGACTGTCGGGGTCGACTCGGGCAGCCGTCTCAGAGAAGCGTCGCCCGAAGTTGCGGCGGTGAGCGTCTCGGTGCGCCGCCCACACATCGGTCACGAGGATCTGCTGCTCCCAGGCAGCGACGGCCTCGAGGTCGAGCTGGAGGAAGATGCCCTCGCCACGGTCCTCGGTGGCAGGGACCCAACGCGGCTTCCCGTCTCGGGTCAACTTCACGAGCCGCGCTTCCCGGTCGCTCACGCGGTCCATCTCGTCGAGCCGGGTGAACCCCAGCGCAGCGTTGACCTTCTTCAGCTTGTTGACGGCGACGACCCGGCTGACTGCGGGTGGGAGGTCGGGATCGCACGCCATCTCCGTGACCATGAGGCCGCTTGAGTTCTGCTGCTCGGCGAAGAGCGCTGGCTTCTGGAGGTACCGCCACTCCGGCACGAGCAACTCGATCGGGTCCCAGGTCGCCAACCGTTCCTGTCGCTCCTCCTCGGTGACGGCCGGTGCGAGCGCATCGGCGACCGCGGCACCGAGCGCCTCGTCGTCGACGCCCTCGAGATCGACCTTGCCCTCGGCGAGGTCACGAATGAACTCGAGGTTCGCGGCGTACTTGGTCATCTTCTCCAGGCCGAGCTCGACCCTGAGCTGATCGGAGAGTGCCTCGAGCTGCTCGGCGTCGGTGCGGGGCATCACGATGATCGACTGCGTCGACGGGAACCACAGGTTCGACGCTCCCATCATGATCAGCGCAGGTCGGGCGTCGCACTCGGGATCGAAGGCGTTCAGGTGCGGGTGTCGACCTCGACAGCGCTGCGGCAACTTCTCCCGGCCCACCTCCCCCTGCGCTTCCGCCATCCCTCGCCTGGCCTGGCACGCCTGGCATTGGATGCTCGCTCCCACGCTTTGGCCCAGGTTGGCGTCGCGCATCTGCAGGTCCGGTGACTCTGCCTTCGGGCACGGCTGCCCACGGTGCACCCAGAGGTTGTAGGGGAACTCGTCGAGGTGGCCGTTCGTGCACGTGAGCAGGTGCTGCGCAGGGACGGCCGGCGCCTCCCGCTTCGTGCGTTTGCCCTGCCCCGGGCGCGCTCGTCCTCGTCCTGGGCAGCTCACGTGCTTGAACTGCGCCAGATCCGGTCGGAAGGGGTGGGTGTTGGTGTAGGTGAACCGCGGGAGCGGACCGAGGTAGTCGCAACCCGTGCAGCGCAGCCACTGAGGGAACACTCGTGCTGGTATGCCGAGATCGTTGCCCTCCGTCTGGTTTCGACCTTTCGTCGGCTGCCACGGGTAGGGCCGCATAGCGTCCACCTGCGGACCGAGATGCAGACGCACCACGTTGAGCAAGCGAGGCTCGAGGATCGTAGGAATCGTCGGCCGCCGCTTCCAGATCGTCTCCCAGTCGTCGAGCCCGGCCGGCATGATCGAGAAGTTGGGCAGGTCCATGACTGCCCCGGGGCCGTAGGTGTAGAGCAGCGACGAGGGACGGGACGATCCGACCTTGGCTCGGTTCTTGACCACGGCCTCTTCGGCATCGGCAAGGGGGTCGAGGGTGTCCTCGTCGTCGTGGACCATCGCGATCTCGGCCATCAGTCCTCTCCCACCGGCAGCACCCAGTCGGGTGCATCCTCTGGCTTGCGAGCGAACAGGCGCTCGGGCACCGGACTGACGAGCAGGTTGATCTCGGGTTGCACCTCCCGCATGGAGTTGGCGATCACGAACGGGGCTTCCGCCGACCCGCCCACCGTTGCCTTGGCGTTCTCGGGGCTGATGATCAACGGCAGGTACTGGTCGCCTTCACCGGTGCGCTCGTACACCAGTGTCTTGGCCATCTCCGCCGCTCGCTTCGCCCGCTCGCTCCAACGGTCGATCCGGTTGACCAGCAGGTTGTTCGCACGGACAACCGCGGCCTCGTCCTGTGCAGCTGCGGCGAGCCGAGCCTTGAGCCGCTCGACCAAGACCTCCACGGCGGGCCGTTCGCTCTTGATGCGGCCCGCCTCGCGCTCGGGCGAGAGACCCTCCGGCTTCACCGCCTGCACCACGCGGGCCGCACTGATGATGAGCCCGTCGATACCGCGGTCGAGCGAAGTCGGCGAGTAGGGCGTGACCGACAAGGCTTCGACCTGGGCGTAGAAGGTCTCGTGGTAGTGACGGAACTGCTCGAAGTGAGCAAGGTCGCGGGGGCGAGCCCAGTTGCCCAGCGCTACGACCAGTCCTGGCCGGTCGGACGCATCTCGTCCGACCCGAGACGAGGCCTGGATGTACTCCGCAGTGTTCTTCGGCTGCCCGACGACGAGCATCAGCCCGAGGCGCTGGACGTCCACGCCAACCTGGAGCATCGACGTGGCCAGCACCACGTCGAAGGGCGAATCCGCTTCAGCCCGTGCGGGCGCCTTCTTCCCGGAGTCGAGCAGCGACCGTCGCTCGCTCAGTGCCTCGGTGCTGTCATAGCCCGGGTCGAACTCAAGACCCAGCCGATCCAACGTCCGGCCGATCTCCGCCGACGCGATGCGCGCCGTCAGCTCACCAACGTTGAGGAAGCCGAAAGTGGCACCGGGGCGCGACGGGAACCCAGAGTCCTTGCGGGGGCTCTTGACCCGGGTCTGCACGTCGTCCGCGACGTACCGGGCCATACCGGCGAGCTCCCGGGTGGCATTGAAGTAGCCGACCAGGGTCATGTACGGGTCGGCCGCCGAACCGGCCTGGTCGAAGAGCAGTTGCCCGGCCGAGAGCAGGACCTCGGTCACACGGATCTCCGAGCTGGCCAGGCGGACACCCTGCGCGCTCACACCGACGTAACGGCGACCGGGGTGGCCGCGGTCGATCGGTACCTCCTGCGAGAAATAGGTGTCAGCGACGTCGAGCACCTGCGGCGGGAAGATCTCGACCTGACGCCCGTAAAGGCCTCGCACCTGCTCTTGCGCGTTGCGCACGGTGGCAGTCGACGCAACGATCAATGGTCGGACCGGTGCTCCGTGCGCTGACTCCCAGGACATCAGCGTCTCCACCGCCACCTCGAAGAGCCCCACACACGTGCCGAGCGCCCCGGTGATGAGGTGGAGCTCGTCCTGGATCACGAGATCCGGGGGTCGTAGCCGCCCGACCGGCTGCACCGAGGCCGAGGGTTGCCGGTCCGTGGCCGGATGGGTCGTCTTGATGTCGCACTTGGCGTAGTCCGGGTGGACGTAGCCATGACGGCCGCAACGGCGACTCACGTACCCGAAGAGCGAGGCCGCCTCCCCCTCGCGGGCGAGGCGGGCGAACTTGTCGACGGTCGCGATCACGAACGCCGGCGTCAGCCGATAGATCTCCTCGTCGACGGTGAGGACCGGCAACCCCTCCCCTACCGCGCCGCCCTTGGCGAACGGGCACCGGGCCAGATCGTCGCCACAGAACACGAAGATTCGACGCAAGGTCGCATCGGACTTCACGTGGGCGGCGCTGATTGGGGTGCCGCACCACGGACACCGCTGGACCTGCAGCACCGTCAGTCGGAACGACCCGTACTCGTTGGCCTTCGTCAGCTCCTCGTCGGCTTCCTCGAACCGCTTCGGGCTGACGTCCGTCCCCACCCACAGACCGATACGAAACGGCTCCGCCCCCCAGGTGGTCTCGTCCTCGCGGCGGGCGAGCTCAGCCGCGCACACCAGTGCGGTCGCCCGCTGGAACTGCTGAGCGGTCAGAAGACGCAGCGTGTAGCGCATCAGCACCGCCACCCCGTCCCGGCCGTCGAGCGGCCCGTCGGCGGACTCGACGATGCCTTGACGTCGCCGAATGGCGAACGTGTACGCGGCGAGGCCGAGGTATGCCTCCGTCTTGCCACCACCGGTGGGAAAGAACAACAGCTCGACCCGCGCCTGGTGGTCGGCACTCCGCACCGGCGCCGTCGGGTCCGTGAGCGCACCCAGCTGCATGAGGATGAACGCCAGCTGGAAGGGCCGCCACGACGCCGCGTCCTGCCCCTTCGCGAGAACTTCCTCTCGGGCCTGTTCGACGGTTACGGAGGCGTCGGAGGCCCGGGCCGCCGCCACCTGTGACGCCACCCGCTGGTCGCGCATCACCCGGTTCATGAACCGGAAACAGCGCAGAGCCTCCTCGTCGTTGGCGACGTGCTCGAGCCCGTCAACCAGCCTCTGGTGGGCCTGGCGGGCCTCCCAGAGCACCACGTCTGCGGTCTCGTGCAGGTGCGCCGGCAACCCCTCGGCGATCTCGGTCTGCCCTTCGAGCCAGTCCTGATACCCCGATACGAGGGGCTCGAGCCCGACCCGCAGCTCTGCGGCCGTCACCTGCGAGAGCACATCCATGGCCAACAGCGCGCCACTGACCGAACGAGCCTGCGTCTGTGGGGTCTCCGCGACCGGCAGCCAGGTGGTCGACACCTCGGTCGCCCGTCGGGACCCGGTTCGGGCGACCCAGTCGACCGAGCACGTCCGCCCGATGGCGAACTCGAGGCGGTCCCGGTACTGCAGCTCGAGCCGGCGAACCTCCTCGTCGTGCTCAGTCCACTCCTGGTCGAGTACGTCACGTACCGGCAGGAACACCTCAGCGCCCCCGGCGTCCACCCGCAGATGGGTCTGGAACATCCACATGCTGAGCGGGATCGGCCGAGGCGTCTCCCGGTCATTGCACAGGGCGACCTCGACCACCACCCGCCCGAACCGGGCGTCGTCATACCGGTCGAGTCGCAAGCACACCGAGTCACGGAGCGGCACCGTGGTGGTGTGCCCGACCCGGAGGTCGGCCAGCCGGATCGAGCGGGACTCCTCGACGGGCACCCGCTGGTAGTGGCGGATCGGCCGGCCAGCCTTGGTCACCTGGTCGGTCTCCACCGTCTCGTAAGTGCCCCACGAGGCGGTGACCGTGACGGCGTCGAGGTCAGTCGGCACCTGGAAACGCAGCCCCATGGACGCCGGGATCATCAGCCCCTGCTTCGGTGCTCGATCCTCGGCATCGTCGTCACTGCCCTCGGCCTCCGACTCGTCGGCGGCGTAGGCCGGTACGCCGGGCCCAGTCGCTCCATTGGCGTCAGCCGACACCTCGACCAGCTCACCCCGGTCGCTGGGGTCCTCCTCGCCACTCGACGCGGCGCCCGCGAGCTTCACCGGCGCGATGTGACCCACGAGATACTGCGAGCGAGGACTGAACGGCAGCACCTCCTCCGGCCCGCCGATCGGCCCGAGCAGCTCCCGCTCGAGGATGTCGGCGAGGTTCTCCCGAACCGCGAACGACGACCCATCGAGCTCGATGTTCAGCGCATAGCCCGCCTGAAGCCCACCGGTGCTCGACCCCTCGCTCACGAGAACAGCTCCTCCATGCCCTCCGGGGCCTTCTTCCCTCGTCGTCCCTTGGACGCTGGCGGCGACTGCTCCGCCTCGATCGCCGCACGACGATGGTTTTCCACCAGCAGCCGATCGAGAACCTCGACTTGGGCGGAGGGGCCTACCATCCACCGCTCCATCTGCCGATACGTGTGGAAGCCGTAATCCAGAGGGATGTCCGACCAGCCGTATGCATCTAGCACGGCCTCATCCAACTCAACGTGGATCTCTCGAAGCAGGGCAACATCAGGATCAGACGCGCCACCGTCAGCCGAGGCGTGAATGAGATTGTAGAGCTTCGTTATTCCAACTTCACGTTTGAGCATTATCGATCGCCTTTCGGCGTCTAGCCTGGCACCAACTGCACGGAGCCTCGGGCTGATCTTTGGCCTCGGGAGAGTAAGAAAGGCATCTGTTGGCGAGTAATTGACTCGAGTTTCGAGCGTCGAGCTGTACGTTACTGCCCATAGCCAATGGGCCGAGGAAGATAATAGTGCCTGCTGACCGTAGCAGTCCGTGACAAAGACCTCCAGTCTATGTGTGAAGACCTGACCGGTCGTCACCCGAACTGGCATGACCTGTTTACTCACGAATGGAAGGACTAGCACCTCGCTGATATCCTTTAATGCTTTGCGCAGAGCGGGCCGCTTGTCTCCGTATTGCCAGTACTTTTCGGGAAGCGGGTTGCGCAGTACAAAGCTTCCATCGGGACGAGTCCGCTGTCTCTCTGGACGAACCTGGCGATCTACGTGGTCGAATGGAAGTACGAAATTGCTCGCAGCTTGCTCGCTCATGTCGTCGAAATCGATTATCCACCTTGAAGCCGAGCAATCGGGACGACTGCTAACGTCGTCTCCGTTCAGACAAGGGAACAAGACCTCCCTATTCTGCGGATCAGTGTCGATCCAGTTCCACGCGGTCTCTGTGTCGATTATGAATCCGATCCCTTGTACCTTAATTCCGTTAAAGCCAACGCCATCATTCTCGGACAGCCGCATGGGGGTACCTGAGTGTTGGCCGACAGCACACAGAAGCGACGAGATCCTCGTAACCTCGCTTCCGTCGGCCACTCGGGTCACCGACTCCGGCACAGTGCCATGCCGCCCCCACACAGCCGCGTACTCCAACGAGGCCGTCGAAGAGGGCCATCGCTTAGACCGGATCGAACGAGTGATCTCAAGACCGCGTTCAACCAGCTGGTCGAGGCCGACCTCTCGGGTGTCGGTCTGGGCAAGGGTGTTTGTCGCAATGAGACCGATAGTCCCACCACTCACTAGAACCGTGAAGGCGCGCAGGAAGAAGTAGGCGACCAAGTCGGCTCGGCCGCGGACTCCACCCGCTAAGACGTGGACAAGCCAGTCACGACTTGACTCACCCAAGGCGCCCGTGAGCTTGTGGCCGCCCAGAAATGGAGGATTCCCGACGACGGTGTCGAAGCCTCCTCGCTCCACAACCACGTCGGGGACCGCCAGGACCCAGTGCAATGGCTGCCAGCGTTCGTAGTCAGTCTCGACCGTAGGCGTCAGTCCATGGTTTATGATGCGCTCGAGCGACGTCGTGTTCGGCGTCTCACCCGGGCCGGGGTGCGCCTGCTTCACGGCGAGGCGGAGGTTGTCGTAAGCCTCGTCGAGGGCCTTGCCGGGCTTGCCGCCGAGGCGAAGGCCGGCGGCGATGACGCCGTCGGCGATCTGACGCAGGTCTGCCGTCACCTGGTGCAGCTCGTGGAGCTGACGGTGCTTGGCGGCGCTGTTCCGGGCCGGGTCGTCCTCGGCGATCTCCGTTGCGAGGCGGGCCCGCAGGTCGACGGCCCGGCGGATGATGGCGTCGATGTCGACGTCGAAGATGTCGAACTTGGTGTCCATCGGCACCCGGCTGGGGTCGATGTGCAGCTTCCGGAGCTGGTCGAGGCTGGTCAGCCCGAGCAGCGAGTTCCCGACGAAGACCTTGTCGTCGACGAAGGAGAACGGCAGGTCTCGATCGAGCGACACCAGCCAGAGCGAGAGCTTGCACATCTCGACGGCCATGTCGTTGATGTCCGCTCCGTAGAGGCAGTTGGCCACAACCTGGCGGATCGCCCTGGTGTACAGGTCCTGGCGGTACTCGTTGGCAGGATCCTCGCGGGTCCATGCTTCGACGACCCGTTCAGCGAGGTAGCGGGCGGCGGCGACGAGGAACGCCCCAGAGCCACAGGCGATGTCCGCCACCTTCAGGTCGAGGATCTCGTCCGAGGACCGGAGCACCCAGCCCGTCTCGTCGGCGGTCTGGTGCGGGCCCGGCGAGTAGCAGAGTGGCTGCAGCGCGTGCAGCACCACTTCCTCGGCGAGGGATCGGGGGGTGTAGTGCGCGCCGGCGTTTCGCCGTGATGGCGTCTCCTTGACGAGCAACCCGCCGGCGAGCACGACGAAGGGCCGACTGCGGAGGTCGTTCCGCACGAGGCCGAGCCAGGGCAGGATGCGGTCTCGCAGGTCACTGTCGTCGCCGACGACCTGTGTCACCGCGCCGACCGCGGCGGGTTCGACCTCTCCCTTCAGCGCCTTGGCGATCGCGCTCGCGCTCTTCGCCTTGGCCGAGGGCTGGTCGTCGGCGACCCAGTCGCGGATTGCGGCCGCGAGCGCCTTCGGTTCGGGGTACTGCTCGGCGAGCTGCTCGAGAACCGCCAGCGGGATCTCCGGTTCGGCTCCCTCCGTCCCGTCGAGGCCGACCACGGTCTCGGCGACGATGGCGCATGTGTAGCCGAGCAGGCCCTCGTAGATGTAGCCGATCTGCTCGACGTCGATGTCTCGGAAGGAGATCCGGCGGGCTTCGCCCTTCACGGTCGCCACCTGGACGGATCGCAGCACGTGCATCATCACGCGGTCGGAGACGCTGATCGCGAGTGTGCCGTGCTCGGTCGTGGCGCTCAAGAAAGGGAAGCGGGCGGGGTCGAAGAGCGAGCCGCCGTAGGCGGGCATGCGGAGGTTCTCGAACGAGGCGCCGGCGAAGAGCGCCTGGCTGGTGGCCAGGAGCCTGTGCCACGTGAGCGCGGTGGCGTCCAACGCCTCTTCGCCAGGGGCACTCTCGGCTTCGAGACGGTCGAGCTCTCGGGAGATGCCGTAGCCCTGTTCGAACAGCTCACCCGAGGGCAGAAGGCCCCGCTCCTCAGCGAAGAGCAGGAAGACCGTGCGCATCATCACGGTGACCGCGGCCTCGTAGATCTCGTGGGTGCGCTCCGGGAGGGGGTGGGGCTGGCCGCGCCGAACGGCGTCGGCGGCCGACTCCGAGAACGACTGGATCAGCAGTTCGACGGCTCGCCGCACCTGCGCGCCGAGTGCTTCAGTGATCTCCTCGGCAGCCGCGACCGACTCCGAGAACAGCACCGGGAGGCGCTCATCGGGGTCCCCGCCAATCAGGTACTGACGGCCCAGCAGGGTGAGGAACGCGTCCCGGGTACGGGGCTCCTCGATCCAGGTGAGCGCATCGACGATGCCGGACGCCGACATCGCTCCGTCGCCGGCGTGCACCAGCCCCCACCACCGACCGTCGGTGACGATGCCGATCCGCACATCGTTCGCGTCGAGCAGGGCCGCGAGTCGGTCCACCGGCGTGGCCGCCCACAGGTCGGTGGGGACCTGGCGCAGGGAGTCGGTCGGATCGACGACGTGGACGAGCGCGGCGACGCCGTCCAGCCCGGCCAGGGCCGCCTGGGCGCTGACCGAGACCGCTCGATTCGGGGAGTACGCAGGTGCGGCAACGACGTCGCCCCACTGGAGCGAGTCGGCCCAGCCCACGACGTCGCGCAGCACGGTTTCGACCCACTGATCGCGCCTGGCGCGGTAGCGGTCGAGAGGTGCCTCGCTCACCGGTTCGCGATCGAGGGCCTCCCAAGCGGCTTCGAAGTCCTTTCGGGCCTCCACGAGGATCTCGAACCGCTCGCGGTTGGTGGCGCGGAAGTCGGGGATGCCGTTCGGCCACACGCGCTTGAGTGGCGCGACGGCGAGGAACGGCCCCTCGGTGTCGACCAGCTCGAGCCAACGGCGGTGGAGCTCGGCGGCGCTCGGTGCGGAGCCCGCGCCGCGCCGTCGTGTCGCCCCCGCCATCAGCCGGCCCATTCCGCGGCGTCGTCCCGGGTCAGTGCGAACACGACGGCTGCGGCCGTCGTGTGGGGCTTCACTTCTGCGTACCGCTCCGTGATGGCCGCGATCTCGCGGTCCTCCTCGTCGTCGAGCTCGTCTCGCCGGCGCTCCATGGCTTCGATGTCGCGGCGGCGCTGGCGCTGCTGGTCATCGGCGAAGAGCTTCGCCGCCTCCTCCTGCTCAGCGCTGAGCAGCACGGACAGCGACTCGTCGAGGTTGGTCCGAAAGGCCGAGTAGATCTCGTGGGCCCGCTGCACATCGGCGCCCTGGCGACGGGAGAGCTGGTCGAGGACCGCAGAATGGCGACGAGCAGCGCGATCGTGCATGGACTCCTCCAGTCGGGCCCGCAGAGGGGACTCCGTCTGGTTCCACATCTCACAGAGCTGTGACCGCACCGATTCGGCGGCGAGCTCGAGGTCTCCGTCCAACGCCTGATCGAGCGACGCCTCCGCCCGCTCCTCGGCCATCGCCCGTCGACGCCGAAGGCGCACGCTGGCGAGAAAGACGTCCTCGTGGAGCCGGACACCCCCACGGCCGACGAGCACCATGCGCGTGACTGCGGCCACGAACGACTCGGCGAGGTCGTCGACCACGACTGCGGTGACCCGTTGCAGGGGGGAAGCTGCGCTCCAGAGCGAGCTACGCAGGAGGCGTTGCGCCCGCTGGACGATCGGGTGCCCGAGGTGCACGTAGACGACGTCGTTGCGCCCGTCAGCGACACGGTGGTCGAAGGTGATCGGCCGGGCGACCTCCGGCTGCAGCCTGGTGTAGAGGCCACGAAGGGTCGACTGCCACGGGCGGGAGACGGCGGGCACTTCGAAGGCCGGCCACGCGTCATCCTTCGCTCGGTCGACGTCGTGGGGCCGGCGAGGCAGCAGTCGGACGCTGAACCGATCGGCGTGCTCGCCCTGCGGGTCCTGATCGTCGTAGGGGATCGGGATGAGGGGCGGCTGATGGTCCAGGCGCAAGGCGGTGTCGACCACGCGCCGGAGGTTGGCCGGCTCGAGGTGCATCTCCACCCGGGACTCGTCGAACCCTTGCTCGAGCTCGGTGAGGCGGGCGTTGAGCTCGATCCCGCCGGCGAGGGCGGCGTTGATCACCTCGTTGGGGTCCACGCCCTTGGCCTTGCGCTTTGCCGGGGCGCGACCCGCGAAGTGCTGCTGGATCTCCTCGCCGATCACCTGGTTCACCGACCCCAGCTCATGCTCGACGATGGCCACCTTCTTCGCGATGCGCGCCATGAAGCTGGCGTCGGCATCGTAAATCGACGACTCGGTGTCAGGCACGAAGTGGAAGACCTCCGGCACCTTCGTCTGGCCGTAGCGGTCGATCCGGCCGATCCGCTGCTCGAGGCGTGACGGGTTGAACGGGATGTCGAAGTTCACAACGCGGTGGCAGTAGGTCTGGAGGTCGATGCCCTCCCCGGCGGCGTCGGTGGCGAGCAGCACCCGGACCTTTTCCTTGGCCGGGTCCTCGGTGAACTGCGAGCGGATGTACTCGCGGCCCTCGGCCGGGGTCGACCCCTGGATCACGGCGAGCACGTCCTCGTAGCCACGCTGTCGCAGCACCCGCTCGAGCCACTCGACGGTGTGGGCGTACTCGGTGAACACCACGACCCGATCATCGGACCAGCCAGTTCCATCGGGCCGACAGATGCCGTCGAGGAAGCCCAAGAGGGCCTCGAGGCGGGCGTCGGGCCGGCTCTGGTATCCCAATCCCCAACTCATGAGGGTCTCGAGCTGGCCCGGTTCAGCGGCGCTCAGCGGATCGGAGACCTTCGACTCCCGTAGCCGCTCCGCCTCGTCCTGGTCGAAGAGGCCCTCCTCCTCGTCGGCCTGACCCTCGCCGAAGATGTCGTCGTACTCGTCCTCGGCGAGCCCTCGTCCGCCTCGAACCGAGAGATAGTGGCTGAGGGTCTCGCCGAAGGCGTACGGGCTCGACAGGAACCGCTTCTTCAGCAGCATCGTCACGATGTCCCCACCGGGCTTGGTGCCGTTGCGCTTGGCGCTGGCGGTGACGATGCCGTCGAGCAGCTCGAACATCTCCTGCTCGTCGTCGCTGGGCGTGAACGTCAGCGGCTCGACCGTGCGGTCCTTGAAGCCCTTCCCGGTGAGCTCTCGCTTCAGTCGACGGACGGTGATGTCTCGCAGGGCATCGGCGTCGAGGAGGGCCCCACGCGAGAACCGGCGGGAGTCGATCATCTCCAGGAGCGCGGTGAACGACTCAGGATGACCGTTGTGAGGCGTCGCCGAGAGGAAGAGCCGGTGTTCGCACTTGTCAGCCAGCTGGCGCGTCGCCATCGTGCGCTGGGTGTCGACCGCGTAGCCGCGGCCGCCGGCGATGGCCGACGGGCTGGCGGGGGCGACGTGATGGGCCTCGTCGACGACGAGGATGTCGAAGGCGTACCGCTTGGCCGACTTGGGGTTCGCCGCCTGCGCGTAGACGTCTCGCAGGAGCCGCTGGGCCCGGACGCCCGGGAGCCATGCCATCGACACGATGACCCGGGGATACAGCAGGAACGGGTTGGCGTGCAGCCCGTGTGTGCGGCGCACCTGGGCCATGAGCTCGGTGTTCACAATGGTGAACTCGAGACCGAACTTGTCACGCATCTCGTCCTGCCACTTCAGCGACAGGCTGGGGGGGCACACGATGACCGCCGTCCGGGCGCGGTGGCGCAGCAGAAGCTCCTGGATCACCAACCCGGCCTCGATCGTCTTCCCGAGTCCGACGTCGTCGGCGAGCAGCAGGTTCGTGCGGGGGGATCCAAGAGCTCGACGCAACGGCTCGAGCTGGTAGGCCTCGACGTTCACGCCGGACCAAAATGGCGCCTGGAAACGATTGGGATCGGCCGATGTGACCGCCCCCCAACGGAGCGCATCGACGAACCCCGCCAACTTCTCCGGGTCGTCGAACGTGAGGGGCTCGATGTGCTCGGGGAGTCCCTGGGCCGGCGTGACCGTGTGTCCGACCTCGAGCTCCCAGACGACGCTGAGCGTCTCGTCGAGGCGATCCTCGTCCAGCGACTGCAACTCAACGACGTGGGACAGGTGCGCCGTGGCTTCGTCAGCAGGACTGCGCGGCAGCCCCTGCGCCTGAACCCCGGCAACTGCCCACGTCGACCCCCGCACCTCCACCACGTCGCCCGGTGCCGGCAACGGCGGAACCCTCTGCGCTACGACGACGCTCACTCACTCCCCTCCCCGACGGTCACGACCCGACACTAACGAACGCTCTTCGAGCAGTCCGCGGGGACTCTCACCGTGCAGCAGCCTCGCTGGCGGAGGTGACGGCCGCGTCGAACGCATCGCTCGTCGTCTTCATCCCGGCACCTAGCGGCTGCGGATCGGGCAACATCATTCCCGTGGCACTCCAGCGCAATCCCCTTCCCGCGCTGCGGGAACTCGTCACTGCTGGAATCCGCTGACGTTCAGAGTGCACCGACGTTCCGTCGCGCTCTCGTGAGCGCCACATACAGCACACGGTGGTCGTCGACCTCGGCGTCGAGACCGCCTGCGAGGTGCGCGCCATCCTGAGGCGTGAGATGGACTCCCACCGAATTCCACTCCAGGCCTTTGGCCTGGAACACCGTCAGGCCAGGCACAGTGGCCTCCTGAACGAGTCGCATCGCTAGCGCGTCCAGGTTTGCGCAGTGCCCTGCTTCGTTGGCAACAACTGCCGGTGGTCTCTGCGCCGCTCCGAGTTCGACCACAGCATCGCGAAGAGCGTCAAGTGCCGCCGCGCTCCCCTCGGCACCGAGCAGTTCGAGCACCGGGCCGAGTCGTGCGGCCCCTTCCTGCTCGAACCGGTCTACGCCGATGCCCAGGATCAACACGGCCTCGCGGACGAACAGCGCCGGCGATCGCAGAAGTGCCCTAGTGGCGACGTCAAGAAGAAGGGCCATCGCCGCGTCTGTTTGGTTCCTTGGTCTTCCAAAGGACAATGGGAGCACATTCGCATCAAGAGCCCATAGCGCAGCCCACTTTCGGCCGAGCGCGACCTCGACTTGCACTGCGCCCGGGAGTGCGGCTGGCTCCCCGGTGCGTAGCTGATGCGCGAGAAGCTGGGTCTGCTCGGTCGTGAAACGGAACGAGTGGGGTAACTCGCGACGCACAAATGCTTTGTCGTCCATGAAGGGTTCAACCTGGTCAGGGGTGGCCCCACGCCATCCATAGAGCGCCTGCCACGGGTCGCCGATGAAGGTGACGTGGACGTCCGCTTGGCAGCAGGCATGGAAGAGGCGCAGATCGAGTACGTTCGCGTCAAAGACCTCATCGACGATCAGATGGCCTGCGCTGCCCCTGAGGAACGACCTCGTCTTGTCCCGAATCTCGGGTGATGCGAAAGCCTCCGCCAGAGTTTCCCGTACTTCACGTGGAGTGGCAAGACCTGACTTGAGCAGATCTCGGATCGGACCGACGTTACTGAACCCCCAGCGAGGCGCGCCGAGCCTCACAGCTCTCGTGCGTATCGTGCCATCGTCCCGTACGTCCATCACCCGGCACCAACCGTTCACATCAAGCGGCCGGAAGCCGGCATGGCCATGCCAGTCGTCGAGGATCTCCAGTTCAGTGTGTCCGCCGGGCCAACCGAGAGAACCGTCCCGAAGCAGGAACTCGAGGACCCTACGCATGAACGAGTCGATCGTCTCGATTCGATGAGGCCAGGCTGTGGCCGCAGGTCCCCATCGCCGCAGGACGCGCCGGCGGAGCTCGGACGTCGCAGACCGAGTGAAGCTGACGGCCACGACTGGTCCACTCGACGCGTGCCGGGGATCAAATCGAGCAATTCCAAACCGCTCGGCTGCGACGGTGGTCTTCCCCGAGCCTGGGGAGGCTTCGATGAAGAGGCGCCCGGCTGTCGAGGCCGCCGCCTTCTTCTGATCCTCAGTCAGTGAGAGGTGCGTCAGCCTCACCGCCCTCGGTCGCTCCGAGGCCATCAAGGGCTTCATGAGGCTCCGCGATCAAGAACTGGAGTAGACCGTCAACAGCCGGAGGAACGGTGACTGCAGTGTTCTCGTCGAGGGCGGCGCTGAGACGCGCCGCGAGTTCGTACGCAAACCAGCCCTTCTTCTGTCGGGGACCCTCCTCTCGAAACCTCTGATCAACAGTTGCCGGCGTCACCTGGTCCATCTGCTCACCGACCGCCTCTAAGGCCCCACTGACTGCTTCCTCATTGCCCGGCACAAGAGTTGGCTCCAACGTGGGATGGCTGAGGAAGTACCCCAGAGACCCTCCCTCGAAGGCGTCGACCCATGCCGGTGGGGTTGGCTGGGCGTTCGGGGTCCGGTCGTCCGAGTCACTGAGGATCGCGAGACGCGAGCAGAGCTCGTACTCCGGCGTGACTAGAAGATTGGCCATCCACTCTCCCGGTACTGATCCCATTGCGACGATGCTCAAGGCGTCCACGACAGAGACCTTCACCGCGTCTGCTCCTGCCCATGCTCGTGCGAGCACTCGGATAAGCACCGCCTCGGTGACACCCTCGACGAGCACAACCTTGTCCGCAAATAGTGCTGCACTTCGCTCAGCATCGAGGTGTAAGGCAGTCTTGCGGAGCATGTCGCGGCGCTTCGCACCCTGTATCGGGTGTCGTTGGAGCGACCGAGCCACGCGCTGACCATCCTCAGCCTGGCGCAGGACGATCAACTCCTCTGGGTCGCAAGCCGAGAGCATCTCTCCTGAATGAGTTGTGACGATCATCTGCAGCTCCGGTCGAGCAAGAGTCGCCCTTCGTAAGAAGCGCAGCACGCCGTGCTGGAGCTGCGGATGCAGGTGCGCCTCGGGCTCTTCGACAACGACGGTGACGTGAAATCCGTCCTCGGGGAAGAACGAGTCTTCTTCAACCTCAGCCGCCTCGCCAGCAAATTCGATGACCTCATCTTCCTGAAGGTCATCAATCTGCTGTACCGCAAGTGCTCCTTCGGGGTTCGCCTCGATCTCGGCGTCGACGTCGGGTGGTGGGCCTACCTCGCCCGTGACCGAGTCGAGTTCGCCGGGAATCGCGGCCAGCGTCACCGCGAGGTGAAGAAGATTCACGTACCCCAGGCCGGACACCTCCAATCGCCGTGCCGCCTCACGGTCATCAACGATCGCTAGGAGAAACTCCAGGACCCGAGCGAGGAAGGTGTCGTCAACGACTTGCCCGCCGATGAAGGCGTGATGCGAAGCGACACCGCTAGTCAAGAGCCCGATTAGTCGCGACACGCGAGCTTCCACAGAGAGGACTAAGTCATGCTGGACCAAGTTTGCCAGGAGGGCCTCGGCCAACGCTCGCACCCCGGACAGGTTGCGGTGACCGCG
>WBZL01001317.1_pt1 | contig 26437 bp, 16 predicted proteins | sample 5204291 | NCBI WGS metagenome assembly WBZL01 (sample SAMN12344345, study PRJNA552823) | activated sludge metagenome | biome: Activated sludge suspended growth; feature: Nitrification reactor; material: Wastewater; isolation source: activated sludge from nitrification reactor of wastewater...
TAAGATCGGCGACCTGAACGGCAGCGTACAGGCCAACGCGTTGGAGGCGGAACCGCGCAACCTCGAAGGCATATTCAAGCTGAACACAGCGGACATTGCCATGAAAGCGGGCAACGAATACCGGGTAGCCTTTACTGCGCCTGAGATCGCGAAAATCCAGGGTTATCAGTTGACGCTGAGCCTGAACACGGAAGCGGCAGAAGTCACAGACCTGGTTTACGGCGTAGCTGCTGAAGAGAACTTCGGCATGCGTTTCGTGAAGGACGGCATGATCACGACGAGCTGGAACGGAGAAGCCAAAGCTGGCGACGAACTGTTCAGCCTGGTGATCCGCGCCACGACTGACGCACAATTGAGCGACGTACTGGGCGTGAGCAGCCGCTACACGGCAGCCGAGGCATACGACCTGTCGGGCGCAACGAAAGACGTAGCGATTGAGTTCGCCGGCGGTGCAGTGGCAACGGCAGGCTTCGAGCTGTATCAGAACACGCCGAACCCGTTCAAGGTTTCGACGCAGATCGGCTTCAACCTTCCGGAAGCGGCGCAGGTAACGCTGACGATCCGGGACGCAACGGGTAAGGTAGTACGTTTGGTAAGGGAAGACTTGGGCAAAGGTCAGCACAACCTGACCGTCGACCGGGACAACCTGCCGGCAGGCGTACTGTACTATACGATTTCCACGGATGAATACACCGCAACGAAGAAAATGATCGTGATCGATTAGTTTTGTTAGTTAGCAAGGGCAACAGGCCGGCTTCCCGATAAGCGGAAGTCCGGCCCTGTTGTTTAATAATAAAGTCATGGATTGTCAGCTTTAACTTTTTCCATATTTCTTTTTAGAATAATTTATTATCTTTGCCATGCTATGAGACAACGCCAGGTTCTTGTGCTTCAGGCATTCACTCAATTCTAGTCGCATTTATCAACCCCATTTCCATTCCTGAACCTGGAAATCCAGATTATTCAAATTTACGCAAGTCAAAATCCTATTGAACAAATAGTGTTTTGCAGGTAAATGACATCCCCTTCTCTACCTCACTGCCTCGATACCAGAGGATGATTAACCCAATCTTGTTTACGCAAAAGCGCGTCTTTTAGCAGCGTTGATGCTATTGGCATGTTTATTGTATCAATTTAAGATAAACCCCGTATACCAACTCAGATATTAAAGGGAGGCAAAATTGGTTTGGTTTTATGTCGATAATTCCCGGTTTGGCAATTGGTCGGAAAATGTCGCAATTATTGTATTTAAATTTTTGAATATCAATTAAATGCGATTTTTCTAAAGCAATTTGTCAAACACGTTTCGAGTGATCAAAGGATAGGATGTACCAAAATTTGCAGAGTCCCTGAATGTTCAAGACGACCGACATGAAGTTCATGATTCTGCACTTATCAGGAATTTGCAATTCAGGCGACCGTTTTTTAGGGTTGTCGCTGATTCCGGCGTTTTACGCCGCATCGCCTGTTGTTTTTCAACACCGGAAGCGCATGACCCGGTGGTACAATCCATTTCCTTTTACCGCTTTTTCGATTTGTTATTTCGGGAATTATCCCGGCATTGCGCCAGGGTAGGGGGCATTTTTTTGATGTATAGCCGCTCCCATCCCCATTTATACCGAATGGACCATAAGCCCACAAATCAAAGTGTTCATGAGGAAAATGATTACCAACTTCAAAAGGGACGACCGATTTATTGTAGCGGTTATCTTGATCTCAGGGCTGTTTGCAGGTTTTACCGGGGATAGCCCTGTCCGGCCGGAAAGTGAAATAAGAAGGGCTGAGGAACGGAAAGGTCAGACGGCATTGGATGCAAATCCGGTTTTCGCCGAAAGATCGCCTGATTTTTCCTCAGGTGCAGCGCCTGTCATTATTTATCCTTCGGAAGGGCTGACAGCGGAACTGGATCCATGTACATCCGGGCCGGCTTTCTTTTCCTTTGAAGTATCCGCCTACGACGAATCCGGCCAATCCGTCATACCGACCGTTTCATCGGCCGCAGGATGGATATTTCAACCGCAGAACGGCGGCAACCGGTATATCGGCCTGTTCGAACCGGGTGACCACAGCGTTGTGATCACCGCAACCGCCGAAGACGGTCAGACCTCTCAGGAAGACTTCCAGGTCATTGTCACTAAGGGAGAGCCGGATGAACCCAATTTATCCTGTATCGATAAGGTCAATGTCGTACTGGAAGCAGGGTGCAGTTTTCACCTGATGGCGGAAAATGTACTCTCCGGTTCGTTCGGATGCCTGGAAAACGGGGATTTTGTCCTGACGGTCCAGGATGGTGCGCCGGACAACGGAAACATAATTGACGGCCCGGGGACCTATACCTACCAAATTGATTATCAGCCGCAAACCCAGATAACCGGATTGACGGGCCCCTTGTCGCCGGAGGCGTGGATCGCGTTCCAGGATACGGCAACGGTGAACCCAGGCGGAGGACAATTGGCTTCAGCCGGCTTCACCGATTCCACCGCAACGCTCACGTCATTGGGCGCCGATCTGGCGGCGATAGCCTACGTATTTCAGGACAGCGGCCTGTTCTCCTTCCAATACGATTTTTCAGGCGAAGAGATCGGGTTTCAACTGATCCTGCTGGATGCGGCCGGCAACCCGGTCTGGACCAATAACGGCGCCGATGGGGATACGGTCAGCCAGCTGCAGACAGCGCCCGGCTGGACCCTGTTCGCAGCCATGGATGGCGCGAGTGTACAGATCCCGGCGCCCGCTGCGGTCGTTTTATCCCATTTTGAATTCGACCCCAACGGAACAACCGGCCCCGGATTCCAGACCTGCTGGGGATCCGTTGTGGCGGAGGACAAAACCCCGCCCACAGTGGATTGCCCGCCCGATATTTCGACCATCACCTTGTCGAAATCCGTTCAATTGCTGAAGGATACCCTGCGCACCGCCGACCCGGTGTTTGATCCCGCAATTTATTCCTGCATGACCGACCTGGTCAATCAGGCAGGCGGCGGGCGGCATTACCGGCTTTTCCCATTCACCGTCAGCCAACCGGATGTTTATACTTTTGGACTGGCCGGTACCGGCATCGACCCGATGGGGGCGCTTTTTCGGGGGGATTTCGACCCCAATAATCCTTGTTTGAACATCATTGCCAAGACCAGCAGCCTCGCAGGTACCGGTTCGGGCTTGCGGATGACCCTAGCCCTCGTTCCAGGCCAGGTTTATACCCTCTGGACGTCCGCGCAGCAACCCGGTGCGACAGGCCCCTATGCCTGGACCGTCCGCAGCGAATCGGGCGGCAAGGTCAACGGGTTGCCCGTCAGTACCGCTGATTTTGCTTTCGACCTGCTGTGTTCTGATCTGGATATGATTTACAACAACAGCGGCAGCTACCTGAATACCGGATTGCCTGAACCTTCGGATAATTGTCAGCCGGTAACGGTGGCGGTGGCCGACACCTTGTTCACCAACGGCGATTGTTCGCCCTTCAAACTGAACAGGACCTACACGGTCAGCGACCCCTCCGGCAATACGGTGACCTGCACGCAACTGATCAATTTCCGGCGGCCGGCCCTGACGGATGTGTTTTTGCCGCCGTTTACGGCCGTATTGTCCTGCGACGCGGGCTTCCCGGTGGACAACAAAGGCCGTCCTTCACCCGAAGCGACAGGCTATCCGTTTGTGGAAACCGCTTACGGCATCTTCAGCCTGATGCCTTCCTATTGCAATCTGGGGGCGAGTTATACGGACCTGACGCCGGTTTATACCTGCGAAGGCTCCTACAAATTTATCCGGCAATGGACCCTGCTGAACTGGTGTAACCCGGGAGCCAGCTTCATTTACAACCAGATCGTCAAGGTCGCGGATTTTTCCGGTCCGGTGATCGAGCTGCCGATGCCGGATTATGATTCTGACGGCGTCCCGGATCTGATGAGGTTTTCAACGGGGCCGTTCGACTGTACGGCCGCTTTCCCGGCGCCCCAGGCTGCGGCTGCCGACGCTTGTTCCGGTACAAATATTCAACTGCAATCCTATCTGGTACCCGAGGGCGGAACCGCCGCTGATGCGTTGTATCCCAACGCCAACGGCTACTTCACGGGCATACCCAAGGGCTGCCACAAGATCGTTTTTGTGGCCAGGGACGGATGCGGCAATGAAAGCCAGGCGGACATGCCCGTCTGGATTGACGACCAGAACGAACCCGTCGCCATATGTAACGAAGAGGTCCATGCCACCCTGAACAACGACGGCAACGCCCGGTTGATGGCGGCCGACCTGGACGAAGGCAGTTGGGATAATTGCGGCCTGATCCGGGTGGAAGTCCGCCGGTTTTATACCCGGGATCCGCAGACCTGCGAGGAAGTGACGGGTTATTTCTCACCCTGGGGCCCCTACGTGGACCTGAACTGCTGCGACCTCGACCAACTGGTGCGGATTGAGCTCAGGGTTTGGGACGACCGCAACGGCGACGGCATCCCCGGCAACGCGATCAATGCGGTTACCTGCGAAGGGGTGACTGAAAATATAACGGATAACCAGTCTACCTGCTGGCTTGAGGTGCCGGTAGAGGATAAGCGGGCCCCGGCATGCATAGCGCCGGATGCCGTATTCCTGGACTGTACGGAACTGCCTTACGGCTTTGACCCGGATGACGAAGCCGGTATGAACCAATTGTTCGGCGAACCGCAGGCAACCGATAACTGCCCGGGCGCCACAGCGGAAACCGTGGAAGTCGTGGATTTGCTGAACGACTGCGGTAAAGGGCAGATTATCCGGAAATTCCGCGCAACCGATGCGCACGGACTTCATTCCACCGGAACCTGCCAGCAGATCATCCAGGTTGCCCCGCGGCATGAATACGAGATCAAATTCCCGAAATACGCTGAAGCCAATTGCGGCGACCCCAACCCGGATACCATTTTCACGGATGTCATCGGTTGCGACCTGCTGGCCGTGAACGTTTACGATGAACGCTATCAGGCCGACGCGGATGAATGTTATAAACTCATCCGCCGCTACCGGGTCATCAACTGGTGCGAATACGACGGCGTCAGTTCGCCGGTGGTCATCAGCGCTGATGAGGATTGCGACAACAACCTGGGGGACGAGGCCGTATGGGTGCTGGTTCGCCCGAACGGGGTGGCGTATGTCGACCGCGATAACCAGGAAAACAACTCGGCGCCGGCAGTCGGGACCAGCCGTTGCACCAGCCTGCCGAAACCGGAAGGCCATTGGGCGGACAGCCAGACGAATCCGGAATTGAACAGCGTAGGGTTCTGGGAGTATACCCAGGTCATCAGGGTTTATGACAATACGCCGCCGCAGATCATTTACATTTCGGGTGATTTTTGCAGCCAGAACCAGAATTGCAAGGGCGAGGTAGCCGTGCCGGTCAACGTACTGGAAACGTGCACGCCCGACGACGTGGAGGTCCAGGTCCTGCTGGATACCCTGGCAGACGGCTATATCGACGGCGACATTACGGAGGTGGCGCTGGAAGGATTCCGGCTCAAATACGTTATTCACGGTCAGTTTCCCATGGGACACCACATATTTCGCGTGGTGGTGCGGGACGGATGCGGCAACGAATCCACGACGGATGTGCCCTTTGACGTAATCGATTGCCTCGGGCCGACGCCCGTCTGCATCAACGGCTTGTCGGCGGAACTCTCACCGGTCTATCCGCCTTCAGACCTGAACGGAGACGGCAATGTCGACAATTGCGCCATAACGGTCGGCGTCAACGACCTGATCGCCAGTCCGACCTTCGATTGCAGTCCGCCGGTTTCCTACTCGCTCAACAAGGTGGGCGGGATTCCGGATTCTTCCCGGCATGATCTTGTGCTGACCTACGACGACCTGCTGGCCGGGTCGCCTACATTTGTGGAGGTCCACGCCTACGATGCCAAGGGGAATACCGACTATTGCCAGACCTATATCGAGCTGCAGGATAACCTCGGCCTTTGCAGCGGGGACGGCAGCATTTCCGGGGTGATCCAGACGGAAGAAGGGGAGGGTGTAGCCGGCGTACAGGTGAACCTGAACGGCAACCCCTCACAGGCCTGGACGACGCCGGGCACCGGCATTTACCTGTTTTCCATCCCGGTTTCGGGGTATGACTATACCGTTACCTCCCACCTGGACCAGGACCCGCTCAACGGCGTGAGCACCTTTGATCTCGTCCTGATGGCCAAACATATCCTGGGGATCCAGCTGCTCAACAGCCCGTACAAGATGATCGCCGCGGATGTCAACAACTCCGGCAGCATCACAACCCTGGATGCGATCCAGCTCAGGAAACTGATCCTGAACATCGACGGCAATTTCCTCAACAACACCAGTTGGCGGTTCGTACCCAAATCCTTTGTTTTTCCCGATCCGTCCAACCCGTGGTTCAGCGGTTTTCCGGAGATCATCAATTTCAATGACCTGGCCGGCGTTTACGAGGATCAGGATTTTGTAGGTATCAAGATCGGCGACCTCAACGGCAGCGTCGAGCCCAATGTGCTTGCTTCGACCCCCAGGAACAGCACCGGAGAGGTGTTTTACCTGGAGACCCGGGACATGGCGCTCCGTGGGGGAGAAACGGCCGTAATCGACTTTTTTGCGCCCGAAATCGGATCGGTCAGCGGTTTCCAGGGTGTTCTGGGGTATGACTCTGGAGCATTGCGGATCATGGAGATGCGGCCCGGATTGCTGGAAAAGAAAAACCTGAATCTGCGGGAGGGCGCCCGGGGCAGGATCGCCATGAGCTGGAATACCGTCGACGGCGAACCCGACCGGGAGGCAACCGGCAAATTTTTGTTCAGACTGACAGTGGAGGCGAAGCGCGACCTGCGGTTGAGCGATTGCCTGCATGTCGGCGGCGGCTTGCCGCAAGGAGAGGCTTACCGGTCCGACGGCCGCGAAACGAACCTGGGATTGCGGGTGCTCAGCCCCGTTGCGACCGGTTTCGAACTGCTGCAGAATCTGCCCAACCCGGTAACCGGCGAAACGGCTATTCCGTTCTACATTCCGGAGGCGGGACCGGTCCAGCTGATCATCCGCACCCTGGACGGCAGGCCGGTTTATCAGAAACGCGGCCATTTCGAAGCGGGGCAAAATCAGTTCTTGATCGATCGGACCGAACTGCCGCAAGGGGCCGGGGTGTTGACCTATACGGTGATCGCCGGCAAGGATGCGGCCACCCGGAAAATGATCCTGGGGAATTGATGGATGGAGATATCAGCGAATGCTGTAAGAACTGTCAGCCCGCCTGCAGGTCTTCAGTTGGCAATAACCTTAACAGGGGACTGCCAACTGAAGACTGCTGACTGGCAACTAAAACAGCTGATTTAATGCATGAACCTGCGGTTTCCTGCCTGTTGACGCTTAAAATCAGGGATGTCTCAGGTTATAAAGCTGACTATCCGATCACCTTTTCTTCCGGAAATATACATTCCCGTTGATGGTTTCCAGGTTGATCTTTTTCCCGCCGCCGTTCACCGGGCTGTTCAGCTTTTTGGAATAGGAAGTATTGCCTTTGTTGGGTTTGAGGTCAAAATCCGAATACAATTCGCCGTTGATGGAGCTGAAGCTCAATTCGGCGCCCGCCGATGGCGCCCAGTCCATGTCCACAAACCCGTTGATGGTTTTGATCTTTGCCGGCCCCCTGAAATCGCGGATCTCCACGTCTGCGTTGATGGATTCAACCGTGACTTCGGCCTCGTAGGGCAGCCAGAGCTCATACCGGATTTCAAGGCAAATGCAGGGTTTGTCATTCCAACCCTTGTTATCGGGGTCGCAACTCCAGCACCGGTTGTTGAGGTCCATTTTTTTGAGCATTTCCATGTCATAATCCGTTGTCACGGACAGGAGGTCGGCGGCATCCTTGACCGACATGGTATGCACTTTTTCCAGGTTGGGTTGGGTCGTCAGGGTGGTTTTCAACAGAGCCTCGTTTTTATTCCAGCCTTTGATGTCGATCCTGGAGCCGAATTTCAGGTTGAACCAGGCTTTTTTACCGGCCGGAAGGCTCCACGTCTTATCGGATTTGAAATCTGCCTTTTCCTGGCTGAATGCCGGAAGCGCCAGACAGACGGCTATGATGCACAGAATGATGGATTTCATGATCGTATTGAGTTAATGAGCTTTGAAAATGGGGATTACCCGGCTAGTCAACTGCCAACTGCCGACTGACAAAACGGTCATTTTTTACGCAAATAAATATTGGCGCTGATGGCCCGCAGGGCAATTTCCACGCCGCCCCCGTTGAGGGTCCCTTTGATCTCATTGCCGCCGATCTGCCGGAGGTTTCCTTGCTTTTCGCCCATATTGATGTCCAGATCGGTAAAGATTTCACCGGAGATGGAATTCAGCACCAGGTTGGCTTTGGTGGCGGCCGGCAGGGTAACATCAAGGTCGCCGCTGGTGCAGGTGATGGAAGTGGGCTTATTGGGATTTACCTGGGTGAAAACCACCACAATGTCGCCCGAGATATTGCTGGCCACGATCGGCCCCGTGCAGTTTTCGATATTCAGGTTGGAGCCCTTGCATTCGGCTTCGATTTCACCCTGCAGGTTTTTGAAATGGAATTTACCGCCCTGGAAATCGTTTTCCACCACAGCGATATTCATGCTTGCGGGTACTTTCAGTTTGTAGTCCATTCCTCTGCCCATGGCTTTTGTTACGGTCAGGGTCCCGTTGTTTTCCTTGACCTCAAGCCCCATGCCGGTATTGTCGACCGCAGAATTGAATAACGGCTTCAACCCTTTTGCCCGCTCCGGCGGACCGTCGTAATCATCATTGGTCGTAATGACGAGCTCGCTGCCGGAATACCCTTCGATATCCAGTGCGCCGTTCTGCAGGGAGATCTCGACCCGCTTCACACCGGAAACGGCCTTTTTGAATTCTTTTTGGGCAAAAGCCACCTGTGCCAGCAACATCGCCGCAGCGACGGCCAGAGTCAATTTTTTCATCCTTTTTTATTTAATTATTGATTAGTTGTAAGTTGTAAGTCGTAAGTTGTAAGTCGTAAGTTGTAAGTTGTAAGTTGTAAGTCGTAAGTCGGGGTTACAACCGGCGACGAGCGGAGAATGCTCAAAATAGCGCTTTCACGCAAAGATTTGATTTTCATCACGCTGCGCATATTAAGAGTCCGGACGATACAAAATTCTGAACCATCTCACTTTCAGCAACCCATCCGCCGAATCCGGGGCTCAGCATCCTCCGTTCGCCTAGCTCTGCCAGAGCAATGACGGGAAGCCTCCAGCCTCCACCACGCCTCAGCGTGGCAGCATCCAGCATCCAGCATCCAGCATCCAGCATCCAGCATCAAGCATCCAGCATCAAGCATCAAGCATCAAGCATCAAGCATCCAGCATCCAGCCTCCAGCATCCAGCCTCCAGCCTCCAGCATCAAGAGCCAGGCCGCATCCCTCACAAAGCCTTCATCCCCACCTTCGCCTTTTCCCGGACAATATCCAGTATATTATCTCGCCGGGCCAGTTGCCGGAAGGCCTCCGATGCGTTTTTCGCTTTCATTTCCACCAACAGGTCGATGATGGTAATTTGCACGGCCGGGTCTTCCTGGTGATTAAGGGCTTTGATCAGGCCCTCAACCGCGTGAGGCTCGCCGTGGAATGTGGCCAATGCTTCTGCGGCTTTTATCCGCACATTGACGTTCTTGTCGCTGTTCAGGGTTGCAAGGAAAGCGTCCAGTACCTGCCGGTCGACCAGCGAGGCCGGCAACCCGATGTTCAGGGCCCGGATCCGCTCGCTGGCGGAATTTTGTTCCAGCATGGACAGGACCAGCATTTTCTGGGTTTGCTCCATGGCTCCCCGCAATTCGGCAATTTGCGCTTTCTGGCTGAGGTTGTTTCGCCACAGTACCCCAAACCCCGCGCCGATGACCACCAGCGCAACAGCGGCCGCCGCACGCCAGTACCGGACACTCAACAGATTGCGCTCATTTGAAACCCGGCCTGCTGCCTGTTCGGCCAAAAACCGGTCGAATCCGGCCCTGAGCTGCCCGGACGGCACATCGGCGACCGGAGCTTTTACCGCATTCAGCGCCAGGGCATAAGCCTCCGCCGCCCGGGCCCATTCTTTGGACTCCGCTATACGGCGCTCAACTTCCCGACTCTCGGCCTCGGTCAGGTCGCCGCTCAGGTACGCTATGATCATTTCTTCCATATTCATCGGTACGGGGTATTTTGTTGCGTTTATCTCACCCTCTCACTCTCTCACCCTCTCTCTCACCCCCTCTCCCCCTCTCACCCCCCCATCTCCTACCGCGCATCAATCCTGAAAAACAGCTCCCTCAGCTGCCGGATCGCCCGGTATGCCCGCACTTTCACCGCGCCTTCGGTACTACCGGTGATCTGGGCAACTTCCGCGTATTTCAATTCCTGGAACCGGGTCAGCAGCAGGATTTCCCGGTCGCCTTCCGGCAATCGGGCTAGGGCCAGGTGCAGGTTTTGCATGGTTTCTGACCGGGTGATTTCTTCCGCCTGGCCTGGGTCCTGGACCGCTGTTTCTTCTATGTTAATCTGGGGGTAGCCGGTGGGGTAACCACGAGGGTTACCCGTACGGGGGCGATAAGTGTCCTTGTATGCGTTGCGGGCGATCTGGAATATCCAGGCGCGAAACGGCATTTGTTCCTTAAAGGAGTTTCGGTACCGGATCATTCGTTCGAATACCGTCTGGGTCAGATCCTGGCTCAGGGTCGGATCCCCGGTCAGCTTGACGTAAAAGCCGTAGATTTGAGCGTGGTACCGTTCGAACAGCACCGAAGCCGATTCCAGGCGGTCCTGCCGGACCTGGGTCATCAGGTTTTCGTCTGTTAAATTGGATGTCCGCTTCAACCAGGTTGATTTTCAGCAATGGTTACTGCCGGTGGAAAGGAAAGTTACAAAAAAACATGAATCTTTTTTCGACCTCCGCATTCTTGATCTGGGTATCCTGCTTGTTCGCTGCATATTTTTCAGCGAAAAGGGGGCGGTTTTCTCTTTCGTTGTTTTTCCTGACAGCGGCGGCACTCGTCATTCGGCTCTTTGCCGCTGCCGACCCCTGGCTGCACTTCTGGGATGAGCGCTACCATTTTCTGGTGGCTAAAAATATGCTGGAAAACCCTTTCCAACCAGTGTTGTACAAACTGCCCCTGCTGGATTACGATTACCGCGCCTGGTCCCAAAACCATATCTGGGTGCACAAACCGCCCATGGCGTTGTGGTTGATCGCGGGCAGTTTCAAGGCGTTCGGCGTTTCAGCATTCACAGGACGGCTGCCTTCTGTGTTCATGTCCTCCGCAGCCGTTGTACTGGTTTATCAGGTGGGATTGCATTTCCTCCGGGACCGGTGGCAGGCGCTGGCGTGCGCCTTTTTCCAGTCGGTCAACGGCCTGACCATCGAACTCGCTGCCGGCAGGAATCCCACCGATCATGTCGATACAGTTTTTTATTTTTTCATCCTTGCCGGCATCTGGAGCTCCACCCGGTTTGCTCACTCCGGCAAGGTAGCGCAGGCGGCGCTGACGGGCGTGTTTTTAGGGCTGGCCGTTTTGACCAAATGGTGGGTCGGACTGATCATTATTCCCGTATTTTTTTTCCTGACCCTTCAAAAAACAGGATGGAAAAGGGCGTTAGGGTGGTCGATACTCGTATTGTCAACCGGCTTATTGATCGCTTTGCCCTGGCAGGTATATATCCATCTGCATTTTCCGCTGGAAGCGGCCTGGGAAAGCCGGTTCAACCTTTTGCACTTCACCGAGGTGCTGGAAGGGCATGTGCATCCCTGGTGGTTTTTTCTGGACAGGGCCCGCACCAACTGGAACGAACTCATTTATCCGGCCTGGCTCTTTTTTGCTTATCTGCTGATGAAGAACCGTAGCCGTCCGGAATATTGGGCGATTGCAATCTGGTCCTTTCTGCCCTATCTGGTTTTTTCGGCGGCCATGACCAAAATGCAGGGATATATCCTGTTTACGGCGCCGGCCCAATTCATGATCCTGGCCCTTTTTCTGGGTTTTTTATCCGGCCGGTTCAACACACGGATGGGGTGGGCATTCCGGTTCGTTTTTGCCGCAGTGATCCTTCTGGGACTGCGTTACGGCTATGAACGCGCCCGCTTCTTCTGGCCACCGGAAGCCCAGGCTGCAATGAACAAGGATATTAAGGCGCTGACTACGCAATTGGACGAAAAAACCGTTGTTTTCAACACCCCTTATTTCATTGAGATCATGTTTTACACCCCGGCGATTGCTTATGAGCGGATGCCGACCGAGGAAGACCTCAATAAATTGACCAAAGCAGGCTACCAAATACGTTATGCCGTTCTTGCTGAAGGTCATTTAAAGCTCATGGAAACCCCTGGACGTTGAATGGGTAAGCGATCCTTTTCCTGCGGCGGGAGATTGTTCAAAACAGTGTTTTCACGCAAAGACGCAAAGACGCAAAGATCTGATTTTTAGCAAGCTGCGCATGCTAAAAATCCGGTTGACACAAAATTCTGAACGGTCCCTGCGGCGGTCCTTCAAATTCAAAATAACCCGCCAACTACCTCCTTTCCCTCACGATTACTTCCACCCGCCGATTCAACCTTCGGCCTTCCTCCGTATCATTCTCCCCCCTGGGTTGCGTCGCGCCAAGGCCTTCCCAGCGAACCTGGCTGGAGCCTGCGCCCTTTTCAATAAGATAATCCGCTACCGCTTTGGCCCGGGCCTCCGATAGCCGTTGATTGTACTCAGCGCCACCGACCGGGTCGGTATGGCCTGAAATCGCAATTTCCAGATCCGGTCTGAATTTCAGGAAATCCGCCAGCCGGTCCAAATCCGGAAGCGCCTCCGGGTTAAGGTTGGAGCGGTCGAAGGCGAAAAGAACGGTACGCAGTTCGAAGGCGGTGTCCATAGGGATGGGGGGCCAATCATCCGACGGGGATTCTCCCGGTTTGAGCGGCCTCAGCAGTACGTCGTCTATCAGATAGTAAGCATACCGGAGCCCTCCGGAAACAGGCTCTGCAATCGTTTCTTCGTCGCTGAAAAAATTGCCGATGATCAGGTGGGTATAAGCGGAATCGGCAATAAAGCTGCCTGCTACCCGGCTCCAATCCTGCGGCCGGCCGCCGTAAATCACGGTGTCGCTGTATACCTTCGGTTGAATACCTTTCAGATTCAATACCGTAACAAATCGCTCCTGCCTGGTGGAAAGCGCCGCACCCCAATTGTTGATGCGCACAGAGGTTTCAACAGGATTTACCCAATAGGAAACCGAATATTCCCGGCCCGGTACGAGGGGCTGGGTCAGCGCCACTTGCAAGTACTCCTTGCAATGCAGTGTACCGTTGCGGCAACCGAAGCCTTTGATGCCGGTCATGACATAACCGCTGCGGGGGCGGAATGGGAACATGTCCACATTCGGCCGGTTGGCCCTGAACCTGTCTTTCGCGCGGTTGTGAAAGATATCCGGCGAACCTTCGGTCGGTGAGTTCCAGTCTTTCATGAAGTTGTGAAAATGGGTGTCGTTTAGCATCCACATATCGGGAATGCCATCCAGCGCTTCAAAACTGAAATTGGGAACCAGGTTCTGGGCTGGTAGTCGGGTCGAAAAGAAAAGCCAGGTTATTATCAAAATGACCGCCGTACAGCGGATATGGCGTCCATCCCGCTTGGTTGTAAGGAAAAGCGATAGGCGGTGCATTTTTTAGTGCATAACGCATAATCGCAAAAAACGTTACGCATTGGGCCGGTCATATTCAAATACGCTTTAAATCCAGTGGATAGAATAATCGCTTTGGGAAGACTCGGCTCTACGATAACCCGTAGGGTGATCAATACTCGAATACCTTTGAAATCCAGGTAATAAAATGATCTGCGTTGTTTAAGTCGGCTCTCAAGTACCCTCTTTCAATAGCGGCGCCTGGTGGCGCGCCTGGGTTTTCTTGCCAGGCAAGCCAGGTGTGGAGCAGCGCCTTTTGGGCTTTGACGCCTGAAAATTTGCAAAAAGGTAGGGTAGTCAAATTTTCGATTGTCTGGGCGGCTAATTGAAAAATCTCGTCGTTTTCTGGAACCAGGGTGCATAAAAAATGTTCCAAATATCCATTTTGAAAATTATCAGGCATGATCCAGATCCCTATTTTGGGTAACCCGCTTGCTTCCAAAACAGTACCCCCTTCGGATATGGTAACCTGGTTGAGATCAGGGTAAGAAATTTTTTTTCGGATAATGGCAAGGATTGCATCAAGTCTGGCCTGAGGCCCTTTGTCATTTGCATCTACGATGATGCCGATATTTTGAAGATCGGTACGGTCGAGGCTTTGCTCCAGCGCTATCAAAGCTTTATCATAACTTCCGGCAGATTTGACAAATTGATCCCGGAATTTTTCTTTGGTCTCATACCCTTTGGGAGGTGGCAACCGCCGCTTGATACACAAATTGGCTATGGCAATGGCATCATTGCCTTCCACGATTAAAAGCTGGGCCATCGTTTAACGGGTTTCAAGGTGGAGCTCAAGTGCATTGCCGAGGCGTTCCATATCGTAAGTAATCGCTTCGATTCGTCCCTCCCTACTGTTCTGAAGTCGGAGGAATAATGCATCGCCTGCGTTTTCAGGTTTTGAGCCGACATAATAGAAGTTCCTGACCGTATCCTCACTATGGGTTGTGGCAAAAACCTGGATATTCCACTTTTGGGCATAGTGGAATATCATTTCCCAAAGTTTTTCCTGGACGGAATGATGAAGGCCGGCTTCGAATTCGTCGATGAGCAGAATATTGTCCTTGGCACTGACTAAGCCAATGGCAAGTAATAACACCCGCTTGACACCTTCTCCAAGAGATTGCAGTGGAACAGGAGAATTATCCCCTTCAAGTCGCACCTTTGTAGTCCCCAAAGAGATGTTTAATCTAATCAATCTGGGTTCAACAGTATCCTGTAAAATTTTTATTACATCATCTTCAAGGGGTGTGAGCGAAATTTTTTTTTCCCATAAAAGACTTGCCGAATCCAGGTTTTCAGTAAATGGAATGAAAATGACAGCATCTTTAGGATTATCCGGAGTCACATTTGCACTGAGTTTGGCAAGGGTATCCGGTAAACTCGTTAACCCTATCTCGAAGGTAGGAGTTGGGCCTGTCTCAATTCTTTTCTTTAAGAAGAAATCATTAATAAAAAGTTTTCCGAAGTCATCTTGTTCGCTTTTGTTTTTCGCTAACAACTTTTGATTAAATAAAGCATCAAACGAAGACTCCCAGGACTTTTCAAACTGACCTCTCGCCCGTAGAATGTTATTAATCACTGTATTATCACCTCTGGAACGCCAAATTCTCAACGCATCCAACAGCGTAGACTTACCCGTATTGTTTTTCCCAGCAATCAGATTCACTTTTTTCAACCCGTCCACGGTCAAATTTTCAAAAATCTGGAAATTCTTTATTTTCAATTCCTTGATCATATTTTTGCATTAGCTACCCCAAATTTAAATATTTTGAATGGATAATCCTCTTTTGGGAGCCCATATTTATTCCCTATTTTTAACCCAAACCTTCATCGCATGCCAAACCGTACAACTGCCTTCACCGCCCTTTTCTGCCTCCTTGCGCTGTCTTCCTTCTCCCAGTCCCTGGACATGGACCTCCTCAAAGCCCTCAAACCGCGGAACATCGGCCCCGCCGGGATGAGCGGGCGCATTACCGCCATTGAAGGGCTCAACTCCAACCCGGATTTGCTGTATGTCGGCGCGGCAGCAGGCGGACTTTGGCGTTCTGAAAACGGAGGTTACTCCTGGACGCCTATCTTTGAACACGAGAAAGCCGCGAGCATCGGCGCCATCGCCCTCAATCAGCACAACCCCGATGAGATCTGGGTCGGTACCGGCGAGGGCAACCCGCGCAACAGCCTGAACAGCGGCTACGGCGTATACCGGACCCTTGATCGCGGCCGCTCCTGGACCTACATGGGCCTGGGCGAAACGCACAATATCCACCGCATCATCATGCACCCCGATGATCCGAAAACCCTCTGGGTAGCCGCCATCGGCTCGCCCTGGTCCGAACAGGAAGCGCGCGGGGTCTACAAAACGACCGATGGCGGAAAAACCTGGAAAAAGACCCTTTTTGTGGATGTCAAAACGGGCTGCGCCGACCTGGTCATCGATCCCGCAAATCCCAATAAGCTGATCGCCGCCATGTGGGAACACCGCCGCTGGCCCTGGTTCTTCAAGTCGGGCGGCCCAGGCTCAGGGCTTTACATGTCGGTCGACGGCGGCGAGACCTGGCAAAAACGCACCGACGCAGACGGCTTGCCCAAAGGCGATCTCGGCCGGATCGGCCTGGCCATCGCACCCGGCAAAACCGACATCGTCTACGCCCTGGTCGAAGCTAAAAAGAACGGTCTGTACAAATCAGAGGACGGCGGATGGTCCTGGTCGCTCGTATCCGAAAAGAATATCGGCGGCCGGCCGTTCTATTACGCGGACATCTACGTGGACCCAAAAAACGAGAACCGGCTGTTCAACATCCATACCAATGCCGATATCAGTCAGGACGGCGGCAAATCCTTCTCCCGCTTTGTACCCGGCAACCTCATCCACGGCGATTACCACGCTTTCTGGATTCACCCCGACAACCCCAACCTGATCATGCTGGGCAACGACGGCGGCATGTGCATCACGCGCGACGGCGGAAAGACCTGGTATTTTCCGGAGAATCTCGCGCTTGGCCAATACTACCATGTCAATGTCGATATGGACGTTCCCTATAACGTTTACGGCGGCCTCCAGGACAACGGCACCTGGGTCGGTCCCAGCCAGGTCTGGCGCAATAAAGGCATAACCAATATGTACTGGGATCGCGTAGCGGCCGGCGACGGGTTCGACGCTGCCCCCGACCCATCGGACAGCCGCTTCGGTTACGGCATGTCCCAGCAAGGCGGCCTGGTCCGCTTCGACCGGGCAACCGGCACTCGTTACGGCATCAAACCGTACCTGGCTTCCGGCGATCCGCTTCGCTTCAACTGGAATGCCGCGCTGGCCATCGATCCCATCGATAAAAAGACGATTTATTACGGCAGTCAATACCTCCTTCGGTCAACCGACAAAGGAATGACCTGGCAAGCCGTTTCACCGGATCTGACGACCAACAATCCCGAAAAGCAAAAACAGAACGAAAGCGGCGGGCTGACCCTCGACGCCACCGGCGCTGAAAACCATTGTACCATCCTGACCATCGCCCCAAGCCCGAAACAACAGGGCGTGATCTGGGTGGGTACCGACGACGGCAATATCCAGCTTACGCGCAACGGCGGCCAGACCTGGGAATTGCTCAATACAAGGATCAAAGGCTTGCCCAAAACCGCCTGGATCCCCCAGATACAGGCTTCTCCCCACAACCCGGCGGAGGCCTTCGTGGTGGTCAATAATTACCGGCTCGACGACTGGGCCCCCTACCTCTTCCACACCAAAGACTACGGCCAGACCTGGACCCGGCTGGCGGACGATAAACAGGTCTGGGGTTACGTCCTCTCGGTCCTGCAGGACCCGGTAGCGCCCAATCTGCTTTTCCTCGGCTCGGAATACGGCCTTTACATCAGCATGGATTACGGCAAAACCTGGACCAAATGGACCAACGGATACCCGACCCTGCCGACAATGGACATGGTCATCCACCCGCGGGAAAACGACCTGGTGATCGGCACTTTCGGCCGCTCGGTCTGGATCCTGGATGATATCCGGCCCTTGCGCGAAATGGCTCAAAAAGGGCTGCAGACCACATTGGATAAACCGCTTCGTCTGTTTGAGCCGCCCCTGGCCTGGCTGGCGGATGAGGGCGAAATGAACGGTTACCGCAGTACCGGCAACGGCATGTTCTCGGGTGAAAACAGGGAGATCGGCGCCCTGCTGACCTTCTATCTGAAAGAACCCAAGGAAGGCCAGAAGGCGACCCTGAAAGTATTCGATCAGGCCGGACAATTGATCCGAACCCTGAGCGTGAAAGCGGAAAAAGGCATGAACCGGATGACCTGGGGACTGGACAGGGCAGGTATCCATTTCCCGACCCAGCCCAAACCCAAACCCGATGGGGGAGAACCCGGTGGCCGTCGCACACTGCCGGGAACTTATAAGGTGAAATTGTCCTACGGAGAATGGCAGGATTCCGCCATGGTCGAGGTCAAACTTGATCCGCTCCAAACGATCACAACCGACCAAATGAAAACCAAGGCTGCCCTCCTGGACCGCCTTCAGGCGGCTGTCGCCAAGGTTACCCCTCGGGTATGGGACCTGAAAGAAGCCAAGGAGATTGCGCAATCCGTTGTGAAGACGGCCAAAGCGAACGGCAGCGACGGCAAACGGCTGGCGGAACAGGGAGAAACCGTGATCAAAGGCATCGATGCCTTACTGGCAACCATCCTGGAACCTGAGGATGTGCAGGGCATCTATAACGACGACAACCTGCTCACTGCTATTCTGGGTAAAACCCGCTACGGCATGGGCGACCTCTTCTCGCCGCCGAGCCCCACCCAGGAAATTCTCTTGTCAGATTGCGAAAAAGCCGTCAATGAGGCTATGGAAAAAATAAACCATTTCTTCCTCCGCGACTGGGCCGACCTGAAAAAAGAATCCGACGGCTCGGGAATGAGCTGGGTGAAGTGGTTTTGAATTTTCCGGATAGGCTCTTAGTGCCCTGAGTGTCCTCAGTGGTCAATACCCAAAACCTAAAAATCCATTTTAAAATTCGATATTACCAATTTACGGGCGGGTAATAATCAAAATAATTCAACCACCTGATCTTCAATTTAAAAAAGAAAAGCTGATTAAACAGGGATCATTCCTTGGCAAGCGGTAAGATTTCATTTACCAGATAAACCAGAAATCGGCCGGGCTCTTCAAGCATGGGAAAATGACCGCTCTGTTCAAATGTGCAGAATTTTTTTATTGGAGCGGATAGCTTGTCAAAATAGGCGCGGGCATGATCGTGAGGCGTATGCAGGTCATGACGGCCCATTAAAAATATGACCGGTATCTTAAAGGTGTGAGGGAATTCAAACCCGCCGGATTGCCGCATGATTCTGCGGGCGACCCAGGAATTGCCGGTGTCCAGGTTGGCGATTTCCGTTTCGGAATATTCCGGCGATAATTGCGGCAGCGAAAAAAATAAACTCAAATCGGATTTTCCGTACCAGCCGCCGTTATAATATCTCGCCCATTTACGCGCTACCAGGATTTTACGGATGGGTGTCGAACCGTCCATGTTCGGATAAGGCGAAAGCGCTTGCAACTCCTTTAATGCGAGGTCATTTTTTGATTCATCGGCAAGGGTCAGCAATCTGTTGTAAATGAATTTTTCCGGTTCTCCTTCCGACATTTGTCCCACCCCGATATAGGCGAACATTTTTTCCGGAATAAGCGTGCTTAATTCAAGGCCGACCTTTGAACCAAACGAATATCCCAACACAAATACTTTTTCCTGATTTAGCTTTTCGCATAAATAACGGATCAGCTCAACGGCATCCTGAACGATCATTCCACGATTCAGATCGGCCACTGCTTTTGCGGTGTCGGCAGTTACCCAGTTTTTCCCGGATACGCGCTGATCCCATTGTACGACAGTGAAATAATCCTCCCAGCCGTTCTGGTAGGCCCAGCCGATCGGCATCATCGGACTGGCCGGGCCGCCGTGAATAAACAACAACACCGGGTTCGACTTATCTTTTCCTCGGATGTTGATCCATTGCTTTTCTCCGTTGAGTTCAACCTGTTCAAGAACCTCAATGCCCTCAGGCGTATGGATCTTCCGAAGTTCCCGCAGCAAGTCCACTGCCTCCTCACGCGTTTGGATGCCGGATTGCGCTGTGCAGTAACTGAATCCCAAAAGGAGGGTAATGAATGCAAACGTCCTCATGCTAGAGTTGTCGTTAAATTGTTTATTCAAGAAAGTGATAAGCCACATTGAAAGCGCTTCGAATTTCCATGTCGAACCTCCCCTGAATTTCGGAGGGCTAATCTCTTCACTCCTGATACCGGACACCTTCTGCCGAAGTATCCCCGATCACATTTAACCACGCTATTTCGATTTCTTCGACGGTTTTTCCCAGACTGGCTGAAAAATCATTTGTTTGCCACAGCTTTATCAGCTTTTGACGCCCAAACTGTTGATCGATAAACCGGACCATACTGCCCACCTGCGGATAGGAATACCGGGGATCAATTGAATTGAACCCTTTGTCCCGGATCAACGCCTTCAGCGGGGTCAGTTTCCGGTTCAGCTGTAAATAACGGGCCAACGCGTGCAGGTCATATCCCCACCAGTTGTCATCACAATAGACGGCCATTCCTTCACTGATCCAGGCTTTGGGCTTCCCCCAGCTATTGGTGCCGACAAGGTGCAGAATTTCATGACAGGCGCCGGTTACGCCTTCCATTTCCACGATCAGGTTTTCCTTCGGAAAGGCGATCCCGTTGGTGGTCTTTCCGGTCAGATCTTTGATGCCGGCCATATCCGGGGTCACAATGACCCGGATGGGACGGGAATAATTCAATTCACCCGTAAATTCCAGGGCATTCTTCGCCGCTGAGTCCAGCCGGCTTAGGCTTGCCGGCGCCGGGACGAGATCGGAACTAATGGCGTAATACGATACAACCCGTTTTCCCGGCACCTCAAGCCATTTTTCCCTGTCCGTCAGGATTTGTTTCAGCAGTGATTTGCTGGAATGGGTTGTGCAGCCATTGACCAAGATCAGCAGCGCCAGATATCCGGAACATAATAGAATCCTGGTCATTCTAGCTCAAATATCACCGCCTCATAAGGCCGCAAGCTCCCATCCAATCCCGGCTTTTCATAATTCCCCAACACCACCCGGGCCTTACCCAGGTCCAACCCCGTGTTCGCCCTTGCCTCCTTCGCGGTGAAATTGAGCAGGATCAACATTTTCTTCCCATCCAGTTCGCGCGTATAAGCGTAAACATCCGGATTATCCTTGTCCAGCAGCGTGTATTTCCCGTAAACCAGGACCGGATTCTCCTTCCGCAACCGGATCAGCTTCCGGAAATAGCTCAGGCAGCTGTTCGGGTCATTTTCTTCTGCCGCAGCATTGATGTTGGTATAATTGGGCGCTACCTTGATCCAGGGTGTGCCCGTTGAAAAACCCGCGTTGGTCGTATTGTCCCATTGGAACGGCGTGCGCCCGTTGTCCCTGCTGCCAAAGCGGATCCTATTGAAGTGGGCCTCCATATCAGCACCCATATCCACCTGGTGCCGGTATTCGTTGAGGGTGGCTACATCCCGGAATTCATCGATGGATTGAAAGTCCGCGTTGGTCATCCCCAGCTCGTCGCCGTTGTAAACATAGGGCGTGCCGCGCATGGTCAGGATAAAGGTATTCAGCATTTTGGACGACGGCGCCCGGAATTCGGGGCTGTCGTTGCCGAAACGGCTCACCAACCTGGCCTGGTCGTGGTTGGACAGGAAGATCGACAGCCATCCCTTTTCAGCGAAGGCACTGTCCCACCGGCTGAATACTTCCTTGAAATGCAGAACGCTGTACCCCTCCGGTTTGGCAATGTCCACCCCCTCGAAAGCATAGGCCATATTCAGTTCGTTCCGGTCGGCATCCACCAGGTCGTGCGCATCCTGAAAAGAATTGCCGGCGCCTTCCGCGACACTCATCACATCGTACCGGCTGAACACTTCGCTGTTCATTTCCTGGAGGTACCCATGCAGGTTTTTCCCCATGGCGTAGTATTGCATGAATTCCTTTTCATACCCTTCCGGGAAAGGCGGGAAGGTGGTGTCCTTGGCCGCAAACTGAAACGCGTCGAGCCGGAACCCGTCCACGCCTTTATCTGCCCAAAATTTCATGATATCGTACACTTCCTGCCGCAGCTTGGGGTTCTCCCAGTTGAGATCGGGCTGCTTGCGGGAGAAATAATGCAGGTAATACGCATTGGTGAGCGAATCGTACATCCAGGCGTCGTGGTTCACATCGAACAAGCTGTACCGGGGCGAAGGCTTGCCTTTTTCCGCCGGCCACCAGTGGTAGTAATCGCGGTACGGATTGTCCCGTGAACTGCGGCTCTGTTTGAACCATTCGTGCTCGTCGCTGCTGTGATTGACCACCACATCCATCACCAGTTTAATGCCGCGGTCGTGCATGCCCTTGAGCAAGGCGTCGAAGTCCGCCATGGTGCCGAAATCGGACATAATATCGCGGTAATCGCTGACGTCATACCCGTTGTCGTCGTTGGGTGAGCTGTAGATGGGATTGAGCCAGACGGCGTCCACCCCGAGGCTTTTGAGGTAATCCAGCCTGGATAGGATGCCCTTCAGGTCGCCGATGCCGTCGCCGTCGCTGTCCTGAAAACTGCGCGGATAAAGTTGGTAAACGACGGCCTCTTTCCACCATTTCCGGTCGGTTTGAGTGTTCCCCGGTTCTTGTTTTCCGGATTGGCAGGCCATGCCGGTGAGCAACAAACCTGCGAGCAGGGTTGCAAAAGATATTCGGTTTTTTTTCATCGCTTTAAGTCAGTATTTGAACAAGCCGTTAACTCGCCAGGGGAATGCCATCCAGTTCTGTAACCAATTTTTCTTTGAATTCTTCCAGATCGAAATCATCCTGCAAGCCCAACCAGAACTTGGCTAAGGTACCGAAGTATTTGCCGAGTCTCAACTGACGGCACATTTGTTTTGAATTCAACCTTTGATTCGCATTTGTCCTAAGTAAGCATCACTACCAAAGATAAGTAATTTGTTCCCGGAATATGATTCTTTTAATATTAATTTTCAATGCATATGCTTACTCCTTCAACACCCTTTCCACCACCGGCACCACCAGGCTTTCCATGATCCGGTAACCGTCCATTGTCGGGTGTACGCCGTCTTCCGCGATGTTGGGATCCATGCCGTTGCGGTCATTTTTCATGGCGCTGTGGTAGTCCACATACGGGATCTTTTCCCGGTCGGCATAAGCCTTGATGCGTTTGTTCAGGTCGACGATCATGGCCGACCGGTCGCCGAGGGCCCTGCGCCATTCGAATTTGGTGGCCGGCAGCACCGAGGCCAGGATGACCTTGATCCCGTTGGCCCTTGCGAGCTCCGCCATCGACCGGATATTGCCCATCGTGAATTCCGGGTCATAAGGCCCCGTATTTTCCGCTACATCGTTCGTCCCGATGTGGATCACTACCGCCTTGGGTTTTAAGGCCAGCACATCCTGCCGGAACCGCAGCAGCAATTGCGGAGACGTTTGCCCGCTGATCCCTCGGCCAATATAGTGATGATCTGCGAAAAAAGCGGAATCCGCGGCGGCCCAACCCTCGGTGATGGAATTGCCCAGGAAGACGACCCGGTTTTCACCCGGTTTGGGAGGAGCTGTCCGTTCATTGGCTTCCCGGTACCGCCCCAGGTTGGCAAAGTTGGTTTGCAACTGCTCGCCGGATTTGACCAACCCCTCCGCAAAAGCATCCTCCCCGAACAACTTTTCGTATTTGTTCGGATACAATTTCTTCAGATATCCCTGCAAATGGAGCCATTCCCCGAAACGCTCGTACCAGCTGTCGGTCGGCAGGTTTTGTTTGCGCATCCCGAACCCGTGGCCGCCTTTTTCATAAATATGCAACTCGGCGGGCTGTCCGGCGTCGAACCATTTTTTGTAGATGTTGATGCTGTACGGCATCATGCCCAACTGGTCGTCACCCGCCACCGCCACAAAGATCGGCGTCTTGGCGACCGGCACCGTTGAGCCGATGATGGCGGGTTCGTAGGCATAAATTGGCGCTACGAAATTGGGCCGGTTTTCATCCGTCGCATTGTACACCACCGACATCGTAAGAGTTCCGCCGGCTGAAAAACCCATAAAACCGATCTTCTCCGGGTTGATATCCAAGCTCCTGGCGTGATCGCGCACGTATTTGACCGCCGCCAACCCATCTGCCATGGCCAACGGGATGACCTTTTCGTTTTCTTCATCCAGTTGCTTGAAATCACCCATTTTAGCCATCAATTCCCCAACCGGGTCGTCCGTAACGCTGTGTGCAACCCGGTATTTCAACACAAAGGCTGCAATACCCTTGCTGTTGAGCCATTTGGCCACGTCGATTCCCTCGCTGTTGATGCTCAGGGTGTGAAAAGCGCCGCCGGGGGCAATGATGACGGCTGTCCCGGTAGCCAGGTAGTACGGCGGTAAATAGGCTGTAAGGGTAGGGCGTACCACATTGTACACCACCTCGGTATTGAACAGGTTATCGGAGCTGGTCTGCTCGGTCCAGTCCCAGTTTTCCGAGCCTTTGGGTTTACCGTCGTATAGTTGGATGACCTGTTGGGCGAAGGAAATATGCGCTGCAAACAGAACGGCGATTGTCAGTTGGATTTTCATTTGCAGTAAGATTATGGATGTATTGTTTTCTATTCCCTGGTCCACCTCGACCGCAAGTAATGCGCAGCCGCCTTGGGCCTCCGGTCCCGCGTGAAAACCCCTTTGTAGTTCATGCCGCTGAAGCGGATGATGCCCTGGCCTGTTTTGAAATCGGAGAACGCCCAGACGTGCATGCCGGTCACAAAATCCCGGGCCGCAGCCACATCCAGGTAGGCTTTGATGAACTGGACCTGGAATTCCTCGCTGTACATCTCCGGTTCATCAGCGTGCATGCCCGGATAGGTGTCCGCCCCGAATTCGGTAATGATGATGGGTTTATTGAACTGCTTGTGCAGGCCGTCCAGTTCCATTTCCAGGATTTTGACTCCGCCTGCCAGGTCGCCGGTATGGGTATACCAACCATAGTAGCGGTTGATGCAGATGATGTCTCCCAGGCCTAACCATTCGGCGGGACCGCCCATAACGCCTACCACCGTGGCCAATCGTGTATTGTCTTTTTCTTTTACCAGTGCGAACAACTCCCTGAAGGCGGTCATGCTCTCCGGTGAGGCTTCCCTGCCCCTGCTGCCGCCGTTGATGCTCAGATCGGCAGGCATCGGCTCATTGGCCACATTCCAAATGATCACCGAGGGGTGGTTTTTATCCCGGTTGATCAGCTCGTTGATATATTGCTTGCACATGGCCTGTCGCTGGGCCAGTTCGGAAGGATCGCCGTGGAAGTACAATCCGACCGCCGGAATTTCATCGATGATCAGAAAACCCTCCCGGTCGGCCATTTGCATGTAGTTTTCATCGTAGGGATAATGGGACGTGCGGAACGAATTGGCGCCTACCCATTTCAACAACGAAAAATCCTTGACGATGACCGGATTGGCGACCCCCCGCCCGAAAATCGGAAAATCCTCGTGTTTGCCGAATCCTTTCAGAAAAACGGGTTTGCCGTTCAGCAACAATGCCTTGTCCGTCACGCTGACGGTCCTCACACCGGTTTCCAGCCTGTAATGGTCGAGTGTGGCCTTGATATCCCCGATCGTCACATCTACCTGGTATAAAAACGGATCATCCGGCGACCACAAGCGGACATCCGGAATGGCAATGGTCGCTGTTGCGGTATTGTTGACAAAATTCAAAGGGGATTCAACTCGGCGGCCGTTCCCTGAAATGACCACCTTGCCCCGTTTGGCGCCGCCTTCAGCCTCCACGTTGAGATCCACACTTCCTGTGGAGCCGTTGAAACCCGTTTTGACGGTAATATCCCTGATCGAGGCGACTGCAGGTGTCGAATACAACCAGACATCGCGGTGCAAACCCGCATAAGGGAAAAAGTCGTAATTCGCCTTCGGGTAGCTGGAGAAAAAACCGCCGGTTACGTTCCCGGTCGGCACCCGGGCAGGGCTCAGCTTGTTCTCTACCTGGATCGTGATCCGGTTGGGCGCTCCCCATTGTACCCTGGAACCGATCTCAAAGGCAAACGGCAAATGCCCGCCCTCGTGCCGGCCCACCGGTTGACCGTTCACCCAGACCTTGGCCGCATAATTCGCGGACCCGATCCGCAGGAAAACCCGCTGACCGCGCCAGGCGGCAGGTACATACGATTCGGTTTCATACCATGCCAAACCAAGGTAATCTCGACTGTCCGTAAATTGCTCATTCCAGCTGCCCGGCACCGCAATCGGCCGGAAATCCCCCAACCCGCCCTGCCAGTTTTCTTTTTCACCCACCTCCAGCGAGTCTTTCCTGAACTTCCAGATCCCCGATAAGTTCAACGTATTTCTGATCTCATTCTGCTGTGGAAACAAGCCGATCATCGCCGGATCGGCAACCATGAATTCCTGGGCGTAACCCGCTGTCGTACAGCAAACCCAGAACAGGAAGGCGAATTTTTTCATAGTCAGCTAGTTGGTGAAGTTGTTATGGTAAAGATCTTTAAAAATCTTGTCCCAGGTAAAGATAAGGATTACAAAATTCAATTGTACCATTTTTATACAATAAGCCCTTCTATCTGTGAAACCCACGAAATCACCGGAAAACAAAAACCGCCCCTGATCTGCCAAACCACCTGAAACCAATCCTCAATGTCCTGAGTGTCCTGAGTGATCTTAGTGCCCTGAGTGGTCCCCCCCCCA
>WBZL01001318.1_pt1 | contig 26434 bp, 26 predicted proteins | sample 5204291 | NCBI WGS metagenome assembly WBZL01 (sample SAMN12344345, study PRJNA552823) | activated sludge metagenome | biome: Activated sludge suspended growth; feature: Nitrification reactor; material: Wastewater; isolation source: activated sludge from nitrification reactor of wastewater...
GGCCGCGACCTCCGCGCGCTCTGGGAGGAGTTCGAAGCAGCCGCGACACCCGACTCGATCTTCGCCAAGGCGCTCGACAGGGTTCAGCCGGTCCTCCTGAACCACGCCGCCGGGGGCGGAAGCTGGACGGACTACAACGTCACGCTCGATCAGGTCGAAAGCCGCGTCGGCGTCAAGGTCGCGCGCGGCGCGCCGGCGCTCTGGGCCCATGTCCGCGCCCGGATAGCACCCTTCTTCGGCTGAATTTGTCGTTGTTCCCGCGGGCGGGTCTCGGCTAGTCTCGCGCCCGGGTGGGCCTCGGCGGGCGGCGCACGGAGGTCGCATTGGACGGAACTGCACTTCGCCTCGGGCGCGCCGATGGCGCCGGCCGGTCGCCGGCGGCGCGGCTCGACGCCGGGGCCGGCCGCAACGCGGGGCTCGACCTGCTCCGGCTCGCCGCGGCCCTCGTCATCGTGCTCTTTCACGCCAAGGCCCCCGGCGGCGCGCTGATGCCCGCGGCCCTCGGCATCTTTGCCGCGACGCTCGGGCTTCTCGCCATGGCGGGTGCCGACCGGGGCGGCTTCGATTCGCTCGTTCGCCGCCGGGCCGGAAGGCTCCTGCGGCCCTTCCTCCTCTGGGCGGCCGTCTACCTCGGTCTCAGGCTCGCCGATGCCGCCGCGACGCACGAGCCGCTCCTGCCGGCGATCGCCGGATGGTTCCCGCCCGCGGGCACCATGGGGCCGCTCTGGTTCCTGCCCTTCGCCTTCCTGGCCTCGCTTGCGGTTGCCGCCGTGCGCCGCGCCTGGCCGGGGACCGCACGGCCGTCTGTCGCCCTGCCGTTCGCGGCGGTCGGCACCGGCCTCTGGCTCTTCCTCGTCGACCCGGCCAGCCTCGCGCCGGGCATCGAGGTCTTTTTCGGCTACGTGCCGGCGGTCTTCTTCGGCATGGCTCTCGCAGCGGCGGGCGCGGAGCCCTTCTGGCTCGGCCTCACCGCGCTGGCCGCCGCCGTGCTCGGGCTCGCGGCCGAGGCAGGCGGCTTCGCGGGCGGCCAGCAGCTTTACGTCGCCGTGCCCCTGATTGCGGTCGCGCTCCTCAGGCCGGTGTCGGGCACGGCGACCACCCGCCTCGCGGCGGACCTGTCGATGGCGGTCTATCTCCTGCATGTCCTCGTGCTGGCCGTCCTGCTGCGGATCTCGCCCTTCGATCTCGGCTCGATCGCGCTCGGGCTCGCGGGCTTTGCCGGCGCGGCGGCAATCGGGCTCGTGCTGCTGCCGACGCCGCTCGGGCGTTGGCTCTTCTGAACCCGCGGGCAATTTCTGTATACAACCGCATACCATCTTTCCCGGTGCCGCGATTTCCGCTATGACGCGCACCAGCAAGTCAACCGAAGGCGGAGAACCCAAATGTCGAAGATCAAGGTCGCGAATCCCGTCGTCGAGATGGACGGCGACGAGATGACCCGGATCATCTGGGACTTCATCAAGAAGAAGCTGATCCTGCCCTATCTCGACATCGACCTTCTCTACTACGACCTCGGCATCGAGGAGCGCGACCGCACCGACGACCAGGTGACGGTGGACGCGGCGATGAAGACGCGGGAGGTGGGCGTCGCGGTGAAATGCGCGACGATCACCCCCGACGAGGCGCGGGTTGAGGAATTCAAGCTCAAGCAGATGTGGAAGAGCCCCAACGGCACGATCCGCAACATCCTCGGCGGCGTGATCTTCCGCCAGCCGATCATCTGCCGCAACGTGCCCCGCCTCGTGCCGGGCTGGACCAGGCCCATCGTCGTCGGCCGCCACGCCTTCGGCGACCAGTACAAGGCGACCGACTTCCTTTTTCCCGGGAAGGGCAAGCTGACGATGAAATTCACGGGCGAGGACGGCACCGTGATCGAGCGCGAGATATACGACGCGCCGGGCGCTGGCGTCGCCATGGGCATGTACAACCTCGACGCCTCGATCCTCGACTTCGCGCGGGCCTCGCTGAACTATGGCCTGAACCTCGGCTGGCCGGTCTACCTTTCCACCAAGAACACCATCCTCAAGGCCTATGACGGGCGCTTCAAGGACCTCTTCCAGAAGGTCTACGAGGAGGAGTTCGAAGCCGAGTTCAAGAAGAAGGGCATCACCTACGAACACCGGCTGATCGACGACATGGTCGCCTCCGCGCTGAAATGGTCCGGCGGCTATGTCTGGGCCTGCAAGAACTACGACGGCGACGTGCAGTCCGACACCGTGGCGCAGGGCTTCGGATCGCTCGGCCTGATGACCAGCGTCCTGATGACCCCGGACGGCAAGATCGTCGAGGCCGAAGCCGCCCACGGCACGGTCACGCGCCACTACCGCCAGCACCAGCAGGGCAAGGCGACGTCGACCAATTCCATCGCCTCGATCTACGCCTGGACCGGCGGGCTCAAGCACCGCGCCAAGCTCGACGGCAACGCGGCACTCGCCCGCTTCGCCGAGACGCTGGAAAGGGTCTGCGTGCAGACGGTCGAGGACGGCTTCATGACCAAGGACCTCGCCCTCCTCGTCGGACCGGACCAGAAATGGCTGACGACGATGGGCTACCTCGAGAAGGTCGACGAATACCTGAACAAGGCGCTGGCCTGAGCCGGTTTTGCCCCGGATCAGGTCAGGGGCGCGACCCGCCGGGAGGGCACTGCCCTCCCGGACCCTCCCGGGGAATTTCCCCGTGAAGAAGCCCGATCACGGCCTCTGGACCTCCGCTCCGATTTCGCGCATGTCCCCGCCATGACCGATCCGAACCGCCACAGCCTGCTCGAAGACGCCCAGGGGATTGCCTACGGCGCCGGCATGGCGGCTTTCGCCATCACCATCCTCACCCATCTCGGCCTCGTGACGGGCCAGACGGCGGGCCTCGCGGTCCTCATCTCCTACGCCACCGGCTGGGGGTTCGGCCCGGTCTTCTTCGTGGTCAACCTGCCGTTCTACTGGCTCGGCTACCGCCGGATCGGCGCCGTCTTCGTGCTCAAGACCTTCCTCGCCGTCGGCCTCATGTCGGGCCTGGTCATGCTTTTCCCGCGCTGGGTGGATTTCGCCCACCTCGACCCCGTTGTGGGCGCGGTGCTCTTCGGTGCGATCTCGGGCTCGGCGCTGCTCGCGCTCTTCCGTCACGGGGCGAGCCTCGGCGGCGTCGGCATCGTGGCTCTCTATCTTCAGGACAAGACCGGTTTCCGTGCCGGCTGGACGCAACTCCTGGTCGATCTGGTGATCTTCGCCATCGCGCTCGCCCTGCGCGACGCGGTCACGGTGGCCATTTCCGCCCTTGGCGCCCTCGTCGTGAACCTCGTCATCGCGGTGAACCACCGGCGCGACCGCTACGTCGCCACCTGAGCGTCCCGCGCCCCGTCATCGCGGCGGCTGCGGCGGCGCACCGGTCGCCACACGAGCCGCAATCTCGGACAGCCGCGGACCGGCATGGGCGAGAAAGCGGCGGTAGGCCGCGCAGAGGTAGTTGAGCCCCGCCTCGCCGTCGCGCGTGACCGCGAAGCGGTGCTTGGGGCAGCCGCCGTGGCAGGCACGGCGGAACCGGCATTCGCGGCACTGGCGGGGCAGCGATCCGCTCTTCATCGCCCCGAAGGCGCGCTGCGCCGGCGCGGACGCAAGGTCGCCGAGGTCGTCCCGCATCAGGTTGCCCAAGCGGTACTCGGGATAGACGTAGTGATCGCAGGCATAGACGTCGCCGTTGTGTTCGAGCGCGAGTCCCCCGCCGCAGTGCTCCGCGAAGACGCAGAGCGACGCCGGCCCGCCAAGGAGAATGCCGAGCATCACGTCGAAATGCTGGACCGATATCCGCCCCACGTCGCGCCGGTGCCAGAGGTCGAAGACATCGCAGAGAAACTTGCCGTAGGCTGCGGGGCTGACGCTCCAGCGGGTGACGGAGGCGGCGGCATCGGTGTCGATCTGGGGCGGTCCGCTCAGGCGCCCCGAAGCCCCGGACCGCTCCACCACCGGAATGAACTGTAGCCAGGGCACGCCGAGCCCGGCGAGGAAGCGGTAGACCTCCTTCGGCTTGATGACGTTGGCGCTGTGGACCGTGGCGAGGATGTTCGTCTCGACCCCGGAGTCGAGCAGATGGCCGAGACCGCGCAGCACCGCGTCGTGCGTGGGCCGGCCGGCGCGGTCGCGCCGGTAACGGTCATGGAGCGCCTTCGGGCCGTCGAGCGAGAGACCCACGAGGAACCCGTTCGCGGCGAGGAACGCTGCCCAGTCGGCGTCGATCAGGGTTCCGTTCGTCTGCATGGCGTTGCGAATCGTCATGCCGCCCGGCCGATGGGCCGCCTGCACGGCCAGCGCGCGGCGAAAGAAGTCGATGCCGAGCACGGTCGGCTCGCCCCCCTGCCAGTAGAAGGTCACCTCGTTCAGACCCGCCGCGGCCTGGGCGGCGACGTGCGCGCGCGTATAGCGCTCGAGCACCTCGTCCGGCATCCGGAACTTCGCGGTGTCGGGATAGAGACCCGTCTTTTCCGTGTAGTAGCAATAGCTGCAGTCGATGTTGCAGAAGGGTCCCGCGGGCTTGGTCATGACGTTGAAGGGTTGGGTGGTGGCCAAGGCGGATTTCCCGATGCGAGGATGCGATTAGCGGTCCCGCGCCCGGGGGGCGGCAAGGCGACCAAATGCCGCTGGCACCCGTCGCGTCCTGACCAGTGCCTCCGGATTGGCGCTGGCCTTCGCGCCGGTTTTCCTCTATCTGGCCACAACTTCAGGAAATGGCGGACTTCATGGACCTTCGCAACATCGCGATCATCGCTCACGTGGACCACGGCAAGACCACGCTGGTCGACGAGCTTCTCAAGCAGTCCGGGGCCTTCCGGGAAAACCAGGCGGTGGCCGAACGGGCGATGGACTCCAACGACATCGAGCGCGAACGGGGTATCACCATCCTTGCCAAGGCGACCTCGGTTGAATGGAAGGGCACCCGCATCAACATCGTCGACACGCCCGGCCACGCCGATTTCGGCGGCGAGGTGGAGCGCATCCTGTCGATGGTGGACGGCGTCGTGCTGCTGGTCGATGCCGCCGAAGGGCCGATGCCGCAGACGAAGTTCGTCACCTCCAAGGCGCTGGCGCTTGGCTTGCGTCCGATCGTCGTCCTGAACAAGGTGGACAAGCCCGATGCCGAACCGGACCGGGCGCTGAACGAGGTCTTCGACCTCTTCGCCAACCTCGGCGCCGACGACGCGCAGCTCGACTTCCCGCATCTCTACGCCTCCGGCCGCTCCGGTTGGGCGGACGAGACGCTGGCGGGACCGAGGAAGGATCTCGCGGCGCTCTTCGATCTCGTGGTGCGCCATGTCCCCGCGCCGCGCCAGATCGCGGATGTGGAGAAGCCCTTCCGGATGCTGGCGACCACGCTTTCGGCCGACCCCTTCATCGGCCGCATCCTTACGGGGCGGATCGAATCCGGCCGCGTGCGCGTCGGCGACCAGGTGAAGGCGCTCTCCCGCGCGGGCGAGCGGATCGAGCAGTTCCGGGTGACGAAGATCCTCGCCTTCCGCGGCCTCGCCCAAACGGCGGTGGACGTGGCGGAGGCGGGCGACATCGTCACGCTGGCCGGCATGTCGAAGGCGACCGTCGCCGACACGCTCTGCGCGCCGGAGATCGACATCCCCCTGCCCGCCCAGCCGATCGACCCGCCGACGATCTCCGTCACCTTCGGCATCAACGACAGCCCCCTTGCGGGCCGCGACGGCACCAAGGTCCAGTCCCGCGTGATCCGCGAGCGCCTGATGAAGGAGGCCGAGTCGAACGTCGCCATAAAGGTCGCCGACACGCCGGGCGGCGAGGCATTCGTCGTCTCGGGGCGCGGCGAGCTGCAGATGGGTGTCCTCATCGAGAACATGCGCCGCGAGGGTTTCGAGCTTTCCATCTCCCGCCCCCGGGTGATCTTCCGCGAGGAGGGTGGCCAGCGGCTGGAGCCGATCGAGGAAGTCATCGTCGACGTGGACGACGAATACTCCGGCGTCGTCATCGACAAGATCACCGGCCAGCGGAAAGGCGAACTCGTCGAGATGAAACCGGCCGGCGTCGGCAAGACCCGCATCGTGGCGCATGTGCCCTCGCGCGGGCTCATCGGCTACCACGGCCAGTTCCTGACCGACACCCGCGGCACCGGCGTTCTCAACCGCATCTTCCACGGCTGGGCGCCGCACAAGGGCCCGATCGAGGGCCGCCGCGTCGGCGTCCTCATCTCGATGGAGAACGGGATCTCCGTCGCCTATGCGCTCTGGAACCTCGAGGAGCGCGGGCGTCTCTTCATCGGTGCGCAGGAACAGGTCTACGAGGGCATGATCATCGGCGAGCACAGCCGCGACAACGACCTCGAGGTGAACCCCCTGAAGGGCAAGAAGCTGACCAACATCCGGGCAAGCGGCACCGACGAGGCGGTACGGCTGACGCCGCCGGTCCGCATGAGCCTCGAGGAGGCCATCGCCTATGTCGAGGACGACGAACTCGTGGAGGTGACGCCGAAGATCGTGCGGATGCGGAAGCGGTTTCTGGACCCGCACGAGAGGAAGCGGCAGGCCAGGGCGGGGTAAGACCCTTCCCGACGGCGCCCGATGTGCTAGTGTTCCTGGCACATCAGCATGGGAGCGCTTCATGGGACCGTTCGGACTTCTGGCGATACTCGTGATCGGCGCGGTGGCGGGCTGGCTCGCCGGCCAGATCGTCAAGGGCTACGGCTTCGGCCTGGTCGGCAACATCGTCGTCGGCATCGTCGGCGCCTTCATCGCCGGCTTCATCCTGCCCCGGATCGGCTTCGGCATGGGAGGCGGGATGCTGGCCGCCATCGTCCACGCCACCGTCGGCGCGGTGATCTTCCTGTTCCTGCTGAGGCTGGTGAAGCAGGGGTAGGTGCGTTCGCCACCCGCGAGGTCGCGGACTGTCGCGGTCACGGCGAAGGGTCCGGATTCGTCCAGGCGCCCCGCTGGGGCGGGGCGCGCCAGCCTCGGACCCGACGCACTTGTCATGCGCTGGTATCGAGCACCTCGAACCCGTGCGTCACCTCGGCCGTCTTCGCCATCATCGCCGAGGCGGAGCAGTACTTCTCCGCCGAAAGCTGCACCGCTCGGCCGACCTTCTCGGCGCTGAGTCCCCGGCCCGTCACGGTGAACTGCATGTGGATCTTCGTGAAGACCTTGGGCTCCGTCTCTGCCCGTTCCGCCGTCACGTCGCAGGTGACGTCCTCCACCGGCTCGCGGCCCTTCTGGAGGATGTGGACGACGTCGTAGGCGGCGCAGCCGCCGGTGCCGATAAGGAGAAGTTCCATCGGGCTCGGCCCCGGTTTCGGACTGCCCTCGAAGGCATTGCCGAGGACGATCCGGTGGCCGGCCTCTACCTCGCCGGTGAAGCACCGCGCCTCGACCCATTTCACCCTTGCCTTCATCCCGCCCTCCTGCGATCCACCTGCCCTCTATGAAACGCCGGCGGGCGCGCCGCAACCGGCTTTCCGCGCCCTGCCCGCCCGGCGAACCGGCACGCAGGCACGCGGCCCCGCAGCCACGTGCAGACGGCGATCCGACGCGCCCGCGTCAGTGCAGCCGGAACTCGCCCACGACGTTGCGCCACTCGCCGGGGGCGATCAGCTTGCGGTGGGTGAAGCGCACCGAATGCAGCGGCCCCTCGATCTTTTCCTGCCAGAACTCGATGAAGCGGAAAAGCTCCGGATAGTCCGGGGCGAGGTCGTATTCCTGCCAGACGAAGCTGTTGAGGACATGCCGGAAATCCGGCATCCGGTAATAGAATTCGGCCGTCGTGAGCCCGTAGCCCTTCAGCATCAGCTCCGTCTCGGCCCCCGGCGTGTTCGCGCGCATGAGTGCCTCCGTCAGTGCCCTCCTGCCGACATGATACGCGAGTCGCGGTTAACGGGAATGAAAACAATGTGTTATCTTTGTGTTACCGGCGCTGCCCGAAAGCCGCCCGCGCGCCATTGCACCCAACGGATGGCATGGGGTATAGTCGCACCCAACAATATCTAGCGCCCGCAACGGGCCTCCGAACGAAGGGCGAAAAGCCGTGACCGACACGCCGGAAACCCCTGAAAACGCTGAGGAAAAGCCTCGGCGCGCGGCCTACGATGGTCCCACGGTCGACATCGCCGAGGAGATGAAGACGGCCTATCTCGACTACGCGATGAGCGTGATCGTGAGCCGCGCCATTCCCGACCTTCGCGACGGGCTGAAGCCGGTGCACCGGCGCATCCTTTACGCGATGCACGAGACCGGCAACACCCACGACAAGCCCTACCGCAAGTCGGCCCGGCCCGTCGGCGACGTGATGGGGAAATACCATCCCCACGGCGACGCCGCGATCTATGACGCGCTCGTCCGGATGGCGCAGGATTTCTCGATGTCCCTGCCGCTTCTCGACGGCCAGGGCAACTTCGGCTCGATGGACGGCGACAGCGCCGCGGCCATGCGCTACACCGAGGTCCGCATGGACAAGCCGGCCGCCGCCCTTCTCGCCGATATCGAGAAGGAGACGGTGGATTTCCAGGACAATTACGACGGCAAGGACAAGGAGCCGACGGTCCTGCCGGCACGCTTCCCCAACATGCTCGTCAACGGCGCAGGCGGCATCGCCGTCGGCATGGCGACGAACATCCCGCCGCACAACCTCGGCGAGGTGATCGACGGCACGCTGGCGCTGATCGCCGACCCGGACCTTTCGATCGAGGCGCTGATGGAGATCATCCCGGCGCCTGACTTCCCGACGGGGGGGCTGATCCTCGGCCGGTCAGGCGCCCGGAAGGCCTATCTCGAAGGCCGGGGCAGCGTCATCGTGCGGGCGAAGACGCGGGTGGAAGAACTGCGCAAGGACCGCTTCGCCATCGTGCTCGACGAGATTCCCTATCAGGTGAACAAGGCGACCATGATCGAGAAGATCGCCGAGATGGTCCGCGACAAGAAGATTGAAGGCGTCGCCCATGTGCAGGACGAAAGCGACCGCGTCGGCGTGCGCGTCGTCATCGAGCTCAAGCGCGACGCAACGGCAGAGGTGGTGCTGAACCAGCTCTGGCGGTTCACGCCGATGCAGACCACCTTCGGCTGCAACATGCTGGCGCTGAACGGCGGCCGGCCCGAGACACTCACCTTGCGCGATTTCCTCACGCATTTCATCAGCTTCCGCGAGGAGGTTGTGGCAAGGCGGACAGCTTTCGAACTCAGGAAGGCACGGGAACGCAGCCACATCCTCTGCGGTCTCGCCGTGGCCGTCTCGAACGTCGACGAGGTCGTGGCCACGATCCGCGCCTCGGCCGATCCGGCGGAGGCTCGCGAAAGGCTGATGACCCGGCGCTGGCCGGCGGCCGATATCGCCGACTACATCCGGCTGATCGACGATCCCACCCACAAGATGAACGAGGACGGCACCTACAACCTCAGCGAGACGCAGGCCCGCGCCATCCTCGACCTCAGGCTCCAGCGCCTGACGGCGATGGGGGTGAAGGAGGTCACCGACGAACTCCAGGATCTGGCCGCGAAAATCAAGGATTACCTCGACATTCTGGGTTCGCGCGAGCGGATCATGGCGATCATCTCGGACGAGCTGCGCGAGGTGAAGGAAGCCTTCGCCGTGCCGCGCCGGACAGAGATCGCCGACTGGGCCGGCGACATGGAGGACGAGGACCTGATCGAGCGCGAGGACATGGTCGTGACCATCACCTCGGGCGGTTACATCAAGCGTTCCGCCCTCGCCGAATTCCGCAGCCAGCGGCGCGGCGGCAAGGGCCTCGCCTCGATGCAGACGAAGGAGGATGACGTCGTCACCACGCTCTTCGTCGCCAATACCCATACGCAGCTTCTTTTCTTCACCACCGACGGGATGGTCTACAAGCTGAAGTGCTGGCGGCTGCCGCTTGCCGGGCGGACGGCGAAGGGCAAGGCAATCATCAACATCCTGCCGATCCCGCAGGGCGTCTCCATCGCCGCGATCATGCCCGTCGATGTCCCCGAGGAGGAATGGGAGGCGCTGCAGATCTTCTTCGCCACCTCCGAGGGCGACGTGCGCCGGAACGCGCTTTCGGATTTCACCAACGTCATGCGCAACGGCAAGATCGCGATGAAGCTGCCCGAAGGCGTCAGCCTCGTGAATGCCCGCATCTGCGACGAGAACGACGACGTGATGCTGGTCACCGCGCTCGGCCGCGCGATCCGCTTTCCGACGACCGAAGTGCGGGTCTTCAAGGGTCGCGATTCCACCGGCGTGCGCGGGGTGCGGCTGGCCGAGGGTGACAGCGTCGTCTCCATGTCCGTCATCCGCCATTTCGAGGCGACCCCGGAGGAGCGGGCCGCCTATCTCCGGCAGCGTCGCCTGATGGCCGGCGTGACCGAGGACGAAGCGGCCGACGAGGACGAGGAGGCCGTCGCCGAGGGACAGCTTTCGCCCGAACGCTATGCCGAGATGTCGGCGGCCGAGGACCTGATCCTGACCGTCACCGCGAAAGGCGCCGGCAAGATCTCGTCCAGCCACGACTATCCGGTGCGCGGGCGCGGCGGCCAGGGTGTCATGGCGATGGACAAGGCCATGCGCGGCGGATCGCTCGTCGCGTCCTTCCCGGTCGAGATGGACGACCAGATCATGCTGGCCACCTCCACCGGCCAGTCGATCCGCTGCCCGGTCGAGGGCATCAGCTTCCGCTCGCGATCGGCGGGCGGGGTGAAGGTCTTCGACACCGGCGCGGGCGAGGAAGTGGTTTCGGTCGCGCGGATCGCCGACCAGGAAGAGGACGAGGCGGGCGAATAGGCCGTAATGGTCCGGGGCGTGTCGCCCCCAGCGGTCCCGAATCATTCCTCGGGGGGAAGTTCCGACGCCGCCCCACAATCAGAAGTGGCATTTCCGGACTGAGGACAATGCGCCTTCCGAGCGTGCATTGGCTGGCCGCCGGGAAATGGATCGCCACAAAGTTGTGGCATGGTTAACGAACCCTGCCACATCGGTACCGAAGTGCCGCCGCATTGCGCCGACAGTATCGGCCCCACGGAGGCGACTGTTTCCGCTTTACGAGTGACCCGGGTTCTTGGTCTCAAGCTGCCAGAGAAGGGATCACATCATGCAGGCCGCGAAAGTCACGTCGCAGAATCTCGGACAGACCGGGCAGAACCTCGTCCGCATCGTCATCGCGTCCTATTTCCTCGCGGTCGCAGTCGGTCTCATTCCTGGCACGGACGCTTCTCCGCTGACGGCGACATTCCTGCCTGAACCCTACGCAGGCGCAGCCGGACAGACGGTGATCTTCGTCACCGCCTACCTCGTTCTGGTCGGTGTCTGGCTGCGGGTGGCGGCACTCCTGCTGGCCACGGTGCTCTTCTGGTCCAGCTATATCCACAACACCGCGGCCGGCGATCTGGAAGCCTTCTGGCGCGATCTCGCCCTGATCGGCGCGCTGATCCTGACCTATACGCAGACCCTGCCACGCGCAGCCACCCGCCGCGCCGCGCTGCGCTGGACGCCCCGGGCGCGCCGGCTGACGCCGGTGCAGGCCGTCGCCCCGCGCCGCATCGTGACCGTGGTCCGGCCGACGCGCACTGCCGAACGCCCGGTTCCGGCTCCCGCCGCGGTCGTGGAGCCCGCGCCCGCTGCGGCGCCGGTCCTGCGGCTCGCCTCGGTGCGGACCGCGGAACCGACGGTCGAGAACATCTTCCGCGACGATCCCAACCTCGCCATGGTCGGCTGAGGCGGCGCGATCGACCCTGATATGGTGACGGCGCGATCCCCGGAGGACCGCGCCGTTCTTGCTTTTGCCGCCGGCCTCCGCGTTCGATCCGGCGCTGCGGGCCGCGCGGGTCAGTCCATCCGGCGCAGATAGGTCCAGGTCGCCACGGTTGCGCCGCGGGCGACGGAGTAGACCTCGGCATCGCCGAGATACTCGAAGCCGTTGTTCGTCAGCACGCGCGCGGAGCCGGTGTTGTCCTGGAATACCTCGGCAAAGAGCGTGCGCGCGCGGTGCGGGTTCGCAGCGACGATGGCGGCGACCGCCTCGGAGGCATAGCCGGTGTTCCAGAAGGCGGGCGCGACCCAGTACTTGATCTCGCTCTGCTCGCGGTCCATGTGCGTCAGGCTGACGAGGCCGATCACCTCGACATGGCCCGAGGCGGAACCGTCCATGACCCAGACGTCCTCCGCCCGCTTCTCGGCGAGCGCGCGGGCCACATAGGCCTCGGTGGCGCCGGGCGGCAGCGGATGGGGGATGGTGCGGGTGCCCTCGGCCACACGCCGGTCTGCCGTGTACATCGCGATCAGCCCGGCGTCCGACCGCCTGAGCGGACGCAGCACGAAACGCTCAGCCGCTATCGTCGGCTGAACCACGATCTGTTCCTGAATCATCCCTTCCCTCCTCCGGAACGCATGGCGAGAAGTGCGGCCGCCCTACCGGCCGGGAACCCCTCGACACTCGCACGCGGATGCCCGGCCCCTCCCGGCCGATGCGGCACCCTCTTGCCACTTATACCCCAAATGGGGCGCGAGAGTGACGGCATCAACCGCAGCGCGGCCGCGCGGGCGGTCACGATGCCGCGAAACTTGTCTTCGATGCCCATTTCTGAGAACTCCTGCGCGCAAACGAGGAAGGGGACCGGCCCTTCGGCCGATCCCCTCCTACAATCCGATTGTAAAGGTTCGGCTTACTCGGCTGCCTCCGCCACGGGAAGGACGGAGATGAAGGTGCGGCCCTTCAGACCCTTCTTGAAGGTCACGCGGCCCTCGGCGGTGGCAAAGATCGTATGGTCACGCCCCATGCCGACGCCTTCGCCCGGCCACCATTCGGTGCCGCGCTGGCGCACGATGATCGCGCCCGGCTGTGCCGCCTGACCGCCATAGAGCTTCACGCCGAGACGACGGCCCGCGCTGTCGCGGCCGTTGCGGGAAGAACCGCCTGCTTTCTTGTGTGCCATGGGGTCTTACTCCTTCGCTTCGGCCGTTTCGGCCTTCTTGGCCGCAGCCTTCTTCGGGGCGGCCTTCTTCTCGGCCGGCGCGGCGGTGTTGTGGGCCGCGATGCGGGCGGCCTGAGTGCCGATGGCTTCCTTCACACCCGACTTCTCCGCGCCGGAGGCAAGGATGTCGGTCACGCGGACAAGCGTCAGCTTCTGCCGGTGGCCACGGGTGCGCTGCGAGGAGTGCTTGCGGCGACGCTTCCAGAAGGTGATGACCTTGTCGGCCTTGATCTCGTCGATGACCTCGGCCTGAACGGCCGCGCCCTTGACGAGCGGCGCGCCGAGCACGGGGGCGTCGCCGCCGACCATGAGAATCTCGTTGAACTGGACTTTGTCGCCCGGGGCAGCGGAAATCAGTTCCACGCGGAGCACGTCGCCCGCCTGAACCTTGTACTGCTTGCCGCCCGTCTTGAGGACCGCGAACATGGGTCTTTCCTTCGTGTTTCCCGCGCCCTGCGGCCCCGGTGCGAACCGGCGTTGAGGGGTCTCCCCCGCCTCGGACAGCGCGCCCCCGCTCGGGGACGATCGTTGAAATCATAATCCCGGCCGGGCCAGAGACCCGCCGGGACCCGGGGCTTATCGGGCAGGAGGGCGGGAAAGTCAAGACGTTCCCGACGCATCAGTCTGGCGGCGGCGCGCCCCCTTCCGCGGCACGCCGCGCAACGAATCCGGCGATCCGTTCGCCCCGGCCCTCCGCGCCCTCGGGAGGGCGGAAACCAGCGAGCAAACCTTGCCAGATCGCCGTCGCCCGTTCCGTCGCGGTCTTTCCGCCCGCCGCCTCCCAGGTGCCGAAGTTGGCAAGGTCGGCCACCAGCGGCGCGTAGAAGGCGCGGTCGAACCGCTCCATCGTGTGCGGGGTGGCGAAGAAATGCCCGCCCGGCTGGACATCGGCCAGCGCCTCCCATCCGAGGTCCGCCTCGGTCTGGCCGAGCGGCTGGCAGAGTTCGGCGATGATCTGCAATGCCTCGACGTCGTTGATGAACTTCTCGTAGCCGAAGGAGAGCCCGCCCTCGAGCCAGCCCGCCGCGTGGATCGTCAGCGTGGCGTTGGCCATGAGGCAGGCCCAGAGCCCCATGTGGTTCTCCCCCGCTGCCTGCATGTCCGCCACGTTCGCGGCAGAACCGGCCGCCGATCGCCAGGGCAAGCCGATGTGTCGGGCAAGCTGGCCAGTGCCGATCGCCATGCGGATATGGGTCGGCGTGCCGAAGGCCGGCGCGCCCGATTTCATGTCGACGTTCGAGGAAAAGCCGCCGTAGCTGACCGGAGCCCCGGACCGCGCGAGCTGCGCCAGCGTGATCCCCGCGAGGCATTCGGCGTGCTGGAGGACGAGCGCGCCCTCCACCGTCACCGGCGCCATGGCGCCGGCAAGGCAGAAGGGGGTGATGATCGACAACTGCCCGGCACGGGCGAAGTCGATGATGCCCTCGGCCATCGGCCTGTCGATCTGGCGCGGCGAATTGGTGTTGATGACCGTGGTGCACCAGGCGCCACCGGAAAACTCCTCGTCCGACAGCCCGTTGGCAAGGCGGACCATCTCGAAGCTGTCCCCGATCTGCCTGCGGCCGCGCGCATAGACGAAGAGCGGCTTGTCCGAAAGCGTCAGCTGCGCCCGCATCGTCGCATAGTGGCGAAAGGGCGTGGGCACGTCCTGCGGTTCCGACGAGGGGCCGAGCTTGTGGATGACGTCGAAGCTCTGCTGCAGCTTAAGCGTCTCCTCGTAGGTCTGAAGGCAACCCGGGCGGCGGCCCCGGACGCGGTCCTGCGTGTTCGGGCATCCCGCCCCCGGCGAGAAGATCAGCGCGCCCTCCTCGTAGACCAGTTCGCGCGCGGGGTTCGCGGCGCGGATGCGGATGGACCGCGGGGCGGCGGCAAGCGCGGCTGCGACGATCTCGCGCCCGATGCGGACAAGGCCGGTGCCCTCGTCGACGATCGCGCCGCCCCGGGCGTAAATCATGCGCGCCTCGGGCAGGAGGACGACGATGCCGAGCTCTTCGAGCACTCGCAGGGCGGTCTCGTGGATCGCCGCCACCGCGTCCTCCGAGAGCACCCGTTGCGGCGCGAACGGGTGGCGGAGGCGGCGATAGTTCGTGACCCGCGCGGGCGCGGCGGTGCGGCGCGCCTCGCGCCCCTGGCGGCGGTGTTCGGTCATGGCAGGCTCCCTTCGCAGCCAAGGCTCGGGCGCGGGCGGCGCGAAGTCTTGTCCGCCGGCGACAGCGCCGTGACGGTGCCGTCGGAACGCCCCTTCCGCCTGCCCCCGGAATAGCCTAGAGCGCTGACATGCCAGACCGAGCCCCCATGCACTGCCCGAGCACCCCCGACTGCGGCGCGGCTTCGCGGAGCCGCCCGTGACGGCGGCCGAGAACCTGCGCGGCGGGCTCGTCGTCACCTTCTCCATGGCGGCCTTCGCGGTGGAGGATGCGCTCGTCAAGGACCTTACCACCCGGCTGCCGCTGGGCGAGGTGATGCTGCTCCTCGGCCTCGGCGGCGCGGCAGTCTTCTTCGCGATCATCGGCGACACCGGGCGGCGCGGCGTCCTGCGCGGCTTCCGTTCCGGCACCGTGATGCTCCGCAATCTGGCGGAGTGCATCTCGGGGGCGACCTTCATCCCGGCGCTCGCGCTCGTCCCCATCTCCACCGTCGCCGCGGTCTTCCAGGCGACACCGCTCGCCATCACCGCCGCGGCGGCGCTGTTTCTCGGCGAGACGGTCGGCTGGCGCCGCTGGACCGCCGTCACCCTGGGCTTCTTCGGAGTGCTGATGATCATCCGGCCGGGGCTTGAGGGCTTCGAGCCAGCCGCCGCGCTCGTGCTCGTCACGGTGATCTCGATCGCGTTCCGCGACATCATCACCCGCAAGGTCCCCGCCGACCTGCCCTCGGGCGCCGTCGCCTGCCATGGCTTCTTGGCCGTCGCGGTCATCGGGCTCGGTTTCCTCGCCGTCTCGGGCGGCGGCGCCCTGCCCTCGCTGCCCGATCTCGGCAGGATGGCGGCCGCGGTCGCGGCCGGCACGTCGGGCTACTATGCCATCGTCGCCGCGATGCGCATCGGCGATGCCTCCGCGCTCATGCCCTACCGCTATTCGCGGCTGATCTTCTCGATGGTGATCGGCATGGCCTTTTTCGCCGAGCACCCAGACGCGCCGACGCTGGCCGGTGCCGCGCTGATCCTCGGGGCCGCCTTCTACACCTACCAGCGCGAGCGGCGGCTTTCCCGGGGACGCGCGGCGGCGCCAGCCGAATAGTTCTTCCCCTCTGCGCCTCCTGCGCGTAAAGACCGGCGCGTCAGAGACTTTCCGCCGAGGGAGCGCCCCATGAGCACGATCATCGACATCCACGCCCGCGAGATTCTCGACAGCCGCGGCAACCCCACCGTCGAGGTGGACGTGACGCTGGAGGACGGCACCATGGGCCGCGCCGCCGTACCCTCGGGCGCATCGACGGGCGCACACGAGGCGGTGGAAAAGCGCGACGGCGACAAGAAGCGCTACCTTGGCAAGGGCGTGCTGGAGGCGGTGGCGGCCGTGAACGGCGAGATCGCCGAGAACGTCGTCGGCCTCGACGCCACGGACCAGGTGGAAATCGACCGGCTGATGATCGAGATCGACGGCACCGCGAACAAGGGGCGCCTGGGCGCAAACGCCATCCTCGGCGTCTCGCTCGCCGTCGCCAAGGCCGCGGCCGAGTTCTCCGCCCTGCCGCTCTACCGCTATGTCGGCGGCACCTCGGCGCGCGTTCTGCCGGTGCCGATGATGAACATCATCAACGGCGGCGAACACGCCGACAACCCGATCGACATCCAGGAATTCATGATCATGCCGGTGGGGGCCGCGAACCTTCGCGAGGCCGTGCGCATGGGGTCCGAGGTGTTCCACACGCTGAAGAAGGAACTCTCGGCCGCGGGTCTCGCAACCGGCGTCGGCGACGAGGGCGGCTTCGCGCCGAACCTCTCGTCCACCCGCGATGCCCTCGACTTCATCCTGAAGGCCATCGAGAAGGCCGGCTACAAGCCCGGCGACGACATGTTCCTCGCGCTCGACTGCGCCTCCACGGAATACTTCAAGGACGGAAAGTATGTCCTTTCCGGGGAAGGAAAAACCCTGAGCGCCGAAGAGAACGTGGCCTATCTCGCGGCGCTCGTCTCCGACTATCCGATCATCTCGATCGAGGACGGCTGCGCCGAGGACGACTGGGCGGGCTGGAAGCTTCTGACGGATGCGCTCGGGGCCCGGTGCCAACTGGTGGGCGACGACCTCTTCGTGACCAATCCGGCGCGGCTGGCGGAGGGCATCCGCAAGGGCGTGGCGAACTCCATGCTGGTGAAGGTCAACCAGATCGGCACGCTGACCGAGACGCTGCAAGCGGTCGAGATGGCGCACCGTGCCCGCTACAGCAACGTCATGTCGCATCGCTCGGGCGAGACCGAGGACGCGACAATCGCCGATCTCGCGGTCGCCACCAACTGCGGCCAGATCAAGACCGGATCGCTGGCACGGTCGGACCGGCTGGCGAAATACAACCAGCTCCTCCGCATCGAGGAGGCGCTTGGCGAGACGTCCGACTACGCCGGCCGCTCGATCCTGCGCGGCTGAGTTTCTCCGTCGCCCGGAATACCCCCGGAGGCAAACCCGCATCCGGCGGATTTTCTTTGACAGACGGGAATTTACAGGGCGACCTTGTATTCCTGCAAGGTATTGCCGCCATCGACGACGATGAGCTGGCCGGTGACATAGCTTGCCTCCTCGGCGGCGAGGAAGAGGACGGCATGGGCGACCTCGTCCGGCCGGCCGGGTCGACCTACTGGGGTGTGGCACCCGGCCGTGATCTCGGCCGCGCTTGAGGAATCGGTTTGGATCCAGCCGGGGCCGACGGCGTTCACCGTCACGCCCTTCGGCCCCACTTCCAGCGCGAGCGCGCGCGTGAGCCCCATCAGTCCCGCCTTGGCCGCCGCATAGGTGGCGCTGCCGGCGATCGCCACGACGGGACCGGTGACCGAGGACATCTGCACGATCCGGCCGTAGCCCCGGGCGCACATGCCGGGCACTAGGGCGCGGCTGAGGCGCATGGCGGAGGTGAGGTTGATCTCGATTCCGTAGGCCCAGGCGGCGTCGTCGATCTCGGCGAGATGACCGCCGGGAAGCGCGACGCCGGTCTGGACCATGCCGGCGTTGTTGACGAGGATCTCGACCGGACCAAGCGCCGCCTCGGTCTCTGCCGCCAGCCGGGTCACCTCCTCGGGCTGCCGCAGGTCCGCGGTCGTCGCGAAGACATCAGGCCCAAGCGAGCGCGCGCGGTCGTGTATCCGCGCGGTGGTCGCGGTGATCGCCACGCGCGCGCCCGCCGCTCTCAGCACCCGGGCCGTCGCGAAACCAATCCCGCCCGGCGCCCCTGCCCCGGTGACCAGCGCCACCCGTCCTGCCACCCCTGCCATTGCCGCCCTCCGCCGATCTTGCCGGAACACTAGGCCGATCGGCGGGAGGCTGGCAACGCGGCCGTGCCTCGCGCCCCCGCAGGCGCGACCCGTCGGGCGTGACCGCAGACCGCCGCGGTCGGAATGGGGCGGCCGGAATGGGGGGCGGCAGCCCCCGCACCCTTGGCCGCCTGAACCCGCGGCTGCGAAGCCGCCGGGCGCCGGCTGGATTGAGGCGTGATATGGCGCCAGTGCGCCGCCACGATTGTGCCCGACACAATCGCCCCCGTGGCGGTTGCGGCACGGCTGCGATAGGCAGGCCGCCGAGGAGCGAACCATGACCGATACGCCACACCACCCGGCCGAGACCGGCGACACGATTCCCGGCTTCGCCTTCGCGCTCGGGGCCTATCTGCTCTGGGGATTCCTGCCGCTCTACATGAAGGCGCTGGCACATGTGCCAGCGATCGAGGTGATCGCGCATCGCGTCCTCTGGTCGGTGCCGGTCGCCGGCGTGGTGCTGGTGGCCACGGGGCGGACCGCGGACCTCGCCCGCGCCTTCCGGACGCCCCGGACGCTGGTCATGGCGGCACTGACGGCTGCGCTGATCTCGGTCAACTGGGGCATCTACGTCTGGTCGATCGGCTCGGGCCACGCGCTTGACGCCGCGCTCGGCTACTACGTGAACCCGCTCTTTTCCGTCCTGGTGGGCTGGGCCGTCCTGCGCGAAAAGCTCGCGCCCGCGCAGTGGGTGGCGATCGCGCTTGCCTTCGCGGCGGTGGCAATCCTGACCTGGGAGGCGGGGCGCCTGCCGGTGGTGGCGCTGGGGCTCACCCTGACCTGGGGCGCCTACGCCTTCCTGAAGAAGTGGCTGCCGATCGGACCCAATCAGGGATTCATGCTCGATGTGCTTCTGCTCACCCCCTTCGCGCTCGGCTACACCCTTTGGCTGGCGCGGACCGGGCAGGGCCACTTCCTGCAGGGCGTGCCCTTCGACACCGGGATACTTCTGGGCTGCGGCCTCGTCACCGCCATACCGCTCATCCTCTATGCCAACGGCGCCAAGGGGCTCACGCTCTCCACGATCGCCATCATGCAGTACATCACGCCAACGATGATCCTCCTGACCGCCGTCTTCGTCTTCGGCGAGCCCTTCGGCGCGGCGCGGGCGGTGGCCTTCCCGCTGACCTGGGCGGCGCTCGCGCTCTACACGCTCAGCATGATCCGTCAGGCGAGACGGGCCGGAAGGTGACCTGCCTGCCTAGCCCCGGTTCGGCCGGCTGACCCTGCCTCCGCCCACGGCCGCCCCGACGCCTGTGGTTCCCGGGCACGAGGTTGGCAGGCCGCGCACGACCCGCACCGCCAGATGGGCGAAGGCCTGTGCCTCCAGCATGTCGCCGTCGAGACCCGCCGCCTCCACCGGCTGAACCGGGCAGTCGAGAAGTGCGGCGATCATCGCCATCAAGGTTGCGTTGTGCCGCCCGCCGCCGGTCACGAGAAGGCGCGCGACGGGCGCGGGGAAATGCTGGGCCCCCTGCGCCACGGCGGCGGCGGCAGCAGCCGTGAGGGTCGCGGCCGCATCGGCATCGGAGAGACCCGCGACATCGTCGAGAAGGAAGGCGAAGTCGTCACGGTCGAGCGACTTCGGCGGCATCCGGAAGAAGTAGGGATGCCGCAGGAAGCGGGCGACGATCGCGTCGTCGGGGTCGCCGGTGGCGGCAAGCGCCCCGCCCTCGTCGCAGTCGCGGCCACGCCGCGCCCGCACAAGGTCGTTCACCGGCGCGTTTGCAGGGCCGGTGTCGAAGGCGATGCAGGCGCCCGGTGTCTCGGGCGCCGGGGCGCGAGGGTCCACCCAGGTGAGGTTGCCGACGCCACCGAGGTTCAGGAAGGCAAGCGGCGCCTCCGCCCCGATCCATCTCGCGCAGGCGAAGTGGAAGAAGGGCGCCAGGGGGGCCCCCTGCCCGCCCAGTCGCACGTCGGCCGAGCGGAAATCCCACACCACGGGAAGGCCGAGGACCTCGGCCAGCACCTGCCCGTCGCCCGCCTGATGGGTGCGGCCGCCGCCCGGGTCATGCGCGAGCGTCTGGCCGTGGAAGCCCGCAAGCTCGGCCCGGGCGGCAAGCGGCGCCATCAGTGCGGCATGGGCGGTCTCGACGACCTCGGCGGCCTCGGCTACGCCCGCCTCGCCCGGCCAGCGGCCGAGGGCGGCGCGGATCACGGCGCGCTCTGCCTCGGTGTAGGGACGATACGCGGCCTCTCCGAAGGCGACGATGCGCTCCCCATCGGTGCGCACGAGGGCCGCGTCCACGCCGTCGAGCGACGTGCCCGACATCGTGCCGAGTGCCCAGACCGGCTCTGCCCCCAACATGTCCGCCCCTTGGCCCTTCCCCTTGGCTTCCCGCGCCGATATACGGGCCTTCAATCGCAGAATGGACGATCCGGCAATGACCTACCATCCGAAATCCGACTTCATGCGCGTGATGATCGAGCGCGGCTTCCTGGCCGACTGCACCGATTATCAGGGGCTGGACGAGGCTTTGGCGAAGGGTGTGGTGCCGGCCTATATCGGCTTTGACGCGACCGCAGAGTCGCTGCATGTCGGCTCGCTCATCCAGATCATGATGCTGCGCTGGCTGCAGAAGACCGGGCACAAGCCGCTGGTGCTGATGGGCGGCGGCACGACCAAGGTGGGCGATCCGTCCTTCCGCGCCGAGGAGCGGCCGCTGCTGACGCCGGCACAGATCGATGCCAACATCGCCGGGATCAGGAAGGTCTTCGCGGCCTATGTGAGCTTCGGCGACGGGCCCACGGATGCCTTGATGCTGAACAACGCGGAATGGCTCGACGGGCTCAACTACCTCGACTTCCTGCGCGACATCGGGCGGCATTTCAGCGTCAACCGGATGCTGTCGTTCGAGAGCGTGAAGTCACGGCTCGACCGCGAGCAATCGCTGTCGTTTCTCGAATTCAACTACATGATCCTGCAGGCCTACGACTTTCTCGAACTGCACCGCCGCTACGGCTGCCTTCTGCAGATGGGCGGATCGGACCAGTGGGGCAACATCGTCAACGGCATCGACCTGACGCGGCGGGTGCTCGACCGCGAGATCTTCGGCCTGACCTCGCATCTTCTGACCACGTCGGACGGCAGGAAGATGGGCAAGTCGATGTCGGGTGCGGTCTGGCTGAACCCCGACATGTTCAGCCCGTACGAGTTCTGGCAGTACTGGCGCAACACGACCGATGCCGATGTGGGGCGGTTCCTGAAGCTTTACACCGAGCTTCCGGTGGCGGAATGCGACCGGCTGGGCGCGCTCGAAGGCGCTGCGATCAACGAGGCCAAGATCAGGCTTGCCAACGAGGTGACTGCGCTCGCCCACGGCGATGACGCCGCCGTCGCCGCCGAGGCCACCGCGCGCGAGGTCTTCGAGCGGGGTGGCGTGGGCGACGACCTGCCGACGCTGCATCTGAGCGTCGCGGAGCTTGGCGAGGGAATCAGCATCGCGCAGCTCTTCGTGCGCTCAGGCCTCGCCAAGTCAGGCAAGGACGCGAGGCGGCTCATCGCCGAGGGGGGCGCGCGGGTGAACGACGACCTCGTGACAGACGCCGGCCTTCTCTTCGGCGCGGGCGGGCTTGTGGAGCCGGTGAAGCTGACGGCGGGCCGCAAGCGGCACGCGCTCGTGGTGCTGGGCTGAGCCGGCGCGGCGTTTCCATTGCCGCGCCACCGCACTAGGCTTTCCCCATGTGCGGGCGATTCATGATCGGCGACGAGAACTGGGCCAACTATCACGGGGCCCTGTCGATCCTGCGTGGCGCGACGACCCGCGTCAGCTACAACATCAAGCCCACCGAGACGATCGCCCTGGCCGCCCAGACGCGCGGGGGACTCGTCGCGGCCGAGGCGCGCTGGTGGTTCATTCCCGGCTTTTTCCAGGGCGAGGCGAGCGAGTGGAAGGCAACGACCTTCAACGCGAGGATCGAGAGCGCGGCCGAGAAGCCGGTCTTCCGAGCGGCCTGGAAGCATGGCCGCTGCGTCATCCCGGCCTCGGGCTACTACGAATGGACCGGCGAAAAGGGGCACAAGCAGCCCTGGCTCATCACGGTGGAACAGAACATCCCCGTGTTCCTCTTCGCCGGTCTCTGGGCGCCGCGGCCCGACGGCAGCCTGACGGCCGCGATCCTGACGCGGGAGGCCGACCCGCAGATCGCGCATCTGCATCCCAGGATGCCGATCATCCTGACGGAGGCCGAGATCGCGCCCTGGCTCGCGCAGGGGATGGGCGACGTGGAGACCATCGCCACGCTCGGCACCGGCTGGACCGGGCGCTACGCGGTTCGGCGGGTGCGCCCCTTCGGCATCGCCGACGACGGGCCGGAAATGATTGAACCGGAGGGTTTCGACCTCTGAGTCGCGACGGCGCTCAGGGGCCGATCATCCACTTGCCCTTCGGATGGAACGCCTGGAACGCGAAGGCGAAGAGGACATCGTGGACAAGGTCGCGCCCGGTCGCCGCATCGCGCACGCGGATGTTGCCGACATCGCGGCCCTTCGCGATCTGGCTCGCATCGAGCGCGGATGCCTGGCCTTCGGTCCAGGAGATCGTGACGCCGGCCTCCGTGAGTTCGCCGGCCTTCGCAACCCTTTCCAGCGGCCATGCCCGGTTGCCCACCCGCACAACGCGTGACAGCGGCTCGATCCCGTAAGGCGGCATCTCGCCGGAATAGAGGAACGGCCGGGACAGGCTGTCGTAGCCGGCATAGGGATTGCGGCCGTAACTGCGGGGCCAGTCCGGTTCGTCCATCACCAGCCCGTCGGGATTGCGCGCCCTGAAGCTGCCCCAGCTTTCCATCCAGCCGGGCAGTTGCGCAAGCTTGCGTCCGGTCATCGTCCCCACGATCCCTTCCCCGAGCGCCTGCTGCCACCAGCTTTCGGTCTCGCGGTCATACATGATCATGTCGGAATGACGCAGCTTGCCCGAGACGCCGAAGCTCAGGACCTGTCCGGCGAGCCGCCGGTCGAAGATGATGCCGGCGTTGCAGAGTGGGCAGAAGGTGACCGCAACCGGCATGTCGCCCACCGTGTCGTTGACGATCTCGTGCCAGGTCAGATACCGGATCGGCCAGGCCCGCGGGGCCTGGCCCGCGAGTTCGAGGACCATGACCGGCTCGAGGTCCGAAAGCCGGCGCTCCTTGCCCGCCGGAATCGTCCGCGGCGCGTCGAGGGCGGGGATGCCGTCCTTCGGCGGCCCGCCCGACAGGATTTCGGCGAGGTCCACGTTCGTGCGCGCGAAGTCGGTCCTCGGCCATTCCGCCCGCCAGGCCTCGGGGCCGGCCAACGCCGCGCCCGAAGCGGCGAGGGCGATCAGCGTCAGGCCGAGGGCGGCCACAAGATTGCGCAGACGTTTCACGGGGCACCTCCGGCGTTTCCCGCAGTCTGCACCCTGACCGTGGCAACGCGCGGTCACGTCCGCGCGCGCTCACCGGAGTTTTACCCTATGGCGCCGAAGTTCACTGCTCGACCGTGACCGACACCATGCGATCGGGGTTGTCCACCGCGCCGTTGAGGTCGGGGCTGCCCTTCTTGATCGCGTCGACGACCTCCATGCCCGCGATGACATGGCCGACGACCGTATACTCGCCGTTCAGGAACTCGCCGGGCGCGAACATGATGAAGAACTGCGAATTGGCGCTGTTCGGGTTGGTGGAGCGCGCCATGCCGACGACCCCACGCTGGAACGACAGGTCCGAGAATTCCGCCGGGATGTTCGGCAGGTCCGACTTGCCGGTGCCGGCCATCGACAGGTCCTCGCCCCATTTGCCGTATTTCACATCTCCGGTCTGGGCCATGAAGCCATCGATGACGCGATGGAAGACGACGTTGTTGTAGGCGCCGGTGCGGGCAAGCTCGGTGATCTGGGCGACGTGTTTGGGCGCGACATCGGGCAGAAGGTCGATGACGACCGTGCCATTGGCCGCCTCGCCCGCCACCGTGATCACCAGGTTCGGGCCCGGCCCGTCCTCGGCCGCCATGGCGCGGTTGCTGCTCGTGTACATGAAGACGGCGACGCCGAGCGCGGTGAGGCCGGCCAGCATCGAGCCGACGAAGACGCGGGTATCAGACATCGGCCGCAACCTTCACAGACATCATGCGGTCGGGGGCCGCCGGCGGCTCGCCCCGCTGGATCCTGTCCACATGCTCCATCCCGGCGATCACCCGGCCGTAGACGGTGTACTGGCCGTTCAGGAAATGGTTGTCGTTGAAATTGATGAAGAACTGGCTGTTGGCCGAGTTGGGGTTCTGCGACCGCGCGGCGCCGAGCGTGCCGCGGTCGTGCGGCAGCCGCGAGAACTCCGCCGGCAGGTCCGGAAGGTCCGATCCGCCCGTGCCGGCGCGACGCGGGTTCCAGCCATCCTCCATGTTGGCGTGCTCCACGTCGCCCGTCTGCGCCATGAAGCCCTCGATCACGCGGTGGAAGGCGACGTTGTCGTACTTGCCCGCCCGGGCGAGAACCTTCATCCGTTCGGAATGCTTGGGCGCCACGTCGGGCAGAAGCTCGATCACGACCTCGCCGTCCTTCAGCGTCATGATGATCGTGTTTTCCGGGTCCTTGATCTCTGCCATGGTGGTCTCCTTCGATGTCGGGGGGGAACCTAGTCGCCTCGGACGCCCCTGAAAAGGGCAAAGCGTCGCAAGATTGGCGGATCGCCTAGGCTTGACCCCAGGCGGCGGTTAGATTTGCGGAAAACCGCCGGGACGGAAGGATTCGCGCATATGGCCTGGAAAACGATCGACGACATGGAGATGGCGGACCGGACGGTGCTGGTCCGGGTGGATATCAACGTGCCGGTCGAGGCGGGCCAGGTCACCGACGCGACACGGATCGAGAAGATCGTGCCGACGATCAGGGACATCCTGGGCCGCGGCGGCAAGCCGGTTCTGCTGGCGCATTTCGGGCGGCCGAAGGGCCAGGTCGTGCCCGAGATGAGCCTGCGCGTCACCTTGCCGGCGCTGGAAGCGGCGCTTGGCCGGAAGGTCGCCTTCGCCGAGGACTGCATCGGAGCGCCGGCGAAGAAGGCGGTCGCGGCAATGGAGCCCGGCGACGTTCTCCTTCTGGAGAACACGCGCTTTCACGCGGGCGAGGAGAAGAACGACCCGGCGATGGCGGCGGCTCTGGCTGCGCTCGGTCAGATCTATGTCAACGACGCCTTTTCGGCCGCGCACCGGGCGCACGCCTCGACCGAAGGCATCGCGCATCTGATGCCCGCCTGCGCCGGACGGTTGATGGAGGCGGAACTCAGGGCGCTGAACGCGGCCTTGGGCGATCCGGAGCGGCCGGTCGTCGCCGTGGTCGGCGGGGCGAAGGTCTCGACGAAGCTCGACCTCCTCGGCAACCTCGTGGAGAAGGTCGATCACCTCGTCATCGGCGGCGGCATGGCCAACACGTTCCTTGTGGCCAAGGGGATCGAGGTGGGCGCCTCGCTCGCCGAGCGGGACATGGCAGACACCGCACGCGAGATCCTGGAGAAGGCGAAGAAGACGGGCTGCTCGGTCGAGCTGCCCGTCGACGTGGTCGTGGCGCGGGAATTCAAGGCGGGTGCGGCCAACCAGACGGTCGCCGCCGACGCCTGCCCGCCCGACGCGATGATCCTCGACGCCGGACCCGAGACCGTCGACCTGATAGCGGAAGTCTTCGCGCGTTGCCGCACGCTGATCTGGAACGGCCCGCTCGGCGCTTTCGAGATCGAGCCTTTCGACGCCGCAACCAATGCAGCGGCGCGGAAGGCGGCAGAACTGACGCGCGGCGGGCGGCTCGTCTCGGTCGCAGGCGGCGGCGATACTGTCGCGGCGCTGAACAAGGCGGGCGTGGCGGGGGATTTCAGCTACATCTCCACTGCGGGGGGCGCCTTCCTCGAATGGATGGAAGGCAAGGTCCTGCCAGGTGTCGCCGCGCTCGGCGCCTGAGGCGCCGGCGCGCGGCCTGCGACCAGATTGCACGTCGGCCGCCGCTCTGGCGAAAGCGCCTGTCACTGCGGCATCCTCCCCGGTTTTGCCGCAATCCTGCGTCACCAACAAAACCGGGCCGCCGCAGCGGGCG
>WBZL01001320.1_pt1 | contig 26382 bp, 20 predicted proteins | sample 5204291 | NCBI WGS metagenome assembly WBZL01 (sample SAMN12344345, study PRJNA552823) | activated sludge metagenome | biome: Activated sludge suspended growth; feature: Nitrification reactor; material: Wastewater; isolation source: activated sludge from nitrification reactor of wastewater...
CCGGCCGGGATTTCGCCCCGGCGGGCGACTCACTTTCTTTGCTGGTGCAAAGAAAGTAAGCAAAGAAAGCACCTGAACACCCATGTGGGAGCCAGCCATCCATCGCCAGCGCGCCCGGTCGCGGCATTTGCCGGGCGGCTCTCGCAAAGCCTTGCTCGACAGATGCCATCTGCTGTAGAGGCGGTGACTCGCGGCATGGGCGCACTCGACCACTGCCGAAAGACAGCCCCTCCGGCCCGCAGTGCCACGTCGACCCTGGTGACCGAGTGCGCCAACGTGCGCGTGCCGACTGCGGGAAAGGTGGCGCTGTCGAGCAAGGCGTTGCGAGAGGCTGCGAGCAGACTCATGTGTTGAACGCATGGCCCCGCTCGTACCGACTCCCACATGGATGTTCGGACTTCCAGGTGCCTTCTTTGCGTACTTTCTTTGCACCAGCAAAGAAAGGATGTCGGCCGCCGGGCCGAGACCCGGCCGGGGGCGGTGGGCGACCGACTCGCCCGCCAATGCCAGCTCAGCGCCGCGAGCCATCGACGACCCAGCCCGCCGCAGGCGAGCAAGAAGGACGCGCTCAGTGTGCATCGCCGATCGCCACCACGGCCCGCTTGGCCTGGGGGCCCCAGAGCACGCGCTCGATGACGAAGAACAGCGTGGCCAGCGACCCGATGGGGATGGCGGCATAGGTCACGCCCACCGGCAGCCAAGGCAGCTCGGCGATCGACTGGCCCATGGTCTCGCCGCACAGGCGCGTGCCGTACCACAGCACGAACAGGCAGACGATCGCCATCAGCACGTCGACGAAGCGCGCCATCGGACCTTGAACCGAAGGCGGCAGCCGGTCCACCAGCATGCCCACGGCGATGTGGCCGCCGGCACGGTACGACGCGGCGGCGCCGATGAAGGTGAAGACCATCATCAGCAGGATCGCGATCGGCTCGGGCCACTGCGCGCCCACGCCGAGCACGTAGCGCATGAACACGCCCACCGGCACGATCAGCGACATCAGGAAGATCGCGATGCCGGCGGCCCAGATGCAGCCGAGGTACAGCGCGTCGAACACGCCGCCCAGGGCATGCTCGCGCGGTGCGGTCGCGTTCACTTACTTGACGTCGGCGATGCGCTTCATCAGGTCGGCGAAGTTGGCGCCGTACTTGGCGCGCACCGGCGCGGTGGCGTCGTAGAAGGCCTTGTTGTCCATCTCGATGAACTCCACGCCCTCGGCCTTGAGCTTGGTGGTGTACTCGGCGACTGCCTTGTCCCACAACTGCCGTTGCTCCATCTGCGCCTCGCGCGCGGTCTTCTTCACCAGCGCCTGGTCGGCCGGGCTCAGCTTGTCCCAGGCCACCTTGGACATGACCAGGATCTCCGGGATGATCAGGTGATTGGTCTGGGTGTAGTACTTGGCCCCGGCCTTGAAGTGATTGGCCGTGTACAGGCTGGGCGGGTTGTTCTCGGCACCGTCGATCACGCCGGTCTGCAGCGCGGTGAAGACCTCGCCGTAGCCCATGCTGATGCCGTTGCCGCCCATCGCGTTCATGGTGTCGACGAACAGCGGGTTGCCCATCATGCGGATCTTCTGGCCCTTCAGGTCCTCGGGCTTGCGCACCGGCTTCTTGGTATAGAGGCTGCGGCTGCCGCCGTCCATCCAGGCCAGGCCGACCAGCTTGTTCGGCGAGGCGGTCACCTTGTCGAGCAGCTCCTGGCCGATCGGCCCGTCGATCACCGCGCGCATGTGGGCGATGTTGCGGAACACGAAGGGCATGTTGAAGATGTTGACCTCCGGCGTCACCGGGCCGATGGGGCCGAGCGAGGTGCGCAGGATCTGGATCGCGCCGACCTGGGTCTGCTCGATCATCTCCTTCTCGCCGCCCAGCACGCTGCCGGGGAACATCTGGAACTTGATCTTGCCGCCGGTGGCGGCCTCGATCTTCTTGCCCATGTTCTCGACGGCCACCACGGTGGGGTAGCCCAGCGGGTGCACGTCGGCGGCCTTCATCACGGTCTGCGCCAATGCGGCGCCGCCGGAGGCTTGCAGGGAAACGGCCAGTGCGCTGACCAGCAGGGAGCGATTCACGGACATGATTGTTCTCCTTGGGTTGACAGGTCGGGATCGGTTGGGCGGGCCCGTTGCGGCGGCCCGTCAGGCCCCGTCGAAGGGGCCGATGTCGAGAAACACCCCCCCTTGAAATCGGGCCATCGGGGAGCCGGTGGGTTGCACCAGGTGCTGCACCTCGGCGGCATGAGCTTCGGCATCGTCACGAGGCGTGAATCCCAGGCGTGCCCAGGCGTCCGCGGTGTCCCACCACGCCCGGGTGTTGCCCGACATGCCGTAGGCCACCAGGAAGCCGACACCGGGCGCCGTGAGTGCGCACTGAACCAGCACGGCCAGGTCGTGCAGGCTGATCCAGGTGGACAGGGCGCGCCGGTCGGGTGGCTTGGGCGTGGCGGTGCCGATGCGCAGGCACACGGTTTCAATGCCGTAGCGATCGAAGTACAGGCTGGCCAGGCCTTCGCCGAACATCTTGCTCAAGCCGTAGTTGCCATCGGGCCTTGGCGGGTCGGTGGGCCTGATCAAGCGTCCCTGCTCGTAGCAGCCGGTGACGTGATTGGAACTGGCGAAGACGATCCGGCGCGTGCCGCGGCGGCGTGCCGCCTCGTACAGGTTGTGCATGCCGCGGATGTTGGCCTGCACGATGGGCTCCCACGGTCCCTCGATCGAGATCCCGCCCAGGTGCACGACACCGTCGACGCCTTCCATCAATTCCAGCACGGCCGCGGCGTCGGCGAGGTCGCAGGCGCGGGCCGCCGGATCGTTCAGCGCGAGCAGCGGACCCGGCAGGTCGCTGCGCAACACCGACCCACAACGACGGGCCAGTGGCTCTGCCAGAGCACGGCCCAGCGTGCCGGCGGCACCGGTCAGAAGCACGCGTCCCAGGAACGAGGCGGGTTCGGTGGGGTTCACGGCAGGACGGTGCGATCGAGGGTCGGTCTGGATGGGCGGCCGATGGCTGCTTCGTACAATATCGAAACAACGTTCCAAAATGACCTAGGGGAATCCATGGGCCGTTCACCGCGCGTGGTGTCGTTCGGCGAATGCATGCTCGAGTTGCAGGGCGAGGCCTTCGGCACGATGCGCCAGACCTTCGGCGGCGATACGCTCAATACCGCGGTGTACCTGGCCCGCTGCGGCCATGGGCCGGGGCTGACGGTGGAGTACGCCACCGCCCTGGGCGACGATCGTTTCAGCGATGGCCTGGTGCAACGCTGGCACGCCGAGGGCGTCGGCACGGCGTTGGTGCGCCGCCTGCCCGGCCGCATGCCGGGGTTGTATTTGATCGAGGTCGATGCCGACGGCGAACGCCGCTTCAGCTACTGGCGCGACCAGGCCGCAGCACGCGCCTACTTCGACACCGCCGAGGGGCAGACGCCGCTGGAGCAGCAGGCCGAGTCGGTGAATGCGCTTTACTTCAGCGGCATCAGCCTGGCCATCCTGCCTGATGCCGGACGCGAGCGACTGCTGGCCCTGGCGGCGCGGCTGCGACGGCGCGGTGCCTGGGTGGCGTTCGACAACAATTACCGGCCACGGTTGTGGCGCGATGCGGATCAGGCTCGCGAGTGGTTCGCCCGCACCTATGCCACCGCATCGATGGCCCTGGTAACCCTCGACGACGAACTCGCCCTGCACGGCAGCGACGACGAAGCGCGTGCGCTGCAGCGCGTGTGGGACCTGCCGGTGCCCGAGCGCGTGGTCAAGCGCGGTGCCCGTGCGACGTTGGTGCGCACCGCCGATGGCGTGCCGCAGGAGGTGCCCACGCTGCAAGTGTCGCAGGTGGTGGATACCACGGCGGCCGGCGATTCCTTCGCCGCCGCCTATCTGGCCGCACGGCTGGCTGGTCGTGGACCGGCGGAAGCGGCCGCCGCAGGCAACCGGCTGGCCGCTGCCGTGGTTCAGCATCGGGGTGCGCTGATCCCCGCCGCCGCCATGCCAGATGGGCTGCCCTGAGAACAACGCTTCCCGGCGTGGGCAGGGCCTGGACGCGCCGCGGCCCGCGAACTCGGGGGGCGCCCGAACATGCTGTCCCAGCCGGAGGTGGGGCTCAGATGGGGACCCAGCCACCGGGCCGGATCGAAGGCCCGCCGCGTTGGGGCGTAGCGCGGCATGCCGCTGCTCTCGGTCTCGTCGTCGGGAATGCGGCCACGGCCCTCGGCGACGTCGGCCAGCAGCCTGAGGTCGATCGGATCACGATCCCAGGGCCGGGCGCCGACGGCCGACGGCAACTCGTCCTCCAGGCGTTCGGCTCGCAGCACCCGCAGGCGCGGCGGCAGATACGGCTCGGTGGCGGACAGGATCCGCGCCGTCCCGGCGGTGTAGCGGCCGATCGAGGGCACTGGAACGCCCTGAAAGTCGACCGCGCGGTTGTCCTCGAGGTACAGGCTCACATCGCCGGCACCGCCGAGCGCGAACAGCGGCGTGCCGATCCGCGTGTCGGGCCCGTGGCGCAGCACGTTGCCGACCAGGGTCAGGCGGCCGGTCTGGTGCGGCCGACCGGCCCATTCCTGGGCCAGCAGGTTGTAGTGCGCCGCACGCTTGCCTGGGTTGTAGATCAGGTTGTTGACCATGGCCGCTTGCGTCCCGCCCTTGAACAAGGCATTGCGCTCCCGGTTGCTGGCATACAGGTTGGCGCGCAGCAGGATGCCCGTGGCATTGTCGTGAACCAGGGTGCCCTTGGAGTGTTCGCCCTTCTCGTGCACCGACTGGCCCAGCCCCTCGTAGACGAGGTTGTGGCTGAAGGTGACCGTGTGCGAGGTCTGGCGCCGCCAGGCCGCGGGGTCGTCACCGCCGCCGAAGCGGGGACCGCTGACCGACAGGTTCTCGTCGGTGCCCCAGCTGAAGCTGCAGTGGTCGACGATGACGTGGTGAGCACCGCCCATCGTCGTGAGCGCGTCGTGGTCGCCGCCACTGCGCCGCGGACGTCCGTAGGCCCCGGGCCGCACGAGCAGGTGCTGCACGATGACGTCGTGGGTGGCGATGCCGATCCCGCCTCGTATCAGCGTGACGCCTGGCGCCGGTGCGGTCTGCCCGGCCACGGTGACGAACGGGTGGTGCACCGATATCGACTCGCCCTGCAGGTCGATCACGCCGCCGACCTCGAAGACGATCCGGCGCGGCCCTTCGGCCTGCAGCGCGGCGCGCAGCGATCCCGGCCCGCCGGCGGCCAGCGTGTCGACCTTCAGGATCCGGCCGCCCTCGCCGCCCATGGTGCCGATGGCCCAGCCCGGGTGGTCGAAGGTGGCGCGGTCGAGATCCGGCTCGTGCGGTTCCGCCGCCGGCGGCAGGATCGCTTCGCATCGGCGCTGCGGGCCGGAGACCTGCGCGATCTGCGGCACCGCACGGCGGAACTCCGCAGCGGCCTGCGCGGCGAACATGCATGCGCCCCGCTCGCCGACATGGGTGCGGTCGAAGACCGGCGAGCCTGGAGCACCCTGGGCCAGCAAGTCGGCCTGCTCGCTGCCCATGGCCTGCACCAGGTCGCGGCTGGCCGCATGCAGGTCGAGAAGCGGCACGTCCATCGCGCGGGCCACGCGTGCCGTCGTGTCGGCCCACGGTTGCAGGTCGGCCACCAACTGCCCGTCGCGGAAGCTGCGTCGCGTCAGCGGCGTCACCAGTACCGGTCGCCCACCGGCGGCGCGCACGTCGGTGACGAAGCGTTCCAGGTTGCGCGGGAACTCGGTGGCCAGGTCGGTGCTGCGGCCAGGCTTGCCGGGCTGGTCGTTGTGGCCGAACTGGATCAGGACATGGTGCACCAGCCGCCGATCGGCGGCCCGCAGGCGCGCGAGCACACGGTCCCACAGACCTTCTGCGCGGTAGCTCGACGTGCTGCGCCCGCCGCGGCCGAGGTTCAGGCAGGCCAATGCGGGCTCCAGACGGGCGCACAAGGCGTCGCCATAGCCAGTCTGCGGGGCAAGCGTCGAGTCGCCCACCAGCAGCACGACTGGACGTTCGTCGAGGGCCGGCGCGGCCCCGGCGGCACCGAGCATGGCGGCCGTCAGCAGCGATGCACCGACTCGGGCCAGTCGATGCGGTCGGTGCCGCCGGCGCCCGGGACCGGCGCACATCGCGCCGATCAGAACTTGTAGCGCACGCCGGCCAGGTACTCGCGGCCGGTGACGTGGTAGACCACGCTGCTGTTGCGCGCCCGGCTGATGAACTGGTCGTTGGCTTCGTTGGTCAGGTTGATGCCTTCGAGCGTGAACTCGAGCCGGTCGCTGTGCCGGTACGAAAGCGCGAGGTCCACGTTGAGGGTGGCGTTCTTGCCCTCGACGTCGTTGTTGTTCTGTCCCGGTACGCGGGTTAGGTAGCTGCTGCGGTGCGAGCCCGACAGCCGTGCGCTGAATCGGCCGTCGTCGTAGTACAGCGTCGCATTCCACGAGCGCGGCGAGAGGTTGATCAGGTCGTCGGTGATCGTCGCGCTGCCGTTGGGCGAGATCAGGTACTCGATCTTCGACTTGACCTCGGTGTAGTTGAGCAGCACGCCCATGTGGCGCAGCGGCCCGGGCAGGAAGTCGAAGGGCTGCTGCACGTTGATCTCGAAGCCGGTCAACTTGCCGCCTTTGGTGTTCACCGGGGTCGTGACCTGGAACACCTCGTCACCCGTGAAGTTGCTCGGCAGCAGCGACAGCGGGAAGCCGGTGTCCTTGAAAGCCACGTTCTGCCGCAGGCTCTGGATGTAGGTGTCGATGTCCTTCTGGAACAGGCCCAGGCCGACGAAACTGTTGCGCCCCCGGTACCACTCGACGCTGGCATCGTAGGTCTTGGCGCGGAACGGCTTGAGGAAGGGGTTGCCGGTGTTGATGCTCAGCGTGCCGGTGGTGCTGATCGTGCCACCCGGGTTGAGGAAGCCGAGTTGCGGGCGCGCCATCACCTTGGCCGCGGACAGGCGGACTACCACGTCGCGGGTGACGTCGGCAGCCAGGTTGATGGCCGGCAACACGTCGGTATAGGTCTGTTCCACGGTCACCGGCGTGCCGCCGCCGGTGGCCAGGTACCCGGTGGCGGACTGCTTGGTCTCGACGTAGCGCACGCCCGCGTTGCCACGCACCTTGAGTCCGCCGACGCGGGTGTTGAAGTCGGCCATCAGGAAGCCGCCCGTGTCGGTCTCGGTGACGTTGCGGTTGTTGCCGCGCGCATTGCCGTTGGTGGTGGACGACAGCGTGAAGTCGCCCGGCCCGCCGGCCGGGCCGCTGACCAGGCAGTTGCAGTAGATGTTGTAGGCGGCGGCGATGGCTGGGAGATTGGGGATGACCCAGCTCGTGGGCGTGCCGGCGGGCAGGTCGAGACCCTTGCCGAAGCCGCTGACGGTGGTGGTCAGGCTGGCGATCGAGGTGCCTGCGGGCGGCGCGAAGATGGTGTCGTTCTGGTTGACGCGACGGAACTCGAAGGTGTCGAACAGGAAGCGCTTGTAGCTCGCGCCGCCCTTGACGTTCAGGCGCCCGGGTACCGCCTCCCAGTCGAGCGCGAGCTCGGCGAGGTCGGTCCGGTTGTCGGTGCCCTGCGGCCGGATGCGGATCTCGCTGGCCGTCGTATTGGTGATGGTGTTGGGCTGCGTCCCGCTGGCCACCTGCGGGATGGTCACCAGGGTCAACGCGCCGCCGGGCTGGTTGACGTCGAAGGGATAGGTGATCGCCGGCAGCCGGTCGTTGGCGCTGAAGTCCAGGCCGTAGCCGTTGACGTTGACGGCGTCCAGCGTGGTCGTCGTCTGCGTCGGGTTGCGGAACTCCGACTTGGCCTGGCCAAGCCGGGCCTGCAGCTTGAGCGTCGGACCGAGATCCTGTTCGAGCGTCAGCGTGGGTTGGGTGAAGGTCGTGCGCAACTCGTCGAAGCGCGACTCGGCGCGCACGTCGACGCCGTTGTACAGGCCGGTGAGCAGGGCACCATTGGCAGCGTAGCTGGTGCTGACGACACTGGTCTGCGGCTTGCCCCCCGCGGCGGCGTTGCGGCTGAACGAGATGGCCTCGAGGAAGTCCTCCTGTCGCGTCGAGTCGAGCTTGGCGTACATCAGGTCCAGGCTCAGCAGCGTGCCGTCACGCGGGCGCAGCTGCAGCGAACCGGTCACGCCCAGGCGCTCCTGGTTGTGGGTCAGGCGCCCATAGCGCGGCAGGCGCGGGTGGAAGTTGGCGCTGTCGCGCGCCAGGTTGTAGGCGGCGGTGGCCGCATCGCTGGCCGGCAGCCGGCTCACATCCTGCGCCGCCGGACCGCAGGTGGTGTCGGTGGAGTTGGCGGGGTTGGCCGCCACGCCCTGGGGCGCGCACCATCCACCCGAGGACCCGCCGTTGTCCCAGCGCACCGACGAGAAGCCCTCCTCGTACAGGCGGCGCTTGGAGTAGGCCGCGGACAACAGCACGCCCACCTTGCGGTCGGCGAACTGATTGGCGATCAGGAACGCCGCTCGTGGGTCGGTCTTGCCGGCCAGGTCGTTGTAACGCCCCTTCAGCGACGCCGTGGCGGTGAAGGTCTTGAAGTCGAACGGGCGCGAGCCCTGGAGGTCGACCGTTGCGCCGAGCGATCCTTCGTCGACGTCGGCCGAGGCACTCTTGCGTACCGTGACGGTGTTGAACAGCTCGGAGGCGAAGACGTTGAAGTCGAAGCCGCGCGAGCGGTTGTTGCCGCCGGAGCTGTCGGTGCCGCCGGTGGTGGTGAGTGCCTCGACGCCGTTGATGCGCACGCGCGTGAAGTCCAGGCCCAGGCCGCGCACGGTGATGTTGCGGCCTTCGCCAGCGTCTCGGTCGATCACCACGCCGGGCACACGTTGCAGCGACTCGGCCAGGTTGGTGTCGGGGAACTTGGTGATGTCCTCGGCCTTGATCACGTCGACGATGCCGGTGTCCTCGCGCTTGGCACGCAGCGCGCTTTCCAGCGATCCGCGCAGACCGGTTACCTCGACCACTGCCGACGGCGCCGTGGCGGTCTGGGCCTGCACCATCGGCACGGCAAGGGCGGTCAGGCAGGCCGTGTGAACGGCCCAGGCAAGGGGCGTGGGGCGCAGCGTGCGCGCGGTGGGGGGCTGCATCATGTCGGTCGTCTCCATGGTTCTCGGGATGGCCGACAGTGCGCAGGGGGCACCATCGGGGCCTGGGTGTCGGGGAACCACGGGCGCGCGCAGGGCACCCGCGTCGTTGGGGCCGCGGCGGCTGCAGTGCCGCCCCGGCCATCGGGTCAGGGTTGGAGGTAGTCCTCCCGGCGGGGCGAAAACTGATCCAGCAGGGTGCTGTCGGGCTCCAGCGCCACCACGCCGTGCCGATGGTGGCGTGCAGCGATGAAGGCGTCGCCGGCGCGCAGCACGCGCTTGTGTCCATCGATGTCGGCCTCGAAAGAGCCCGAGACGACGAAGGCGATCTGGTCGTGCGCGTCGTGACTGTGCGGCGTGCCCACGGCACCCTGGTCGAACTGAACGAGCACGGACATCAGTTCCGGCGTGTGGCCGACGATCTTGCGCCGGATGCCGTCGCCCAGATCGGTCCAGGGCGTGCCGGCATGGTCGAAGAAGACGCTCATCGGGTGGGGCTCCTGCAGGCTTGGCGTCGAACTATATCGAGCAGGATGCAAAAACGAAACACAGGTTCACTAATTAGAAACCATGATTTCGCAGCGGCGCTGGGCTGCGCTAGATTCGCGTCCGGCCCCATTGGCGATCCGTCGCCGCATCCATTGCTGCCGCCCATCGAGAATCCACCATGGACATCCGACAACCCTTGCACAGCGAGCACGCCAAGGCGCTCGACACGGCTGGCCTGCGCCGGCACTTCCTGGTCGACAACCTGTTCCGGCCGGACGAGGCCACGCTGACCTACAGCCAGATCGACCGCATCATCGTCGGCGGCATCCAGCCAGTGAACCGGACGGTGCGATTCGCGCCCGAGCTGGGCCGACACACCGGTACCGACTTCTTCCTGCAGCGGCGCGAGCTCGGACTCGTCAACATCGGCGGTGGTGCACTCATCGAGGCCGATGGCGAGCGCTACGAGGTCGGTCCGCGCGAGGCGCTGTACATCGGGCAGGGTGCGCGCGAGCTGAGTTTCGCCAGCCTCGACCCCGCGCAGCCGGCCAAGCTGTACTTCAACAGCGCACCGGCCCACGTGCACCACCCGAACCGCAAGGTGACCATCAAGGAGGCCAGCCCCGAGACCCTGGGCGACCCCAAGACCAGCAACCGGCGCACGATCTACAAGTTCCTGGTGCCTGACGTGCTGCCCACTTGCCAGCTGCTGATGGGCATGACCCAGCTCGAGCCCGGCAGCCTCTGGAACACCATGCCCTGCCACACCCATGACCGGCGCATGGAGGTCTACTTCTACTTCGACATGCCGGCCGACGGCGTGGTCTTCCACATGATGGGCGAGCCGGCCGAGACGCGCCATCTGGTCGTGCGCAACGAGCAGGCGGTGATCAATCCGAGCTGGAGCATCCACTCCGGCGTGGGCACCCAGGCCTACACCTTCATCTGGGGCATGGTCGGCGAGAACCAGGTCTTCAAGGACATGGACCACGTGCCGATGACGGCGTTGCGCTGACCGGTGCCCGGCATGGTCCTCGACCGCTTCCAACTTCAGGGCAAGGTGGCCATCGTCACCGGCTGCGACACCGGCCTGGGGCAGGGCATGGCCGTGGCGCTGGCCCAGGCCGGAGCCGACGTCGTCGGCGTCAACGTCGGCGACCCGCAGGCCACGCGCGGGCGCATCGAGCAGCTCGGGCGCCGCTTCCTCGACCTGCGCGCCGACCTCGGCCGGATCGACGCGCTGCCGGAGCTGATGCAGCAGGCGCTGTCGCTGGCCGGGCACGTCGACATCCTGGTCAACAACGCCGGCATCATCCGGCGCGAGGACGCCATCCGGTTCACCGAGAAGGACTGGGACGACGTGGTCGACCTCAACCTGAAGACGGTGTTCTTCTTCTCGCAGACCGCAGCACGCCAGTTCATCGCCCAGGGCCATGGCGGCAAGATCGTCAACGTGGCCTCGATGCTGTCGTTCCAGGGCGGCATCCGCGTGCCCTCGTACACCGCCAGCAAGAGCGGCGTGATGGGCCTGACGCGGCTGATGGCCAACGAGTGGGCGACACACCGCATCAACGTCAACGCCATCGCGCCGGGCTACATGGCCACCAACAACACCGCCGCGCTGCGCGCCGACAGCGCACGCAGCCAGGCCATCCTCGATCGCATTCCTGCCGGCCGCTGGGGCCTGCCTGAGGATCTGGCCGGCCCGGTGGTCTTCCTCTCGTCGCCGGCAGCGGACTACGTCAACGGCTACACCGTGGCCGTCGATGGCGGGTGGCTGGCGCGGTGAGGGCGCTGCTGCCCCGGCGTCCCCGGCGCACCGACCGGTCGAGTGGGGACGCGGCCCGGTCGCGGCGCGCCGCAGGCGGACCGGACACGCCGGGGGCCGCGTCCGCGGGCGCCCGTGCTACCGGCCGACCGGCTGCGCCGCCTCCGCGGCGGCCGACCGACGCGCCGGCCGCGGGCCCCGTGGCCCGGCGGCAGTCCGCCTGACTGGGTCGACGGATGTACGAGAACAAGCGGCTGGGCTTCCTGTTCGTGTTGCCCTTCGTGCTGGGGGTGCTGCTGTTCAAGCTGTTCCCCTTCGTGATGAGCTTCTCGCTGAGTTTCACGCAGTACGACCTGATGGATCCGCCGGTGTGGGTGGGCCTGCAGAACTATCGCGAGCTGGCGCTGGACGACCCGCTGTTCCGCCAGAGCCTGGGTGTGACCTTGCTGTTCGCCCTGCTGGCGGTGCCGCTGCGCGTGGGCTTCGCGCTCTTTGTCGCCCACGTGCTGAACTTCAAGCTGCGTGGCATCGACTTCTTCCGCTCGGCCTTCTACCTGCCCTCGATCCTCGGCGGCTCGATCGCCGTCGCGGTGTTGTGGCGATTCGTCTTCGCGCGCAACGGGCTGGTCAACGGCTTGCTGGTGCGTGCTGGCTTCGATGCCGTGCCCTGGCTTGCCGACGAGCACTACTCCCTGTGGACCATCGTGCTGCTGTTCACCTGGCAGTTCGGTTCGGCGATGGTGATCTTCCTGGCCGCACTGCAGAACGTGCCGGTGTCGCTCTACGAGGCCGCCGAGTGCGACGGTGCCAACCGGCGTCAGCAGTTCTGGCGAATCACGGTGCCGCTGATCACGCCGGTGATCTTCTTCAACCTGATCATGCAAATGGTCCATGCCTTCCAGGAGTTCAACGGACCCTACGCCATCACCGAAGGCGGTCCGCTGCACTCCACCTACGTGCTGGCCCTCTACATCTACGACCAGAGCTTTCGCTACTTCAACTTGGGCTATGGCGCGGCGCTGAGCTGGGTGCTGTTCGGTCTGGTCGCGTCCTTGGCGGCGCTGTCGTTCTGGAGCAGCCGCTTCTGGGTTTTCTACGCCGGCGAGAGGGACGCACCGAAACGATGAGCGCCAACCCGGCCCTCGCCGATCCGCCGCAGGCCGCCGCCCGCGCATGGCCGCGCTACCTGGCCCTGTGCGTCGTTGCGCTGGTGATGCTCTATCCGCTGCTCTGGCTGGTCGGCGCGACCTTCAAGAGCAACGCCGAGATCTTCAGCGAGGTCGGGTTCTGGCCGTCGCGGTGGGACTTCGGCGCCTACGCGCGCGGCTGGAGGACGAGCACCGAATACACCTTCGCGACGTACTTCCTCAACTCGTTCGCGATCTGCGTCCCGCGCATCGCGGTCACCGTGGTCAGCTGCGTGCTCGTGGCCTACGCCTTCGCGCGCTTCGAGTTCGTCGGCAAGCGTGCCTTGTTCGCGGTGATGGTGGGCACGATGATGCTGCCCCTGATCGTGCTGCGGCTGCCGCAGTTCCTGATGTTCCGCCAGTTCGAGATGCTCGACTCGTGGCTGCCGCTGATCCTGCCGAGCGCATTCGCCACCGACACCTTCTTCGTCTTCATGCTGGTGCAGTTCCTGCGCGGCATCCCGCGCGACATGGAGGAGGCGGCGATGATCGACGGCTGCAACGCGCTGCAGCTGCTCACGCGCATCATCGTGCCGCTGCTGCGGCCGGCCATCGTGTCGGTGATCGTCTTCCAGTTCATCTGGACGATGAACGACTTCATGGGGCCGCTGATCTATCTCGCCTCGGTCGAGAAGTACCCGGTGGCCCTGGCCCTGAAGATGAGCATCGGAGCCACCGAAGAGGTCGAGTGGGCCAACGTCATCGCCATCTCGGTGGTGGCACTGGTGCCCTCGATGCTGGTGTTCTTCATGGCTCAGCGCCACTTCATCGAAGGTGCCGCGAGTTCCGGCATCAAGGGCTGAACGTGGCCGAGGTGGTGCTGGAACGGGTCGAGAAGACCTATCCCAACGGGTTCAAGGCCGTGCACGGCGTCGACCTGAGCGTGCGCGACGGCGAGTTCATGGTGCTGGTCGGGCCGTCGGGCTGCGCCAAGAGCACGCTGCTGCGCATGATCGCCGGGCTCGAGGGCATCACCGGCGGCACGCTGCGCATCGGCGCGCGCATCGTCAACGGTCTGCCACCCAAGCAGCGGGGCATCGCGATGGTGTTCCAGAACTACGCGCTGTATCCGCACATGAAGGTCTACGGCAACCTGGCGTTCGGCCTGGAACTCGCGGGCGTGCCCAAGGCCGAGGTGCGGCGCCGCGTGCACGAGGCCGCCGACCTGCTGGAGATGGGTCACCTGCTCGACCGCTACCCCAAGCAGCTCTCCGGAGGGCAGGCGCAGCGCGTCGCGGTGGGGCGGGCCATCGTCAAGAAGCCCGACGTGTTCCTGTTCGACGAACCGCTGTCCAACCTCGACGCCAAGCTGCGCGCCAGCATGCGGGTGCGCCTGACCGAGCTGCACCGCGCGCTTCGCGATGGCGGCCAGCCGGCCACGGTGGTCTATGTGACGCACGACCAGGTCGAGGCCATGACCATGGGCGAGCGCATCTGCGTGCTCCGGGAAGGGCGCATCCAGCAGGTCGATTCCCCGACCCGCCTGTACGGCCGGCCAGCCAATGCCTTCGTCGCCGGATTCATCGGCAGCCCCGAGATGAACCTGCTGGCCGCCACCTGGGCGGGCGACGGCGTGCGCATCGGGCCGCTGCAACTGCCGCTGCCCGCGGGACGGCGGGCGCCCGGGCTGTCCCTGGGCGACGCGCTGCAGCTCGGCCTGCGCCCTGAGCACTTCGGCGTGCAGGCGCGCCCGCAGGGCGACGATCACCCGCTGCCCGCGACGCTGCGCTTTGTCGAGCACATGGGCAACGAGCTCTTCGTGCACGCCGAGCTGGCCGGCACCCCGGTCACGGCGCGCATCCCGGCCGAGCAGGGCGGGGCCTGGGTCGAAGCCGGCCGCGGCAGCGCCCTGACGCTGCATCTGCAACCCGGCCAGGCACACCTGTTCGATCCGCACGATGGCCGCTCGCTGCTCGGCACCTGAGGTCGCGCGGCGCGGCCGTCCGCGGCCTGAACCGCGGAGCCGTCGCGCGGCCTGCATCGCGCTGCCGGGCCTTCTGTTGGCCGGCTGCGGCCGTGGCCGTGACCCCGGCACGCTGCGCCTGTCCTGGTGGGGCGGCGGGGCGCGCCATGCGGCGACGCTCAAGGCGGTGCAGGCCTTCGAACGCCGGCATCCCGGGCTGCGCGTGCGCTGCGAGTACATGGGCTTCAATGGCTACCTCGAGCGCCTGACCACCCAGGTGGCCGGGCTGGCCGAGCCCGATGTCATGCAGATCAACTGGGCCTGGCTGGCGATGTTCTCCAAACGCGGCACCGGCTTTGCCGACCTGCAGCCGCACGCTGCGGAGCTGGCGCTGGACCAGTTCTCTGCCGAGGATCTGGCCACCGGCCGGGTCGCGGGCAAGCTCAATGCGCTTCCGGTGTCCTACACGGCGCGCGTGCTGCTGTGGAACCGGGCCACCTTCCAGGATGCCGGCCTGCCGCTGCCGTCGACCTGGGACGAGCTGTTCGACGCCGGCGCGGCCTTCCGCAGCCGACTGGGCGATGCCAGCTTCCCGCTCGACGGTGAGCTCTACGACATGCTGCTGCTGGCCCAAGCCTGGGTGCAACAACGCCATGGCACCGCCTTCGTCGACCCGCACGCACCGCGCGTGGCAATGAGCGCGGCGGCCGCGCTCGACTGGGTCCGCATCTACCAGAGGCTGATCGGCCAGCACGTGGCCACGCCGCTGCCCCTGCGCGCCAGCCTGGGAGGTGCCGAGAAGCCCACCGAGCAGCAACCCGACTGGGTGGCCGGGCGCTGGGCCGGAAACTACACCTGGGACTCGGCGATCCAGTTGCGCGCCAGCACCATGAGGGACCCGCGGGTGCTGGCCTTGGGGCCGTTCCCGCAACTTGACGGTGCGGCCGACAGCGGCATCTTCGGCCGACCGTCCCTGATGTACGCGGTGAGCCGGCGCAGTGCCAATTCGCAGGCCGCGGTCGGCCTGGTGTCCTTCCTGCTCACCGATCCCGAGGCTGCCGCGCTCCTGGGGCGTACGCGCGGAATCCCAGCCGCGCGTGGTCCGCGCGAGCAGTTGCTGGCCGCGGGTCGCGTGCCGCCGCTGGAGCTGCAGGCCGCGGCGCAGATCGATGCGGTCAGGCGCGCCGGGCGCATCACGCTGCCGTCGCCGCTGTTCGAGCACGCCAGGCTGCAAAGATTCGTGCGCGAGGTCTTCGAGACCGTCGCCTATGGCAAAGCCGATGCCGGCACCGCGTCCCGCCGCCTGGTCAACGAAGGCCAGGCCCTTCTGCAGCGCATCAAGTGACCGCCATGAGCCCGCCGTGCCGCATCGGTGCGATGACCACGGGACCTGGCCTGGAGAGACCGTCATGAGCAAGCACACCCAACGCCCGCTGCGTTTCGAGACCCGCACCGATGCCGTCACCGGTGCGCGTGTGACACGGTTGACTCCCGCCGACGTGACCTGCCATCGCAACTACTTCTATCAGAAGTGCTTCACCCAAGACGGCGGTCGCCTGCTCTTCGGTGCCGAGTTCGGGCCGGCGCCCAGCCCGAACTGGAACTACCACCTGCTCGATCTCGCCAGCCAGACCGCGCTTCAGCTCACTGAGGGCGAGGGTGAGAACACCTTCGGTGGCTTCTTGTCGCCCGACGACCGCCTCCTGTACTTCGTCCGCGGCGAGCGGCGGCTGATCCGACTGACGCTGGACGACTTGCACGAGGAGGTCGTCTACACCGTGCCCGAGGGCTGGGTCGGCTACGGCACCTGGGTGGCCAACACCGCGTGCACGAAGATGGTGGGCATCGAGATCGCCGCGGCCGACTGGTTCCCGTTGACCGACTGGCGCAAGTTCCACGAGATGTTTCATCGCCGGCCGCGTTGCCGGCTGATCCGCATCGATCTGGCCGGCGGCGCGCGCGACGTGATCCTCGAGCAACAGGGCTGGCTCGGCCATCCACAGTACCGGCCCGGCGACGACCGCACCGTGGCGTACTGCCACGAGGGGCCCCATGACCTGGTCGATGCGCGCATGTGGTTCATCGACGAGGACGGAAGCCACCGACGCTGCGGCAAGCAGCATCGCAAGGGCGAGAGTTGCACGCACGAGTTCTGGGTGCCCGACGGGTCGGCGATGGTCTATGTCAGCTACACCGCGGGCGAGCCCGAGCGCTGGATTTGCAGCCTCGACCCGGTGACCTTGCAGGACCGACGGCTGATGGCCATGCCGCCGTGCTCGCACCTGATGAGCAACCAGCGTGGCACACTGCTCGTCGGTGATGGCTGCGGCACGCCCGCCGATGTGGCCGACACCAGCGGTCACGAGGTGCGGACCGATCCCTTCCTGCACCTGTTCGACCTGACCGCCGGCCGCTCGCGCCGCATCGCGCAGCACGCCAGCAGCTGGAGGGTCTACAAGGACAGTCGCCAGGTCACGCACCCGCATCCGTCGTTCACGCCCGATGAACGCCAGGTGCTCTTCAGCAGCGACTGCGACGGCGAGCCGGCCCTGTTCCTGGCCGACCTGCCGGAGCCTGCATGAGGCCCGCCCGATGCGCGGCGGGGGCCTGCCGGGATCTCGGCCGGGCGGCGGCCGGGCTGGCGCTGTGCGCCGTGTTGGCGTCCTGCGCCGACATGGCACCGGTGCCCTCCACGGCGTCCGGTGCCGCTCGACCTCGGATCGACACCACGCTGGCGGGTGCCCAGCGGGTGGAGGACTACCTGGACCAGGGCCCGTCGCCATGGCGCCCCGCGTCGGCCGCGTCCTGGCTGACGGCGCGGCCTGACTTCGTCGTTGCCGCGGATGGCAGCGGCACCCATCGCACCGTGCAAGCGGCGATCGATGCGCTGCCCGACGCGGGCCGCGCGGACGGCAGGCGCCGCGTCGTTCGCGTTCGCCCGGGCATCTACCGCGAGATCGTCTGCGCCAGGGACAAGGCGCCCTTCGCGCTCGTCGGCGATGCCGAGGACCCGTCGGCGGTGCGCGTCGTCGAAGGCCGCTGGAATGCGCGGACCAAGCGCGCCGGCACCGACCCGGCCAACCCCTGCGACCCTGCGCTCGACGCGGCCACCTACGGCACCGCCGGCAGCGCCACGATGGCCGTGTTCAGCGACGATGTCGTGCTCGCCGGTCTGACGATCGCCAACGACGCGATGCACGGCGTGCGCGCCGGCAGCGGCTACCCGGCGGGGGCCGGCGAGAGCGGCGGCGCGCAGGCCGTCGCACTGATGACGCGCGGAGACCGCATCCTCATCGAGCGCGCGCGGCTTGTCGGGCACCAGGACACCTTCTACGTCCGCGCGCCGGGGCGCGTGCTGGTGCAGGACAGCGTCATCGCCGGCGACGTCGATTTCATCTTCGGCGATGCCACGCTGGTGGTCCGGCGCAGCACGATCCTCAGCCGCGCCGGCCGGCGTGCGCCGGGCAACGGCGGACATGTTCTGGCCCCCAGCACCGCGGCGGCCACGCGCCTGGGCTTCCTGGTCGCCGACAGCCGCTTCGTGGCCGAGCCGGGCCTGGCGCCGGCGATGGTCTCGCTGGGTCGCGCCTGGGACCACGGCGTGCCGCCGGGGCACTGGCAGCCCGGCAAGTCGCCCAACGGTCAGGCCCTGGTGAGGGACAGCCTCATTGGCGGGCACATCGGTCCCTGGGCTGCCTCGACCTCGCGGCGACCCTTCGCCACCGTGGGGGCGCAGGCCAACCGGATGGCCGAGCATGCCAACACCGACTTCGCGGCGGACCCGGCGCGCGAGGTGCTGCCCGTCGACGGTGGCTGGGCTGCCGCAGCGGGCGGCACGCTCGGCGGCGTCGATGCGAGGCCCGAGGACGTGTATGTCGTGCGCAACCGGGCGCAGTTGGCTTCGGCCCTGGCCGCGCCGGCGCGAGCGCGCATCGTCAAGGTCGAGGGTCGCATCGACCTGTCGGTGGACGAGGCTGGCCGTCCCCTCGGCGCCGAGGACTTCCGCGACCCCGAGTTCGACTGGCCGGCCTTCGAGGCGGCCTACGACCCGGCGACCTGGGGCCGCCGTGATCCGGCCGGACCGCTCGAGGACGCGCGGCGCCGCTCGGCCCGGCGCCAGGCGGCGCGGGTGCTGCTGCGCGTGCCCTCCGACACGACGTTGATCGGCGTCGGCAACGACGCGGCGCTGGTCCACGGCGGACTGGTGCTCGACGGGGTGCACAACGTGATCGTGCGCAACCTGCACGTCAGCGATGCCCGCGACCACTTTCCGGAATGGCAGCCGCGCGACAACGTCCACGGCGAGTGGAACTCGCAATACGACAACCTGCAGCTCCGCGACAGCCGCCGCGTGTGGGTGGACCATTGCACGTTCGATGACGGGGCCCCGCAAGGCGGGTCCGGGGTGCGGCGGTTCGGCAGACCGATGGTGCACCACGACGGGCTGCTCGACATCACGCACCGCAGCGACTTCGTCACCGTGTCCTGGAGCCGCTTCGAGGACCACGACAAGACCATGCTGATCGGGTCGAGCGACGCGCGCCGCGATGACGAGGGTCACCTGCGCGTGACGCTGCACCACAACCTGTGGCGTGGCGTGCGCGAGCGCACCCCGCGTGTGCGCTTCGGACGCGTGCACGTGCACGACAACCTGTTCATCGGCAGCGCCCGGGGGCCGGGCGCGCTGGCCTACTCGATCGGCCTGGGCATCGAATCGCGGGTCATCAGCGAACGCAATGTCTGGCTCACCGATCCTCCGCTGCCGGATGCGCAGCTGGTGCGTGTGCTCCAGGGGCGCCAGTTCGTCGACCGCGGGTCGTTGCACAACGGCCGGGCGATCGACCTGGCCGCCGAGCTTCGCCGGGCCGGCGCCGACATCGTGCCGGTCGCCGGATGGGAGCCTACGCTGGTGCACGAGGCCGATCCTTCAGGACGCGGCGCCGAGCGCGCCCGCGATGCCGCGGGGGCCGGGCGCATGCCGGTGGCGGCGCCCGCCGCACATCGGTGACAATGCAGAATCGGAACGCCATGTCAAAGAAACCGGAACCCGTCGACGACGATGCCCGCCAGCCCGAGTCGGTGGCCGCCGTGCTCAAGGTCTTCGCCATCCTGCAGGCGCTGTCGGAGCGCAACGAGACCGGCATCTCCGACCTGTCCGTGCGCCTGGCCATGCCCAAGGCCACCGTCTACCGCTTCCTGCAGACCATGAAGACCCTGGGCTATGTGCGCCAGGAGTCGGACAGCGAACGCTACGGCCTGACCATGCGCATTTTCGAGATCGGCGCCAAGGCGCTGCGCTATCCCGAACTGGTGGAGCTGGCCAAGCCGCACATGCAGCGCCTGTCCGATGCCACCGGCGAGACGGTGCACCTCGGACAGCTGATCGACAGCGAGATCATCTACGTGCACAAGGTCGACTCGCGCCACACGCTGGGCATGTACTCGCGGATCGGGCGGCGCGCGCCGCTGCACTGCACCGCCATCGGCAAGGTGCTGATGGCCTGGGAGGCACCTGATCGGCGCAGGCGGATCCTCGAAGGCTGCGACTTCAAGCGCTACCGCGACAAGACCATCACCACGCGCAAGGGCTACGAGGCCGAACTCGAGCGCACGCTGGCGCTCGGCTATGGGCTGGACCGCGAGGAGTTCGACGACCACGTGCGCTGCATCGCGATCCCCATTTTCGACCGCCTGAGCCAGGTCACCGCCGGGCTCAGTGTGTCCTTCCCGAGCTTCCGCTACGACGAGCGACGCGAGCCCGAGCTGGCGCAGATGCTGCGGGAGGCCAGCCGCGACATCTCGCGACAGCTGGGCTGCACCGACAGCCCGCTGGACACCAAACCCACCCTGACCGTGCGCGGCTGACCAACCCGGCCGAGGGCCCGATCACTCCTGCGGAGGACCCAATGAGAGAGAACCGCCTGCGCGCCCTGTGGCAGAACGACCAGGCTGCCGTCAACGGCTGGCTGGCCGTGCCCGACAGCTTCAGCGCCGAGGTCATGGCTCACCAGGGCTGGGACACGCTGACCATCGACCTGCAGCACGGCGTCATCGACTACGCCCGCATGGTGACCATGCTGCAGGCCATCAGCACCACGGCCACGGTGCCCATCGTGCGCGTGCCCTGGCTCGAGCCGGGCATCGTGATGAAGGCGCTGGACGCCGGCGCCTACGGGCTGATCTGCCCGATGGTCAACACCGTCGACGACGCCGCGCGGCTGGTGGCCTACACCCATTACGCGCCGCAGGGCACCCGCAGCTTCGGGCCGGTGCGCGCGTCGCTCTACGGCGGTGCCGACTACCCGACCCAGGCCAATCGCACGGTGGTGGTCTTCGCGATGATCGAGACCGCGCAGGCGCTGGACAACCTGGACGCCATCCTGTCCGTCGAGGGCCTCGACGCGGTCTACGTCGGACCGTCCGACCTGTCGCTGGCGCTGGGCTGCAAGCCGCAGTTCGACGACGTCGAGCCCAAGGTGGCCGAGGCCATCCGGCACATCGTCGAGCGCGCCACCGCGCACGGCGTCAAGGCCGGCGTGCACAACGGCCGGCCCGACGTGGCCCGCGGCCGCATCGCGCAGGGCTACCGCTTCGTCACGGTCAGCTCCGACGCCCGCATCCTGGCCACCGGCTCGCAGGAACTGCTGGCCGCGATGCGCAAGGCCTGAGGCAGCGCCGGCCTGCCGGGGCTTAACCCCGTCCGGCGGGGACGGACGTACAACGGTCATCGCAGCCCGAGGAGTCGATCGATGACCATCCGCATCCTGGCCATGCTGGCCGTGGCCGCATTGACGGCCTGCAGCGCCCCCGGTGGCGCCACGGCCGGCGCCGCCCCCAACCCCTCCGGCGGCAAGGCCGGCACCACGCTGGCGGCCTACCGCAGCGACGACGAGCTCAGCCAGGCCCTCGAGCGCTGGCGGGCCGAAGCGGCCCGGCACGTCGTCGAGCGCCGTCGGGCCTCGCCGATGGCCCTGCAGGAGTCGGCGACGCTTTCCGCGCCGGCGCCGGCACCGGCGATGGCCCCTGCGGCGCCGGCCGCCGCGGCCAAGGCGGCCGACAGCAGCGCCGGCGCGTCGTCCGACTCGATCACCAATGTGCAGACCGCCGGGGTCGACGAAGGCGGCATCGTCAAGCGCGCCGGCGACTTCCTGGTCGTGCTGCGCCGCGGGCGGCTGTTCACGGTGCGCGTCGGCGGCGACGCGCTCGAGCCGGTGTCGATGACCGACGCCTTCGCGCCCGACGCCGACCCGCGCGGCGCCTGGTACGACGAGTTGCTAGTCAGCGGACGCAGCGTCGTCGTCGTCGGCTACAGCTACGCCCGGGGCGGCACCGAGATCGGCCTGTTCGAGCTGGACGGCCGCGGGGCGCTGCACTACCGCCAGACCTATCACCTGCGCAGCTTCGACTACTACTCGGCGCGCAACTACGCCAGCCGCCTGGTCGGCAACCGGCTGGTCTTCTACAGCCCGACCCTGCTGCGTCCCTACGGCCCGCCGCCGATGCAGATGCTGCCGGGCCTGCGCCGCTGGCAGGGCCCGTCCACGCCGGACGGGTGGCAGCGCATCCTGCCGGCGCAGCGCATCTATCGCACCGACGACGATTTCGACCCCGGCCAGCCGCTGGCCCTGCACAACGTCACCGGGTGCGACCTGGGCGAGGCCACGCTGCGCTGCGAGTCCACCGCCGTGCTCGGCCCGGCCGGTCGCGTCTTCTATGTCTCGCAGGGATCGGTCTTCGTGTGGACCTCGGCGCCGGCGGCGGGTCGTGCCGAGTCGGTCTCGGCGGTGTTCCGCATCCCGCTCGACGGCGGCGCGCCCACCGCGCTGAAGACCGTCGGCGTGCCGCTCGACCAGCTGTCCTTCCTGGAGGATGCCGGCGGCCACCTCAACGTGCTGCTGCGCGCCACCGGCGCCGGCGAGGGCATGTGGGGCCACCTGCGCGCCCAGGGGCGCACGGCCCTGCTGCGCGTGCCGCTGAGCGCCTTCGGCGATGGCCGCGAAGCGGCCCGGCGCGAGCATTACCGCGTGCTGCCCGGCAGCGCCTGGACGCAGAACCGCTTCGTCGGCGACTGGCTGCTGTGGGGGGGGCCGCGGCGGGCCCCGGCGCGCGATGCCGCGCCGGACGCATCGGCGCCCGCCTGGGCCGTGCGCTACGCCTCCGCGCACGAGGCCCGGCCGCTCGACCCCGGACATGGCATCGAGCGCATCGAGGCGCTCGGTGCCCACGCGCTGCTGGTGGGCAACCAGGGTCGCGACCTGCATTTCAGTGCCGTGCGCCTGGCACGCGACGAGGCCGCGCTGGCCGGCGGGTACGTGGTCCCCGAGGCCCGGCAGGGCGAGACGCGCACCCACGGGTTCTTCTACCGGCCCGACGGCGACGGCCGCGACGGCGGCCTGCTCGGCCTGCCGATCGTCGACGGCGGCCAGCGCAGCGCGCCGGTGCCGCGAGGCGCCCAGGCGCCGGCGGCGGTGGTCTTCCTGCGTGAGCGCGGTCTGGGTTTTCATGGCCTCGGCGAGCTGCGGGCCGCCGGCGGCCCGGTGCTGGATGCCTGCCGGGCCTCCTGCGTCGACTGGTACGGCAACGCAAGGCCCTTGTTCCTCGGCTCGCGCATCGTCGCCCTGCTCGGCTACGAGCTGGTCGAGGGACGCCTCGACGGTGGCGCCGGCGGCGAGGCGATCGTCGAGCGGCGGCGCGTGAGCTTCGCGCCCCGCCTGGGCGCCGAGGGCGGACGGGCCTCGCCGTTCAGTCCCTGACGCGGCGAGGCGGTCCGATCGACCGGGCCGGCGTGGCGCAGCCGCCCGCAGCCGGATCCGCGCGCGCCGGCGCGGTCCCTGGCAGGAAGGGAAGACCGCGCGGCGGACGGGCCTGGCGCTCGTCGCGCCCGGACGCTGCATGGACAATCGAGCCGATGAGCGCCAGCCCCGACACCGATCCGCGCGGATTCCTGCAGGCGCTGTACCGCGCCGCGGTCGACCGCGCCCTGCCGATCCACACCCTGGCCGGCCACCTGCCCGCGCCGCCCGATCCGGCGCGAGGCCGCACCGTGGTGGTCGGTGCCGGCAAGGCCGGCGGTGCCATGGCCGCGGCGGTGGACGCGCTGTGGTCGGCCGATGCGGCGTTGAGCGGCCTGGTGGTCACGCGCTACGGCCATGTGCCGCCGGACTACCGCGCCCGGCCCGGCCGCATCGAGGTGGTCGAGGCCGCGCACCCGGTGCCCGACGAGGCCGGCCGTCAGGCCGCCGCGCGCATCGCCCAGCTGGTGCAAGGGCTCGGACCCGACGACCTGGTGCTGGCGCTGATCTCCGGCGGCGGTTCGGCCCTGCTGACCCAGCCTGCACCCGGCCTGTCGCTGCAGGACAAGCAGGCCGTCAACCAGGCCCTGCTGGCCAGCGGTGCCGCGATCGACGAGATGAACACCGTGCGCAAGCACCTCTCGGCCATCAAGGGCGGCCGCCTGGCGCGCCTGGCCGCGCCGGCGCGCGTGGCCAGCCTCCTGATCAGCGACGTGCCCGGCGACGACCCGCAGATCATCGCCAGCGGGCCGACGGTGCCCGATGCGAGCACCTGCGCCGACGCGCTGGCCATCTGCCGCCGCTATGGCATCACGCTGCCGGCGGCGGCACAGGCCGGCCTGGCCGATGGCGCCTTCGAGTCGCCCAAGCCCGGCGACCCGCTGTTCGCGGGCCACACGCTGCAGCTCATCGCCACGCCGCAGGCCAGCCTCGAGGCGGCGGCCCAGGCGGCACGTGCAGCCGGCGTGGCCGCGTACATCCTCAGCGATGCGATCGAGGGCGAGAGCCGCGAGGTCGGCAAGGTGCATGCGGCGCTGGCGCGGGCGGTGGCGCAGCGTGGCCAACCATTCGGCAAGCCCTGCGTGATCCTGTCCGGCGGCGAGACGACGGTGACGGTGCGCCACCCGGGCGGGCGCGGCGGGCGCGCCGGCGAGTTCGCGCTGGGCTGCGCGATCGCGCTGCAGGGCCAGCCCGGCGTGCACGTGCTGGCCGCCGACACCGACGGCATCGACGGCGTCGAGGACAACGCCGGCGCCGTGGTGACGCCGGACACCCTGGCGCGTGCCGGCGCGCAGGGGCTCAAGGCGGTCGAGCTGCTCGAGCGGCACGACAGCTACGCGTTCTTCGCGGCGCTCGGCGACCTGGTGGTCACCGGGCCGACGTTCACCAACGTCAACGACTTCCGCGCGCTGCTCGTCGTCTGAGCGGCGCCAGGCCATGACGTCCCCGCCCCAGCCCCCAGGGCCTAGGCCGAGTGGCCCGGCGGCCCGCGGCTGATCGCATGTCCACCCGCGCGATCGCCGAGACCTCGATCCGCGAGACGCTGCGGCACCGCCCGTTCCGCGCGTTGCTGGCCGGCGGCTCGGTGTACTTCGTCGGCAACGCCATGCAGGCGATGGCCGCGGCCTGGCTGATGATCGAGCTGACCGGCTCGTCGTTCCTCGCCGCGCTGGTGCAGACGGCGGTGTTCCTGCCGATGTTCCTGCTGGCGTTGCCCGGTGGCGTGCTGGCCGACACCACCGACCGGCGCGTGCTGATCCTGCGCGCGCTGGCCGTCCAGGTGGTCGCCGTCGTGCTGCTGGCGCTGCTGGTGCTGACCGGCTGGGCCGGCGCCGCCACGCTGCTGACGCTGACCTTCGTGGCCGGCTGCTGCACCGCGGTGCTGAGCCCGTCGTGGAACTCGGCGATCGTCGACGTCGTGCCGCGCGAGGAGCTGCCGCAGGCCATCACCGCCGTCGGCATCGCCTACAACGCGGCGCGCGCACTGGGTCCGGCGGCGGCCGGCTGGATCTTCGCGCACGCCGGCGCCGGCTGGGTCTTCGCGCTGGCCGTGGTGGGAGTGGCGGCACTCGTGCAGTCGGTGCGCCTGCATCCGCCGCGTCCGCATCCGCCCTCGCGCCTGCCGGCCGAGCGGCTGTGGGGCGGCATGGCCAGCGCCTTGCGTTTCGCGCGCCACTCGCGCACCGTGCTGGCGCAGCTGCTGCGCACCGTGGCCTACGCGGCCACCGGCTCGGCGCTGTGGGCGCTGATGCCGGTGATCGCCCAGCGCCAGCTGGGGCTGGGCGCGGCCGGCTTCGGCATGCTGATCGGCTGCATGGGCAGCGGCGCGGTGCTGACCGGCCTGGTGGTGGCGCCGCTGCGCGTGCGGCTGGGACTGGAGCGCCTGGTGGCCGCTGGCAGCGTGCTGTTCGCGGCCGTGATGCTGTGCACCGCCTTGCTGCGCTGGGCGCCGGTGATCTATGCCGCGCACGTGCTGGCGGGCGGCTGCTGGATGGCGGTGATGTCGACCTTCAACACCGCCACCCAGACCAGCGTGCCGCCCTGGGTGCGGGCGCGTGCCACCGCGATGCACACCTTGTGCGCACTGGGCTCGTTCGCGCTCGGCTCGGCGCTGTGGGGTGCGCTGTCGGACATCATTGGCCTGCAGGCCACGCTGTTCATCGCCGCGGCCGGCATGCTGGCCGGCATCGGCCTGGCGCGGCGCCTGCCGCTGCGCATGGGCGCCCTCGGCGAGGTCACGCAGGTCAAGACCTCCGAGAACCCCTTCATCATGCACGAGCCGGACCCCGACGCCGGCCCGGTGGCGGTGGAGATCGCCTACCGCATCCGCCCGGGGGACACCGATGCGTTCCTCGAGGCCGTGAGCCTGCTGCGCGCGCCGCGGCGGCGCGACGGCGCCACCTTCTGGCGCGTCTACCGCGACCTGTCGGACCCCTCGCGCTTCGTCGAGCGCTTCATCGTCACCAGCTGGGCCGACTACCTGCACCAGCGTGCCCGCGCCACGCTGGCCGACGTGGAACTCGAAGACCGCGTGCGCGCCTTCCTGGCGCCCGGCGAAGAAGCTCAGATCCAACACTACGTCGCTGAGCGCTGAGGCTGGACGCATGACCGTCCCTGCGGACGGTCATGCGCCTGCCGAAGAGCCCGAGCTCTGCGAGGGCGCGGCCTGCAAGGCGAGGCT
>WBZL01001321.1_pt1 | contig 26380 bp, 25 predicted proteins | sample 5204291 | NCBI WGS metagenome assembly WBZL01 (sample SAMN12344345, study PRJNA552823) | activated sludge metagenome | biome: Activated sludge suspended growth; feature: Nitrification reactor; material: Wastewater; isolation source: activated sludge from nitrification reactor of wastewater...
CTTGAAGAACGGCTTACAACGCATCTGGAACATCACCAAACAAAACTTATTGTTGATCGGCATCGGCTTCGTCGGCATCCGCTGGGTGACGGGACTGATCGGCTTCCTCCTCGGCTTCGGCGGATTTATGATCGCGCTCGCCATCGGCGGCGGGGCAGTCTATGCCACTGGCGGTTTCGGCGTCGTTTCGATTGTCGCTATCGCCCTCGGCGTGTTTATCTTCTTTGCGCTCGTGATGATCGCAAGTGTCATCACTTCATACACAAACGCCGCGTATCACACCTGCCTCTATCTCTGGGCGCGCGAAGCCGAGAAAGCGCAAGTTGCTGGGCAGGATATTCACGTCGCTGCCCCTGCGCCGCTTGCGGCTGTGTTAGGTTAGTTTCCGCGCTGAGCGGAGTGAGACCATGTTTTTTGGTCGAACGCAGTCGAAGCGCATACATCAACAATTGAAAGTTGGAATCACACTTGCCCTTCGACTTTGTTCCTCGTGGCGCTTTGCGCCACTCGTCACTCCGCTCAGGGCGAAAATAAAAACATGCAACCCGAACCTCGACGCGAATTAATTTCATGGGATGAAGTGGATCGTCTCATTGACCATCTCATCCCGCAATTCAAACGCGAATTCACCGCGATGGTGATCGTCACGCGCGGCGGCATCGTCCCTGCGGGCATGCTTGCCGAAGCGATGGACATCACGCACGTCCTCACTGCGGCGGTGGACTTCCCCGCGCAACTCGCCAAAGAAAAATCCATCATGGCGTGGCCCGAGTTCATCCAATTCCCCGCCGACGAAAAAATGCGCGGTCGCCCAACCCTCATCGTAGACGACATCTGGGGATCGGGTCGCACCATCACCGCGGTTAAGAATCGCGTCTCTGCCGCGGGCGGCTTCCCCGAAACCTGCGTCCTGCATTTCAATCCGTATCGAAACCTGTTCGGCAACAACCGCCCCGATTACTACGCCGCCGTCACCGACGCCTACATCGTCTACCCGTGGGAAGTGGATCGGGGAACGGATCAAGTTTTGCTCGGAGAAATATAACCATGATCGTTCAGCAGTTGAACTGCTGAACGATCGAAATGGGATAACAAAAAATCCCCGAAAATTCATCGGGGATTTTTTGTCGCTTCCTTCTCGACGGGACGGCTGATTCAGTTTCCTGATTCCTTTTCGCCGCCCCATCCGATCTGTGTAGCCAGCGTCCTCTAACGCTGGCGATTGTTTATCCAACCGTTACGGCAACGCCTCGAAACCTGAGATGCTGTAATACATTTCCTCATCAGCGATTTGCTGACTGATATCAATAGCCACCTCCGCAGGGAAGCCGTACGTCGCATCATACGTCACGTTGACCGAGTCCGCGCCTTCTTTGATTGCCGCGTCGATCTCTGCAAAGAGCAGGTCTATCGTCGCGTGAGGCGCGAAGAACGCATAATTCGGATCGGTGTCAAGCACGAGAGTTCCGTCCGCGGTCGCCATGTGAACGATCTGACCGTCTTTCACTTCAACAGTCAACGGCATCTGGTCGCGGAACGCGCAGAAACAGCTGATGTTCAACTCGAAACGATAATGCGTGATGTTGGCATCCTCCCATTTTTGCTGGTTGCGCGAGAGTTCGCTCCCGCCAGCCGAGCAAGCCACTAGAATAAAAGCGAGTACGATAAGAATTAACTTTTTCATTTTGTCTCCTTGTCCAGAAGGACGACGGTGTATGAAAAAATGTTCCTCGAAATGACGTGAGTTCAATCCCGAAGGGATGGCAGGATTGTTGAACATGACCCGAGTCGCCATCAAATCCCGAAGGGATGACATACCTTCACGAAAAACCCATGACACCCCTTCGGGGTTAGACCGCCTATTTTGTGCTCTACCATCATTTCACTCCTTCGGAGTTTCAACCATCATGCCCGCCATGCTCATCTGCCCCTTCTTGCACGGGGACGTGTAGAACAATATCCTCGCTGTTCTTGAAGTGCAAAACGACCTCCACCATATCTCCTACTTTCGCCTCTTCCTTGAGACCCACCAACATCACATGCAAGCCGCCCGACGCAAACTCCACATCCTCGCCCGAAACCAGCGGCACCGACTCGACCATCCGCATCTGCATCACATCGCCCGCCATGCTCGTCTCGTGGATCTCCACCGCCGCCGCGATCTCCGTCGAAACGCCGACCAGTTCATCGTCCGCCGAATAATTGTGGATCACAAAATACAACGCGCTGTTTCCGCCCTGTGGGGCGGACCTTATCCACGCGTCGCGAATCTCAATCCCCTCCTTAGGCGCGCAGGCGGCAACCAACAGAAAAATACTGAACAGCACGATCGACTTTTTTTTCATTTTAGATTCCTTTTCGTTGAATTATTTGAGTTGGGCATAATGCCTTCCGCGCCAACTGACGCCTTTGCCCGAAAGCGTCAGCCATGCGGATGCGATCATCATCGCGGCGAAGATGCCCGCGCCAAGAGGTGTGGAGAGCGAATAGAGCGGAGAAATTCCCATTTGACTCGCCGCCCATCCGCGCGCGATCAGAATCGCACCCCAAAGGGTCAGCGCTTCGGTGAGAACGATCAGCGCGATCAATCCGCCGCCGTTAATCATCCATAGCAACCCCAATCCCAGCCAGATCGGTAGGAGTAACGCCGCCATCAACGCCAGCGACGCTCCAATGACTCCGAGCCACATCAAGACAGGTTGACCGCGAAGCCCGAGGTACATATTCTTTGTCCAGCCTTCCCACATGGAACTTAACGATGTGTACATTCGTGTGCTAATGAGCGCAGTCCCGTCGGCAAGCGCGAGACGATCCCCGCTCCACTTGACGCGCTCCGCCAGAGCTTGATCTTCGACGATCTGGTCGCGCACGCTGGCATGCCCGCCGATTTTCTCGTAGACCTCGCGGCGGATGAGGATGAATTGTCCGCTGGCGATGGCGTCTTTGTAAGTCGGGTCGTTTACTTTGCGCGGATTAAAACCGACCGACAGCGCGGTGACCACAATGGGCATAACGGCTTTCTCCCAAAACGATCCCATGATCTGACGGTGAAGCGTGGTAAACAAATCCGCTTGAACCTCCATCGCTTTGACGTAGCAGGAGGAGAGCGCTTGCGGCGAAAGAAAAGTGTCCGCGTCTACGAAGCATAGCCACTCGCCTCGCGCCGACGTGGAGGCTTGGTGCAAGGCGTGAGGTTTGCCGACCCAGCCCGAAGGGAGGTCCGACCCGCTGATGGGGTGGAGGCGTGAATCGAGGGTGGCGAGTTCCGCCAAAATGCGAGGAGTCGCGTCGGTAGAGCGATCATCCAGAACGATAATCTCGAAGTTTGGATAATCCTGCATGAGCGCCGATTCGACGCACACCCGGATATTCTGCTCCTCGTTCCGCGCGGGAATGCAGATCGAAATGAGCGGCGCGTTTTGCGGAGGCGACGCGGGTTTGACGATGATGTCAATGCGGGAATGGCTGTGCAGCCAATAGACTACGACAATTCCCCCGATGCAAAAAACTGATGAAAGGACAAGATAGATCATAGCGGGCGGTTAAATAATTTGTAACGTCGAACCTCGTTCGGTCTTCTCGACCTCGATTCTCGTCGGAAACGCGTCCTTCAATTCTTCGAGATGTGTGATGACGAGAATCTTGGCAAAATCATTCTTTACCAGGTTGATCGCCTCGACCAACCGCTGACGTCCCAGCGTGTCTTGCGAGCCGAAGCCCTCGTCAATGACCAGCGTTTGCAATCTCGCGCCCTTCCGCTGGGCAAGGATTTCCGACAGCGCGAGCCGAATCGCAAAGTTGACGCGGAACGCCTCGCCGCCCGAGTACATCTCATAACTGCGGATGCCCGCCGCATCGCTGATCTGAATATCGAGCGTTTCCCTCAAATCCTCGCGCTTCTTATCTTTGTATTCCGACTGCGTCACAAACCGAATGGACATGTTCCCATCGGACAGACGATCCAGCAACTCGTTTGCCTTCTCTTCGATCTGCGGCAATGCCTGCTCGATCAACAAGGCGGGGACTCCGTTCTTGCCGAAGGCTTGTTCCAGCGTCCGATGTCGCGCGATCTGCTTTTGGAATTCTTCGCGCTCTTTTTCATAGTTCGCCTTGCGAGCGCGTTGACTCTTCAGCACATCCACGCGTTGTTGCGCCCCGCCGAGTTCGCCCCGCGCGCGGTTCTCATCCTCCCGCAGACGGAATAACTCGCGCTCCGCCTCATCCAAATTCGGCGCGCTCGCTTCAGCCTCTTTCAACGCCAACGATGCAGAATCGAATTGTTTCTGCCCTCCCTCAACCTCCTCTTTCCACTTTCTACTTTCCTCTTCCAAATTCTTGATCTCACCCTCGATCTGCTTGCTCACTTCCTTCGCCGAGCCGAGTTCGCGATATTCATTCTCCACGTCTCTTAATTCTCGTTCTTTTCCTCGCGCTTCATCGTGCGCCGACGCGTCGTAGCCGAGTTTGGCTAATTCCTTATCCAGTTTGGCGAGTTGCTTCTGTTCATCCACCGCGAACTTGCCGCCATCCAATGCTTTCTCCACATCCTTCAACCGCTGCCTGCCAGTGGATTCCCAATCTTTTGCCAACGATTGCAACCGTTCCATCCGCTCAGTGAGTTGCGAGATTTCGCTGGCATATTTCACGCGCTCGTTTTCGGCGGAGCCAAGGGAAGTAATTTGTAATTCGTAATGGGTAATTTGTTCGGCAAGGTCAGCCGCTTCTTTTTGATTCGCGCGATACGCGTCACCTTTTTGTTTGCCGTCTTCTTCCAATTGCTTAAGCGTGGACTTGCGATGTTCCTTGCTCAACTCCTGCCCGCATAAAGGGCAAGTCGCGCCGTCTGCCGATTTGAGCGTTTCGATTCGATCTTTCAATGTATTCATGTCCACTTTGAGCGAATCGTTTTCCACTTTCAACGCGGCTTGCCGCTCGCGCCCCGCGTTGCGTTCGCTTTCAACCCTGCCGCGCTCGTTGACCTTCGCCTCCGATTCGCTCAACAGTTTTTGAGTTTTCTCGATCCCGCTTTTCAACTCACTGTTCACTGATAACTGATTACCGATCTCCTCTTCCTCCACCGCCAACGAACGCCGCTCTTCCTCCAATTTCGCCTTTTCGACCGAAATTCTCTCCTGCAACGGCGCGCGCTCTTTTTGATGATCGTGAAACTCTGCCGCAGTCTTCTCCCAATTCTCTAATTCTTTCCGCGCTTTTTGCCACGCCTTATATTCCGCTTCGATTTCCTTTGCGCGATTCACAAGGTCGGCATACGAGGCGCGATCCGATTCTTTCTCGGCGAGCCGACTCTCCAGCGATGCGAGAGCCGCGCGTGAGCGTTCGAGTCCCGCCGCGAGTGTGGAGGTCATCTTGCGTTGCTCCTCCACCAGCGCCGCGTTCCGTTTCAAGTTTTGCATCACGGATTCTTGCGCCTCCCTCGCCGCCGACAATTGCTTCAGCGACGATTGAAGTTCCCCCAGCCGAATCTTTCGCGCCTCCTCTTCGGCGAGTTCCGCGTCGATCTCCGCTACACGTCCGTCAATGATTTCGACTTCCGATTCAATTGCCTTGCGCTTCTCGGCGGCGCGATTTTTATATTCATCCCAAATTTCAAGCCCAAGGATATTGCTCAGCACTTCCTTGCGTTTGCTCGCGTTCTGTTGCGTGAACTGATCCGCCTTCCCCTGCAAAAAAAATGACGCGTTGACGAACGTCTCGTAATCCAACCGCAGCGTCTGTTCGATCCGCGCCTGCGTGTCGCGCGTTGTCTTTTCGGTGAGAGGTTTCCATGTCCCGTTGACCATGGACGATTGACCTTTGACATTTGACTTCCCTTCTTGGTCTATCGTCCATCGTCCATCGTCCAGTATCTGAAACTCCAATACCGTACTCTTTCCTCTCGGCAACGACCGTTGCACGCGATAGGTGTTGTCTTCATGCTTGAACGTGAGGATCACCTCGGCGGCTTTCACATCCGCGTGCAGGTTGATCACGTCACTGCTTTTGCCGCGCGCCTCGCCGAACAGACTCCACGTGATTGCATCCAACAGCGACGACTTCCCCGCGCCGTTGTGCCCGGAGATGCACGCAAGATCGAACGAGTTGAAATCCAATTCAACGGGATCGCGATAAGAAAGAAAACCTGAGATGCGGAGATGGAGGGGGATCATTGTTGACGAAGTTTCTTTGTCGCAGAGAACACAGAGACCATTGAGTTATTAAAATTTTTTCTCAAAGAACTCTGCGATCTCTGTGGCTAAAGTGAGTAATTTGCCTTATGATGATAGATTATAATCGAACCACCATGTTCGAAGCCTCCGACAAGATCGCCCAGCGCCGTTTGACTCTGATCATCATCACGCTTGCCACGCTTCCATGTTATTGCGTAGGGTGGATTGCCATGCTGGCGGCGCCCAATTCGAGCATCACGCTGACGCCGACCATCAGTTCTACAGCCGCTAATAACCTAACCGCAACGGGCACGCTTCAAATTACGCCTGCCACTACCACAGCGCCAAATATAATTTCACCGACAGTCACAGACACCCCAACACCGACAGGCACGCCAACCTCCACAGTCACCCCTACATTGTCATTCACACCGTTCCAGCCCGCTAGCCTCACGCCATCGTTCACGCTTACTTCATCCCGCACGCCGTCGCCTACCCCAAGCGTCACATTCACGTTTACTTCCACATTCATTGCTACAAGCACAGACACGTTCACATTTACTCCATCACCGACACAGTCCACGCCAACGAACACATCCACGCCTTCATTGACTCCCTTCCCAACGCCATGACCGATATTCTTCCATTCCTAAAAACATTAATCTCCTCTTCGGGAATCTCAGGCAATGAGACTCCTGTTGCGAAACTCATCGAAGAAAAGTGGCGCCCGCTCGTGGACGAAACGCGCCTCAGCCGCGTCGGCTCACTGCATGGACTCAAACGCGGTTCAGGCAAGAAACATCCCTCGATCATGATCGCCACACACATGGACGCGATCGGCATGAGGGTGAGTCACATCGTGGATGGATTCCTCCGCATCACCAACGTGGGCGGGATCGATGTGCATGTGTTACCGGGCGCGGAAGTAACGATTCACGCCTCGAGTGGGGCTGACTTGCCTGCGGTCATCGCGATGCCCCCTTCGAGATTGCTCCCCGAATCCGCTGGCGACGGCGCGCTCGAGATCGGCTACCTGCTCGTGGACACGGGTTTGACTCCGCGCGAGGTGGAGAGAAAAGTCAAAGTGGGCGACCTGGTCTCCTTCGCGAATGAACCGATGGAACTCGCTGGCGACATCCTCTCAGGGCACACAGTTGACAATCGCGCCTCCGTCGCCGCGTTGACAGTCTGCCTGGAGGAGTTGCAATCGAAGCCGCACGTGTGGGATGTGTGGGCAGTGGCAACCGTGCAGGAAGAGACGAGTTATCTCGGCGCGTACACGTCTGCGTTTGAGATTCGACCGCAAATTGCGATTGCTGTGGACGGCACATTCGCCAAAGGACCCGGAGCGAACGGTTGGCAGACTCACACGATGGGCAAAGGTGTGGGCTTGTGTCTCGGACCGAACATACACCCGTTCTTGCACAAGAAACTCAAAGAACTCGCCGAGCGACTCGAGATCCCATGGTTTTTCGATGTTACCGCCGGTCACTCAGGCACTGATGCCTACCCGATGCAAGTCACCGCCGAAGGGATTCCCACCGCGCTGGTCGAGTTCCCCATCCGTTACATGCACACGCCTGTGGAGTCTGTCGCCGTCAAAGACATCCAACGCGCGGGGCGCTTGCTCGCCGAATTTATTTCTTCGCTTGAAGAAAATTTTGTAGAAACAATAACTTGGGACGATTAAATATGAGGCGGGAGCAGTTCAACTGCTCCCGCAACTAATAATCATTTCTCTAATCATCTAATCATCTAATTCTCCACTCCTCTAATCCTCTGAATCCCAATGCCAACCTCCCCAACCCCTCCCTTCAAACTGCTCGAAAAACTTTGCAACGTCATCGCGGTCTCTGGCGATGAAAGCGAAGTGCGCAAGATCGTCCTCGATGAGATAAAAGACTACGCGGACGATGTTCGAGTGGACGCGCTAGGCAGCGTCCTTGCGACCAGGTTGGGGCGGGGAGCGAAGCGTGTGAAAGTCATGCTCGACGCGCACATGGACGAGGTCGGCTTGATGATCGTCGCTGAGGATGGCGAAGGCATCTATCGTTTTGAAGAGATTGGCGGCATCGATCCGCGGCATCTTGTGGGCAAGCAGGTGTATGTCGGCAAAGAGCGCGCGCCCGGCGTGATCGGCGGCAAGCCCATCCATTTGATGGAGTCGGGTGAGCGCACGCGCAAAGTTCCCATCGACGCGCTGCGCATTGATCTCGGACTCGCGGGCAAAGCGAAGGTTGGCGATCGCGCGGGCTTTGCGACGAAGTTTCGCCGCGTGGGTCCTTCGATCATGGCGAAGGCGCTTGATAACCGCATCGGCGTTGCCACATTGATCGAGTTGTTCAAACACGCGCCGTCGAACATTGATCTGTGCGCGGCATTCACGGTGCAAGAGGAGATCGGTCTGCGCGGCGCGAAAGTCACGGCGCAATATTTCAATCCCGATCTTGCGATTGCAATTGACTCGACGCCTGCGAACGATCTGCCCAATTTTGACGGGAACGAAAACACGACCTACAACACCAAACTCGGACTCGGTCCCGCGATTTATGTTGCGGACGGTTCGACTCTTCACGACCCTCGGCTGGTTCGCTTTCTTCAAACGGTCGCGGCGTCTGCAAAGATTCCATATCAACTCCGCCAGCCCGGAGGAGGCGGCACAGACTCCGCCGCGATCCAGCGCGCGCTCGCGGGAATCCCGACAGTTTCCGTTTCTGTGCCGCATCGCTACACTCATTCGCCCGTCAGCCTCTCGCGCGTGGACGATTGGAAGAACACTCTGGCGTTGTTGCACACGGCATTGAAGAAGATTACGGTGGATCTGATTGGGAAAAGGTGAACGCAAAATGTATACAGGTACACACGTAAACAGGTACACAAGGCAAAAGATGTGTTGCGTTTTGCAACGCCGTGTTTACGTGTTTCCTTGTTTACGTGTTTACTTGTCTCCGTGTCTACCACCCAAAGAGCGCCCATGAACGGACTCATCGCCCTCGTCGGCGCTGGTGAATATCTGCCTGTGATGGAAGAGGTGGATCGCTATCTGCTGTCTAGCGTCAACTCGAAAACACCGCGCGTCGTTTGTCTTCCCACCGCGGCAGGGCAGGAAGGCGACGAGAGCGTCAACCGCTGGTCGCGCATGGGAATGGAACACTTCCAAAAACTCGGCGCGGATGCGCAGGCTCTCCGCATCATTGACAAAGAGTCCGCGAACGATCCGCAATTTGACTCGGCATTGGAAAACGCGGATTTCATTTATTTCTCTGGCGGCAATCCGCTTTACTTGTTTCAAACCATGCAAGGCTCGCGCGCATGGGCGTCCATGAAAAAAGCGTGGAGCAAGGGAGCGGTCTACGCGGGCTGTTCGGCGGGAGCGATGATCCTCTCGAAGCGCGTGCCGAGTTTTCGATTAGCTCAAAACGTGGATGGGTTTGGCGTCATCCCCGCGCAGTTCATTCTTCCGCATTTCGATGAGATGCCGCTCGTGTTCAAGCCAATGATCTTTGCCTTGCGAAAGGGACTCAAGAAAGGCGAGCGCATGCTCGGCGTGGATGAAAACACCGCCCTCGTCGGCGCCCTTCGACTGCGGTCTTCGACCTCCGCTCAGGGCGGCGAATGGAAAGTGATGGGTCGCGGCACAGTCCACCTCATCACCCGCGACAAAGACAAAGTTTTCAAAGTCGGCGAAACCGTGCCGCTCAACTAATTCTCTAATTCTCGAATCCTTCAACTTCGCTCAGGACAAGTCTCCAGTCTCCAATCTCTAATTACCAATTACCAATAACTCAATTCCCTCCCCAAGGAACTCTCCATGAAACCTCTCCTCAAACAACTCACCGAAATCTTCGGACCATCGGGTTACGAAGAGAATATCCGCAAGTTGGTGCGCGCGGAAGTGAAGCCGCTCGCCGACGAGATCAAGGTGGACGCGCTTGGCAACCTCATCGCGCGGAAACGCCCGTCGAAATACACCAAAGACACAAAGAAAATCATGATCGCCGCGCACATGGACGAGATCGGGCTGATGGTGAGTCACATTGATGAGAACGGCTTCGCGCGCTTTTCGAACATCGGCGGGGTGTTTGGGCGGTATGTGCTGGGAGGGCGAGTCCGCTTTTTGAATGGCACGGCAGGCGTCATCGGGTTCGATCGTTTTGACAAAATGAACGAAGTCCCCCCGCTGGATAAAATCTATATTGACGTGGGCGCGACAAGCAAAAAAGATTGTCCCGTGAAAGTCGGCGATGTCGCCGCGTTTGACCGTTCGTTTGTCGAGATGGGAGATCGTCTCGTTGCTAAATCCATGGATGATCGCGTGGGCGTGTTGGTTGCGATTGAGACGCTGCGAGCGTTAAAGTCCACGCCGCATGATGTGTATTTCGTGTTCACCACGCAAGAGGAAGTTGGCACGCGCGGGGCGGGGACATCCGCATTCGGCATTGACCCCGACCTCGGCATCGCGGTGGATGTCACTGCCGCGGCGGACACGCCCAACGCGCTCAAAATGGAAATGAAGTTGGGCAAGGGTCCATGCGTCAAATTTCAAGACGGGGGCATGATCGCTGATCCGCGCGTGGTGAAGTGGATGATCCGCACGGCGGAGAAAAGCAAGATCCCATATCAGCGCGAAGTCCTATTATTCGGTTCGACCGACGCGCGCGCCATGCAACTCACGCGCGCGGGCGTGCCTGCGGGTTGTCTCTCCATCCCTGTGCGTTATGTTCATTCGCCATCCGAAATGGTGGACTATAACGATGTGCAGAATTCCGTCAAGTTGTTGACGGCTCTTCTGCGCGCGAAAGTTGAGTTGAGTGGATAAGATGTCTGATTGGAAACGAACAACAAAAGAGTTGGGATTCGAAAACCTGCGCCCCGAGTTATTGCAGGCAATTAACGGACACATCGAGAAATACAACCTCGGCGAAATTTTATCCGATGCGTTGATGTGCGTTCAAACGGATTCAGAAAAGATCAAAAAGGGATTGTTCGGCGGGGCGGAGGTGGTCTACGCGGGCGCGGTCGTCACTCCGCGCTGGCTGGTGTGGGCGACAAGCGGGACCAAGACCCAAACTTCCGCCTCGTCTGCCCAGTTGAACGATGTGACGATCCAGGATTATGCCGAATCGTCGTTTGCAAACATGATTCCCGATTCGGGACTCAACGTCAGCGGCAGGTTTACCGACGCGTCTGACGACGGGTTAATCTTCATCGGCTTGGACGACAACGCGGCAGGGGCGAAGTTCAAAGAGATCGCGCTTCAAACCGCGCAGGAAGCAAAGCGATAATCAGTGGACTATGAAAATAGTTCTCGACGCGGTTGCGCTGCGTCGAGGCAGGCGGCGCGATGCGCCAAGCCAATCGAGCTGTCGCCTGAACTTTCGTGAAGCGCTGATCATGAATATGGCAGAACTTACGCAGTTGGCGGGCAGTTGTACTGCCGCCGCCGCAGTGCAACTACGGCGCAGCAGGTTCAACTTCGTAAATCCCATATGGAAATCCGCGACAATCCGTGAAATCTGAGGCGATGGTTTGTTTTCACACCCAAGCCCACAGCATCCATAAACCAAGAATCAAAACTCCGATTCCGAAGCGAGCGGCGAACGACCAGCCCCAGCCGACCATGTACGCTTTGGTCGATTCGATGGCGGCCGTTTTATCGCGCAGTCTGTAATATTCCAAGCCGAACAACGCGAGCGGAGCGCTTGCCAGACCAACGATGGGGGTGAGGAACAAACTTGCGACGAGACTTGCCGCGAACGCCAGCAGGATCGAACTCCACGGCACGAACTTGTCGCGCATTTTACGGGCGATGATAATGTTGTCCACGATGTTGCCTGCGATCATCAGGAGGGTGATGACGGCGAACAAGACCCAATCCCAAAACGTCATGCGTTGCGCCACGCTTTGTAGGAGCGCATACACCAGAGTGGCGAGCCACATCACGGTGATGCCCGGGAAGATCGGAATGATCAAGCCTAGCAGCCCGATTATTAAGACGGCAAGTGTTAGCCAGTCAACAATAAAAATCCATGCGACTTGAAAGAAAGAGACTAATTCGGGAGGAAGCATATTCATTCCAGTAGGGGCGGGGTCGCCCCGCCCCTACAAAATTATTCGATCACATCCACGCCGCCCATCCACGGGCGCAGAACTTCAGGGATGCGGATCGAACCGTCGGCTTGCTGGTTGTTTTCCATCACGGCGATCATCGTGCGCGGCAGACCGAGACCCGATCCGTTCAATGTGTGGAGCAAACGCGCTTTGCCGCCATCGGCGGGACGATACTTTATATTCGCGCGTCGCGCCTGAAAGTCGCGCACATTCGAGACCGATGACACTTCCAGCCACTCATTGCATCCCGCCGCCCAGACTTCGATGTCGTACGTGATCGCCGAACCGAATCCCAGATCGCCTGTGCAGAGTTGTTTGACGCGATAGGTGAGTCCCAACGCGGCGCAAGTCGCTTCGGCGTCCTCACGCATTTTTTCAAGCAACGCATCCGACTTTTCGGGTTTGGCGTACATATACATTTCCACTTTATCGAATTGATGTCCGCGTTTGATACCGCGCACATCGCGTCCCGCGCTCATTTTCTCGCGGCGGAAACATGGCGTGTATCCCGTGTACAGCAACGGCAATTGCGCCTCATCGAGAATCTCATCCATGTGCATGCCCGTCAACGGAACTTCGGCGGTCGGCACAAAATACAAATCCTCTTCGTGGTCTTTGTATAAATTGTCGGCGAACTTCGGCAGTTGACCCGCGCCAAACACGGTTTCCGTTTTCACCATGAACGGCAAATATTTTTCGGTGTAGCCTTGCCGAATGTGCAAATCCAACATGAACGCGATCAACGCGCGTTGCAATCGCGCGCCCGCGCCGCTCAACACATAAAAGCGCGAACCCGTGATCTTCGTGCCGCGTTCAAAGTCAATGACGCCGAGCGCGGGACCCAAATCCCAGTGCGCTTTCGGCTCGAAATCAAATTCGGGGAGTTGACCAACTGTGCGGAGGACCACGTTTTCTTCTTCGGATGCGCCTATCGGCGTCCGTTCATCCGGGACGTTGGGCAGGGCGCTCGTTAGCCGCGTTAACTCCCCTTCGACCTCTGCCACCTCCTTGTCGAGCGCGGCGATTTTGTCGCCCACCTCGCGCATCGCAACAATTTTCTTTTCGCGTTCCGCCGCGTCTTTCATTTTGCCGATCTCTTTCGAGACGGTGTTGCGCTCAGCCTTTAACTGCTCCACTTCGGTGAGCAGGGCGCGGCGTTTTTCATCGAGTTGAAGAATCTCCTCGATGGACGATGAATCCATTTGGCGGTTCTTCAACGCCGCGCGGATAACGTCTGGTTTTTCGCGGATCAAATTCAGGTCTAACATGTTGCACCTCCGAGTGCAGAGAATAAAATACGCCCCCGTCCATGTGCAGGACGAAGGGGCGTTTCGTGGTGCCACCTGCTTTTACCTTCCCCCTCCGCCGTTGGCGCCTCCCCCAAATTCGAAGGGGAGTTTTTCTGCCATCCCAAATTCAAATTTCGAATTTGGGGAGGAGGGTGGGGGTCTTGGATCCGCGATAACGGGCGGAGACCGATTCTCTTACGATTGATCGTAGTAGCGACTTTAGTCGCTCTGATGACGACTGAAGTCGTCACTACAATAAATCCCTGCGAGAACAACGTGGTGAAGTGGATTTCGTCATCTGCCCGACCGTCTTGCACTGTTGGTCGAGTAGGCGAGTTCTTCGCCATATCGAGACCCGACGGCTCTCTGAACGGTTCGATGAGTACTTGTCTTCACGCTGTCTTGTTGGCACGATTATACGCGTCGAGATTGTGTTGTCAATGGCTTGGAAGAGAAATGCCGAAGCGTTGGTGAAGTTCGCGCGGGCGAATCAAATTTCCCGTCGAGGGCGAAGCGTGGATTGAATCCGCATGTCAAATTATGGTATATTCTGTTTAGGAGTATCGTCATGAATGAACGAATTCTGATCATCGAAGACGACCAGCAGATTCTCAAATTGCTTCAACGCGGACTCGCGTATGAAGGCTACACAGTGGACTCAGCGACCGATGGGCGGATGGGGCTGATCCTTGCGCGCGACCACACGCCCGATCTTGTGATCCTCGATTGGATGTTGCCCGGCATGGATGGGCTGGAAGTGTGCCATCGTTTGCGCACGGGCGGTTCGATCCCGATTTTGATGTTGACGGCGAAAGATACCGTGCAGGATCGCATTCAAGGCTTGGACGCGGGCGCGGATGATTACATGGTCAAGCCGTTCAATTTGGATGAACTCCTTGCGCGTGTGCGGGCATTGTTGCGCCGAACGCAGCCGGAGCGAATCCCTGTGCTGAAGTTCGCCGATCTTTCGCTCGATACCGGCACGCGCCAAGCCTCGCGCGGAAATCGTACGATCTCGTTGACGGCGAAAGAATACGAACTGCTTGAATTGTTCCTGCGCCACCCGAAACAAGTGTTGACGCGCGAAGTGATCTTCGATCGCGTGTGGGGTTATGACTTCGGCGGTGAGAGCAATGTGCTGGAAGTGTACATCCGTTACCTGCGACAGAAGTTGGAGAGTGATGGGGAAGTCCGTCTCATCCATACTGTGCGCGGGGTGGGGTATGTAATGCGGGAAAATCCGTGATGCAAATGGGCAAATAAGCAAGTGAGCAAATGAGCAAATGAGCAAGTAGGCAAATGAGCAAGTTTGCAGATCTTCAACCGTCAATCCAAAATCGTAAATCGTAAATCGAAATGTCTCTCCGCCTTCGCCTGACCTTGTTATATGCGATCGTTACAGGCGGGATTTTGCTTGTCTTTGGCGCAACGGTGATTTTTGTTTTTAAAGCCGTTCTGGTCGACCAGGTCGATCGTACGCTGGAGAACGCGGTAGATTTAATCGTCAGCGGAATCAACGTCGGCGACCTGGACGAGCTCGAAGGCAAACTCGAATCGGTTGAACTGCGTTCGGATGTCTACGTGCAGATGTGGGACCTTGGCGGCGCCGCGCAGACCGGCTTGCGTACATTGGAAGGATTCACTGACCAACGCCCGTTTTACCCCGCCGGTTTGCGCATCGAAACCCCGAGCTATCGGTATGTGCAGGCAGGGATGGTTCACTTGCGCGTGGTTAGTGTTCCGCTCGAACTGAATGAACGCCGTATAGGCACACTTCAACTTGCCGTGAGTCTGGATGTGGTCGATGCGGCGCGTATAGGGTTGGAAAAAATCCTCGGAGTGATCTGGATCGTTGCGGTTCTGATTTCGGCAAATGTCGCCTGGTTGACGCTTGGAGAAACCCTTCGCCCTTTGAAATCTATAACGCTGGCGGCAGAACAGATCAACCGCGCCGACGATCTCTCGCGCCGCATCCCGTATGATGGTCCCCCTGATGAAATCGGGGGGCTGGTGGATTCGTTCAATCAAACGCTCGAACGTATCGAGGTGTTGTTCACCTCGCAACAACGCCTGCTGGCAGATGTGAGTCACGAACTCCGCACGCCGCTTACGGTCATCAAAGGTAACGCGGATTTGATGCGCCGCATGAAAAGCCTCGACGAAGAATCGCTGACCAGCATAGACCAGGAAGCAGGTCGCCTCTCTCGCCTTGTGGGCGGTTTGCTTTTGCTGGCACAGGCTGAGTCGGGCAAGCTCGCGCTCGTCGAAAAGCCAGTCGAACTCGATTTGCTCGTCACCGAGGTCTTTCAAGAAATGAGTGTGCTGGCTGGCAACAAAGTCCGTTTGCATCTCAATGAGATTGATCAAGTCATCGTCAAAGGCGACCGCGACCGGCTGAAACAAGTCTTCATCAACCTTGTGGCGAACGCGATTCAATACACGCCAACCGGGGGCGAGGTCTTCATCAGCCTCGAAAAAATAAAAGATCAGGCGCGCATCATCTGCCGCGACACGGGCCCGGGCATTCCAGCGGAGGACTTACCTCACATCTTCGAGCGTTTCTATCGCGCCGAAAAATCGCGCACGCGCGGCAGGAGCACCGGCTTTGGGCTTGGGCTTTCCATCGCCAATTGGATCGTCGAACGTCACGGGGGCAGGATCGAAGTCAATTCAAAAGACGGGCAAGGCACGGCATTTGCAATTTGGTTGCCGGTGATGTAGTCGCTTGGTCTTCTGGTCTCTTCGTCGGCTAGTTGTCAATTCCTAATCTCTGCGCGGCTTGGCGGCATAACCCCGCTCCATAATTTTGATACCACTCATCGAGCGTTAAGCTGGATGAAAACCCGCTTCGCGCATCGGTGTAAATTGGTCCGCCATAGCGGACATATCTCTGCGTCTCGGCATGCCACGTCCACTCGCCGCGATGGATCACGCCGATGCCTCCATTGTAGCCAGCCAGCGCAAGGCGCGGATCGCCGTTGGCGGTTTGAAGCGAACGCGCGAGGTATTCGAGTCCGCGCAGGGCGTTGGTCTCGGTGTCGAATCCGTTTTCGCCGTAGTGGAAGTGGAACGGCATCACTTGGAAGAGTCCCATCGCGCCGGAACGCGAGAGCGCGTTTGGGTCGCCGCACGATTCGATCTGCATCACGGTGGCGACCAGATTGGGGTCAAGGGAAGAAGCGTTTGCCCAGCGGACGATGTTGTTGCCCCAGTATTGGACTTCCCGCGTGAAGATGGGGGAGAGTCCGCTTGAAGAGGTTGAAAAGGTCGACGCGATTGAAACAGGCTGAACGATGGGCGAAGCGGAGGTTTGAATCGGCATGTTCGACGCGAGCGCGGCAAGCAGGCACGCGATCAGAATCACCGCGAGAGGCGGCAAGGCATAAAAAGACAAACAGCCGCCGGCATCGTGATCTGCCGCGGCTGTTTGCCGGTCGTCGTATGGTTGTGAGCGAGCGCGGGGCATAGTGGGTTCCTTTAATTTTGAGTAGGGACCCGAGCTCGAAATGAGTTCGGATTATTCAGTTGTCATTGCCTCGCCTTGAGTGAGGTCGAGAGTTAAGCGTTGTAATTGCGGTCGTTGGAAGGCTCATTGACCGAGTGATACGTCGGCTCAGCCCGCATGAATGAAGTTTGTTGCGCGGGTTTCGGCGCGGGACGATAGGATTGATTTTGCGTGGTCTGCACCGGGCGGTTCAAACTGGACGCGGGGCGAAGAATCGGTTGTCCCTGATTCGCCGGGCGATAGGTTTGCTGTTGGGCGGGTCGCGCGTAGTTGTTTCGTTCCGAGGCTGAGCGCTCGGCGGTGGTGAACATGCGGTCTCCGGCGAGCGAGAATGAACCGATGATCAACACGCGGATGAGCAGGATCATCGCGGCGACGAAGATCGGCACAACTTTCGTCATGGTCTCGTTGCTGATGACCGCTCCGCCCGACGCGCTGGTGTGATTGACGATGGCAACCGACACGCCCCACCATGTGAGAATCGCGTTGAAGCCAGCCGCCAACAGCCACGCGCCGAAGAGGTAATACACTTCTTTCGGTTCGTCGGCTCCTTGTTCGGGCGTAAACACGCGGGCGATGCCGGCAAAGTCGATGCCGCAGAATGCGATGGCGAGAATAGTCGCCCATTGCAAGCCGCCGAAGGAAAGGTCGCCCAGAATATCCCGTAGGGCGAAGCGTGTGGCGTTGAAGTTGGAAACCTCGAAAGCGAGCAGAGCCACGAGGATGATCATCCCCCAAGCCGCGCCGCGGTTGAAGCGCCGTCCGTGCGTGAGATCGCGGAACAAGGCGCGCAGTCCATCCCCTGAATTTCTTCGATACGTAGTCATCTCGACCTCCTTTGTCGAATGGGTGACAATTGGGTCGAGTTTAGAACACTTGTTCTAAATTGTCAAGGGCGAGACGATGCGGTGATTTTACGGGATGCGCGTAGAGCGCCGCGCTTTTTCGGCGCAATGGCGATCAAGGTCCGCAATGCTTTATTCACCGATTCTGCATCGGGGAAATATTCGCGCACATCAGGCTCAAGAAGGATTGCCCCTTCCTCCAGCTTGAAATTCTGGACGATGGTTGTTCCATCTTCTTTGTGAATGACAACGGAATGCCCCTGGCGGTACGCTTCCGCGTGCTTACCGCGGACTCCGCCGGTGAAATCATATTCCCCGCGCATCTCGCCGATTTTTTTTGATTTATTTGGTTTGTTCTTCATAGGTAATCGAAAGAGGGTCTCCAAAAACAGATTTCGCTTCCTCAAAACTGACCGTATGTTTCTTGATATTAATTTTGGCTTTCTCTTCATCCCATTCAAAGAACATCGCCATACTTCGTTTCCTCGACGATTACTTACCTGTAAAGATTATACCTCGCGCTTCGATCGGTAAAAATTCCTCTCGGTGATTGTATCGAGTAATTGCCGTCATCACGCCACTTTCCGCCGCTCGCTCGCGCGCCACGCGCGGGCGATGTGCGCCGCCAGCCTAGCGTTGTTCAACAGCAACGCCAAATTTGCTTTCATTGATTTCCCTTTCGTCAACTCATTGATGCGCTTAAGGAGAAACGGTGTAACTTCCTTCCCGTGGATGCCTTTTTCCTGCGCTTCTTTGGATGCCTTCTCGATCAACGGTTCCATCTCGGACTTGGAAATTGCCTCCGCCTTCGGAATCGGATTCGCCACCAGAACCGCGCTCGTCATACCCGCGTTCCAATGCGCCTTCGCAAACTCGATCACATCTTCCGGCGTGTCAACCTGCGCGCTAACGTCCAGCCCGCTTTCGCGCGAGTAGAACGCGGGGAAGTCATCCGTTCCGTAGCCAACGACCGGCACCCCGTTCGTTTCCAGATATTCCAATGTGGCAGGCAGATCAAGGATCGCTTTTGCTCCCGCGCAGACAACGATCATGGGGATGGTCGCCAACGCTTGCAGATCAGCTGAAATGTCGAAAGAGGATTCGCGGTGCACGCCTCCGATTCCGCCGGTGGCGAAGACTTTGATCCCCGCGTGTTTACATGCGAGCATCGTCCCGGCGACGGTTGTGCCTCCGCAAGCCTCTTCTGTGATCACCGTCGCAAAATCGCGCGGACCCACTTTGTAGGTGTCTTTCTCGTCGGCGAGTCTTTTCAGTTCAGCGCTACTCAAACCAATATGCAATTCGCCGTCCAAAAACGCGATTGTGGCTGGCGTGGCGCCTTCCTCCTGCACGGCGGTTTCCATATCTTGCGCGAGTTCCAAATTTTGCGGACTCGGCAAGCCGTGTGTGATCACCGTCGACTCGAGCGCGACGATGGGCAAACCCGCCCGGTGGGCTCGGCTTACGTTGGCTGAATATTTTTTTTCTTCCATGATGTTTGTCCTTTGATTGACTGAAAGTACGCGCCGTTCTGAAGGCTTGGGCAAAACCCCAACCTGATTCACGAAAACCTTCGGGGCGTTCCGCTTAAGGCGAGTTATTGATTGCTCATCCCAGCGGGAGAGGGTCGTCTCCCTGATTGCCATCATCGGGCGACGGGGGAGGGTCGTCTCCCTGATTGCCATCATCGGGCGGCGGGGGAGGGTCGTCTCCCTGATTGCCATCATCGGGCGGCGGGGGAGGATCGTCTCTAACGCGGAAAATAAAACGATTCAAGTGCTGTATCGCTTCGACAATCGAGTTGGGCGGCGTTTCGCCTTTGTTGATCCAGGTTTCGCTGGCTTGAATTAAAAACTTGCGATAATCTTTCAATACAATGAACATGACCGGGTTTGACGCGCGGGTTTTGCCCATCGCCTGCTCGCACGAAGCGATCGGGATCTCTTGGATCAACCCTGCTACTTTATCCGACGATGTTTCGCGGCTCAATCCTTCGAGCGATTTGGTTGAGTCTAGTCCGTTGGACTCGATGAATATTTTCCAAGCGTCGATGTGCTCTCTGATAACCTTTTCAACTTGCGACGCCCAGGTGCCGACGCCGATCCAGTGCAGTTTGACGCCGCGCCGTTTCGCAAGGGTGGCAAATTCATTTTCCAGTTCCGTGAATAATCGTGTGATCTTTGGTCGTGGAACGAACGTGGGCGCTTCGGGCAATGAGCCGGCCTCCGGCGGGGATTCTCCTCTTGGCGTTAAACCCCGCATAAGTTGCGAGATTGCCTCTTCGCGTTTTGTTGCCAGGTCCACTTCAGGGATGCCGAAATTCGCCAGATACTCGGTCAGGTTTCGTTGCGCCATGAATTTGCCTAACTCGCTATGAATCAGGCTGGTCATATTTTTCACCCAATCTGGCTCGAAAACGGACGGTCGGTCAACATCGTTCGTTACCTTGGAAGTGGCTTTATATACGAGGGTATTCACTGCCTCGTCTGTATATGAGTATGGCAGATCGGCTTTGTCTCTGCTGTCCTCCTCCGCGCGATCGACGCTAAAGGCAATTCGAACGTCCGTCGCCGAAATGGGAATTCCGTCTTTACTTCGGCTCGCCACCGATTTATATTTTTCGCCCATATCACGGAACTCGACAAAATGCTCGCGCAGGTTGAAAGCCTCCCTGAAACGTTCAAACCCTTCGATATTCGCCTGGCTCTTTTTCTCTTTGCCGGTCGGTCCGATCACGCGCGGCGTGCCGTCGGGGAGTTCGAACACGACAACCGTATCCAACTCCACCACCACCTTGCCCGGTCCCCCAATGAGAAAATTGGCTGATTTTATGCTCTCATCGGCGATTGCGCCGCCTTTGAATCGAATCGTCTCGTCACTGCCGCCCAGCGCAACTTCGCGGATATGCCGACGCGCAACCGAAACAACGTCCAGATTGAAAATATCTGCCAGGTAGATGGCGGCAATTTGAATAGATATAAAATACGGAGCAAGCAGGAGAGGAATCAAGCGGAGGTTGCGAGGATCGATGAGCACTTGAATTAAAAACAACAACAGATTTCCGAAAGGGTTTCCGATATAGGTTGCTCGATATGTGGAGTTGAGCGTATAAATTAATACATCCTGGAGGCGCGCCCACCATTCGATTAGGGAGTAATTGAAGAGACTGAGTGAAAACCCGCTGAAGAAGAATAAAAACACGAATGCCCAGAAACGCCGACTGGCGGCGCGGGACGAGAGCGCGAAGAACCGGTTCAGGAACGCATTGGCAAGCCGGGTCAATCCCTCGCGGAAGAGTCGATATTCGCTTCGCAAGGCGGATTCAGGCGCGTTTATTTCGTTCATCGCCCGTTGACCTCGATCCAACGCAGGATGTCTTCGAGATACAGTAACTCGGTTTCCATTTTTCGGCGTATGCCATCCGATCGAATGATCATGGAGCGCGTGCGTTTCAGCAGGGTTTTTAGCGTATTTTTCATATCAGGGGGAGGCGCCTGCATGATTCCCTCGCTGAGCCATTTTCCATAGTCCTGGATCGCCCGGTCTTGCGCGGCTGATTCGTGAAGTTCGCGCTTCCTGTTGATTCGTTTTTGCTCCCCTTTTGCGTATTTTAGCCAGTCAGCCTGCCATTTGCCGATGATGGTTTGATCCACAGCGTCGTTTAACCTAGGATTGCTGATGCTGACGCTGATCACTTTCAACCCGCGCTCCTGCAGTCGTTTAAATTCCCGACTCAACTCCGGGGGGTGACCTTCGATCCAAACGCCATGTTGATCGAAGAATTCTACAAATTCCTGCGTCAACCGCGCCTTGACCATTTCATTGATCGCCTGTAAGGCAGTTTTCTGGGTCGCTTTCTTTTCCTGCGAGGGCGGTTGGGGAGGAGTGACAGGCGGTTGTTTTTTCGGCGGAATTGACGGCTGTTTTTCCACCATGGATATCAGCTTTGCAATACCCCGGTTTGCCGCGCGCAAAATTCGCGCCAGCGCGATTTGGAATGATTCGCGTCGGCTTTTCATTTGAATCGCCCGTGTGAGCGGGTCAATTTCTTCTTCTGTGGGCATGATGGGCGCTTCATAAGGCGGCGGCATCTCGACGCGCGGTTCGAAGAACTGATTCAATGTGAACTTGGAGGCATACTCGCGCCATATATCCACTGCGAGCACGGCAGGCAGTTGATTCCACGCCACGCGGTACCGGGGCGATTCCGGGTTGTAATTTGGGTTAATACTCTCGCCCATGATCGCCTTGCGAATGGCTTCCTGATCCGCTTTTTCATTTTTCTTATCTTTTGGGGTCACGCCGGTGCGATACCCGAATCGCGAGCCGGGTTGTCCTTCCTCCGGAAAGCCTGTGTCGATGCGGAAGGTCACCGAAATATTTGGGACAATCTCGATCCCATCTCGCGTCAATGCGCTGACTTGCATGCGCCGGTCTTGGATCTGTTTATATTCCTCATCCGATTGCGCTTCTGATTTCTCGGCGAACGGTTTTTCCTGAGCGTTAGGTCCTACCGCATGATTTTGAATATGTAAATCTACTGTGCCGGCAATGGTTTCTTTTTTGCCGATGAAGTGAAAACCCGGTCCCAGCGTCCGTTGGATCTTTGTTGCGGTTCGAGTGACCGCCGCGCTGGCTGAATCGAGCCACAGAACTCCTTTGCCTTTCCGCTCTTCCTCCCCCGCTTCTTTTTCCTGTTTGCCATTTTTGATAAATATGGCTGGTCCTTTGCCCCCGACGAGACGGCTAAGCACGCGGGTGAAAATTCTCCAACGGTCGCCGGTTTTGGTTAGCGGTAGGACGAATTGCGAGAAGAACGCCATCCACATGAATAAAAGGATGGGAAATAAACAAAAAGCATCGATCAGGATTCGCACCTGGTTGAATTGAAATCCCCCCGCTCGAACGATCTCCCACAGATAGGCTATTACGAGGATAAACAACCATACAAAGATAAAAAACCACGGTCTTTTATAGATCGGAGTATCGCCCATAGGTTTGAATTTTATTCCAAAACCTCTCAAATCGCCACTGACTCGGTGCGGTAAAATGAGGGATATGTTACGTGTTGAATTTCACTGTCATACCAATGCCTCGAAGGATTCGCTGACGCGCCCGCGCGATTTGGTGGAGGCGTGCCGGCGCAAGGGGATCGATCGCGTCGTCGTCACCGATCACAACTCGATCGCGGGGGCGCGGGCGGCTCAGGCGCTGGACCCGGAACTGGTCATCGTGGGGGAGGAGATTTTCACCACCAAAGGAGAGATCCTTGCGGCGTTCGTGACCGAGGAGATTCCCGCCGGGTTGACTCCGCAAGAGACGATTCGACGGCTGAAGGAGCAGGGCGCGTTCATCAGCGTGTCGCATCCGTTTGATGAATTTCGCCCGGGCGGTTGGGCGGAGGAGGATTTGCTTGAAATTTTGCCGCACGTAGATGCGATCGAAGTGTATAACTCGCGGTGCAGAAATCCGCGCTTCAACCGCGAGGCGCGAGAGTTTGCCGCGAAGCACAACATCGCTGGCACGGTTGGCTCGGACGCGCACGCGGCGTTCGAGGTGGGGAGAAGCCTGCTGAGGCTGGAGCAGTTTGAAGGTCCGGAGGGGATGCGGAAGGTCATCCGCAATGCCCAGTTCGAGACGCGTTGGTCGCCTCCGTGGTTTCATCTTGCCTCGCGGTTTGCCGTCCTCCGAAAGGGGCTGAATCCGAGTCTTGACATGAAAAATCAGGCGTGATAATCTTGCGCTCGCGTGTCCGGCTCGCCGTGAAAGCGAAGGCGGCTGGGCATAAATTTTCTAAGCAGGAGATGTTGTACGATGTCAGAACGATTTGTTGGTACGGTCAAGTGGTTCAATGCCACCAAGGGCTACGGCTTTATCGGCCGTGACAATGGCGAGGATGTGTTTGTTCATTTCAGCGCCATTCAGTCCGATGGCTACCGCAAGTTGGAAGCCGAGCAGAAAGTGGAGTTCTCTGTGGAGGACGGTCCCAAAGGTCTGCAGGCCGCCAACGTGGTGCCTGTCTCGTAAGACGGTCGGCTTGCCGACGTAAGTTTTGCGAACCGAACAGGGTTGTCGTGAGACAGCCCTGTTTTTATTTAATCAGGACTTACGCAGTTGGCGGCAGTTCGATTTGCCAAGCAAATCGTGCCGCCGCCGCAGTGCAAATGCGGCGCAACAGTTCAACCGCAGAAATCCTATTTAACGCCAATAATGGATAACAGAATCATGTCATGCTGAGGGGCGATTTTTGCCCCGAAGCATCTCGGAAAGGCTCATTCGAGACCCTTCGGTCGCTGAAAACCGATCCCTCAGGGTGACATAACGGTAGTTTTGGTTTATCCATTATTCACGTTATTGATCACGACTTACGCAGTTCAAAATCTTTTGCCGCGAATTTCGAGAATTCACGCGAATTGTTTAAAAAATTAGCGATACTTCGTGTAATTCGCGGCTTGTTCTTAGGAGTTTGCGTAAGTCCTGTTTATGACTTAATGATGACATTCGTCGTTTGCTTCAGGCATATAATTTTGTCGTAAAAATATGGCGATTCTAAGTATCTTTCAGCAACGTGCGAGCAAACACACCGTTCTCGCGTCGGGGTATGTGGTTCCTGACCCTGCGCGTTGTGTACAGTGCGGAATTTGCACTTATAACTGCCCTGTCGGTATTGATGTGCGCGCTCACGCCTGGCGCGGCGAACCCGTGATCCACAACCACTGCCTGACGTGCGGCGAGTGCGTGATGCGTTGCCCGCGCGGGTCGCTCCGTTTCGAGAAGACGGATCTGTTCGCGAAGAGGAAGCCATGAAGTATGCGATTGTTGGGTCTGGCGTATCGGGTATCGCGGCAATTGAGGCGATCCGTTCTGTGGACCGTTCGGGTGAGGTTGTGATGATCGGCGACGACCCTCACGGGTTTTATTCGCGCCCCGGTCTTGCGTATTATTTGACCGGCGAACTTCACGACAAAGCTCTATATCCGCGTACGTCGGATGAATACCGCCAGATGAACTTTCGATATGTGAAAGGGCGTGTAAAGGGTGTTCTGCGCGAGGCGCGCGTTCTGGAGTTGGAGAATCAGACTTCCATTCCTTATGACCGGTTGTTGATCGCAACCGGGGCGCAGGCGTTACCTTTGGAGATGCCCGGCGCGAATCTTGAAGGCGTTTTTAAACTCGATCACATGGAAGACGCGAAGCGTATTTTGAAACACGCCCGCCGCGGCAGGATGGCTGTTGTGATCGGCGGAGGAATCACCGCTCTGGAGTTGGTGGAAGGATTGCTCGCGCGGGGTATGAATGTCCATTATTTATTGCGCGGCGATAGATATTGGAGCGGCGTGCTCGATGAACACGAATCAAAGATTGTCGAGGCGCGTCTTCAAGTGGAGGGGGTGACGCTGCATCACCACGCCGAAGTAATCGAGGTAATGGGAAAGAAGAATCGGGCGATCGGCGCGCGCTTGCTCGATGGCAGAACGTTGAAATGCGACATGGTCGCCTACGCGATCGGGATTCGTCCGCGCTTGGAGTTGGCGAGGCAGGCTGGGCTGGCGGTTGACCGGGGTATTCTCGTCAATGAGTTTATGCAGACCAACGACCCTTATATCTTTGCGGCGGGCGATGTGGCGCAAGTGTACGATCCGGTTGTTGGGCGGTCTGTATTGGATAGTTTGTGGGGACCCGCTCGTCAGCAAGGATACGCGGCAGGATTAAACATGGCGGGCAAGACAAGCGCGTATGTCAAAGCGTCTCCCTTCAATGTGACTCGTTTGGCGGGTCTGACGACAACGATCATCGGCGCGGTGGGAGGCGGTCATGACGAAGACCTGGTCGGCATTGCCCGCGGCGACAGCGAAACGTGGCGCAGTCTGCCGGATGCGCTGGTGGCTCAGAGCGGCTTTGACGTGAATCACTTGCGCTTGATGGTCGGCGAACAACGATTGCTCGGCGCGGTGGTAATGGGAGACCAGACACTTTCATACCCGCTCCAGAAAATCGTATCGGAAAGAATAGACATTTCCTCGATCCGTGAAAAATTGCTGGCGGCGGATGCGCGCATCGGGGATGTGGTCGTTGAGTTTTGGGCGGGTTTGAGGAATTAGAAAGTCTTTGGAGGATGTATGCTTCGCGGCAACAAAGAATTATGGCTGGCATTTCTGGCAATGATCCTGATTACTGGGGTTTATGCGTTGGTCGTCCTGTTAACGCGAGAAATTCCGCCCGCGGGTGATTTGTTCGGTCACGGCATCGGAATCGTCGGCTTCGTCTTGATGATGCTGACAGAGACGTTATACAGCCTCCGCAAGCGGAGCCGCAGTGTGAAGTGGGGGAGGATGTCTGCATGGCTTCAATTCCATATTTTTACCGGGATCGTGGGACCGTATATGGTTCTGCTCCATACCTCCTGGAAATTCAACGGCATCGCGGGCGCCACAACGTTGTTGACCATCATCATCGTCGTCA
>WBZL01001322.1_pt1 | contig 26375 bp, 39 predicted proteins | sample 5204291 | NCBI WGS metagenome assembly WBZL01 (sample SAMN12344345, study PRJNA552823) | activated sludge metagenome | biome: Activated sludge suspended growth; feature: Nitrification reactor; material: Wastewater; isolation source: activated sludge from nitrification reactor of wastewater...
CCTCGGTCATGGCGCAGCGCCGGTACGTGTGGGGTCGCGCCAGAGCCGGACCCCGAGCGCGCAGGCCCAGACGGCGAACGCCAGCAGCTGCAGCAGCGCCAGCACCTCGGTCTCGTACACGGCCAGCGTCAGCACGCCGGCCGCCCCACCGACGAAGCCCACGCCGCACAGCCACCTCGGCCAGGCCCGCTCGTGCCAGGCCAGCCCGGCGAACAGCAGCTGCCCCAGCCCCCAGGCCATCAGACCCGGGTCGGTGAGGTAGAAGCGCATGTGCGACCAGAACCGCACGTGGTGGGCCACGATCTCGGCGGGCACGCCGGGACCGGCGGAGGCCAGCGACAGCACGGCCCCCATGAACACGAACACGCCGAAGCCCAGCAGCAAGGCGCCCGCCGCGCACAGCAGCTGCGCCGCCGAGGCCAGGGCGGGCTGCCGGCCCTTCACCTGCTCGGCCAGCACCGCGGCGAAGGGCACCATCCACACCGACCACGCCAGCATCAGCGCGGCAAAGCCGGCGAAGGCGGCCCGATGGCCCGGTGACAGCACCCCGGGCTGGTTCGGATCGGTCGGTGGCGGCACCAGGCTGGCCAGCAGCAGCGCGATCGACAGCGCCCCGGCGACCCACGCGACGCAGGCGGCAAGGCGGTTGCGGGAAGACCAGACCATGGACATCGCTCGACGCTGCGCTCCGACAGGGGCCGTCGACCCAGCCGGCCGGCGGGCCGGTCCGGGCCGGACAACGACCCACCTGACTCACCGGCGGACACCTCGCCCCGGCCCTGGTGGCACACGATAGGCGATGGCGCCCCGCAGGCCAAGCCCCTTCGAGGTGAACGCCCGGCCGGGCCGGCAGGCCGTGACGGAGAGGTGATCGCTCGAAGAGGCGCCCCTTCGACCGGCCGACCGTGCGGCCATGCCGCCATCCGGCCGTGTCGGCGCGCTCAGGCCTCGTGGCGTGCGGGGGGATGCAGCGGCGTCAGTCGAACGGCCAGGTCCGAGACCAGCCACCACGCCAGCGCGCCCGGCAGGCAGGCCACGAGCAGGTAGATGCCGGTGGCCGACCAGAAGGCCTGCTGGACGAGCCAGATGGCGGCGAACAACAGGCCCTCGGTGGCCAGCGCGGCGCCGAGTGCCCAGCGGCGCACCGACGTCAGGTTGGACGACAGCGCCCAGTGGCAGTGGTGGCACGTGAACCGCGGATGCACGGTCCAGCGCGCCAGCGGTCCCGCGCAGACCGGACAGCCGTGGATGCCGGGTCTCAGCCAGGCCACCGGCGGTACTCCGGCACGCCCCGGCGCGGTCGCTCGCGCCCGACGGGAGCGGCAGCCGGGCCACCCAAGGTCACCGTCGTCGGACCGTCGTGCAAGGCCGGCTACTCCAGCAGCTGCCCGCCGAAGGCGACGCGCCCCTGCGCTGCCGGCGCGTACTCGACATGCACGCGCTCCACGGGCCGTGCCAGCGCGCCGGCCACCGCGCCTGCCGTGCAGCGCGCGTGCGCGGCCCGCGCCGCCGCCGGCGGTGGCTGGTGCATCAGCAGGGTCACGAACACGGGCGCCTCGCCGGCCTCCAGCGCGGCACCGTTCTCGGCGTACTGGCCGGCCGGCAGGCCGCTCAGCCGCACCCACAACCGGCCCGAGGGCGTGCCCAGAGCGGCGCCGAGTGCATCGGCCAGCCGCCCGGCCAGGCCGTCGACCAATGGCTCCGACGGGCGGTGAACGATCAGGACGTCGACGATGGGCATGGGGGCAACGAGAAGGGTCCGGGCGCCATCGGGGCCGGCGACGACGCGCCTAGTCGGCCGCGGCCGTGGGCGTGCCCAGCACCTCGGCCGTCAGCCGGTCCAGGTTCTGCTCGTTGGCGGTGGCCACGAACTCGGCGAGGCCCTCGAAGTGCTCGACCGTGTCGAAGGTCTGCTGCCAGTGCACCCGGGTGGCGCCCTGTTGCGCTTCGAGCGCCAGCGTCAGCACGAAGTGATGCCCATTGAGGTGCTCGATCTCGAACAGACGGTCCTCCTCGACACGCAGGAAGCGGCTCTCGTTGGGGTAGTCCTGACCGTCGGGGCCGTGCATCGTCAGCAGCCAGCGGCCGCCGGGCCGGAACTCGAAGGTGTGGATGGTGCTGCGGAACCCGGCCGGCCCCCACCAGCGGGCCACCCGCGCCGGGTCCCGCAGGGCCGCGAACACCAGCGCCGGCGCGGCGCCGATGAGGCGCTGGCGGATGTCGGAACGCAAGGCGATCGGTGTCATGGCCTGTCCCTTCGTCAAGCAGCCGGTCCGTCAGTCCATCGCGCGCGCGGCCGCCGCCGGCACCTGCACCCAGGCATGGCGCGTGCGTTCGTAGACCGAGAACGCGGGCTCGAAGGCGTCCGGGTCGGCAAAGGCACCGATGGCCACGCCCACGAAGCCCGGCAGGCCGTCGTTGGTGTAGTACACCGTCGATCCGCAGCGCGGGCAGAAGTGGAACGTCAACACGTGGCCCGAGTCGGCCGGCCTGGCGTATGCCGTCGACGCGCCGACGATGTCGACGGCACCCGCCGCAAAGCGCACCTGGGCGCCGAACACGCTGCCGGTGCGCCGCTGGCACGCGGTGCAGTGGCAGATCGACACCCGCACGGGATCGCCGCGCGCCGTGAGCGCCAGCTGCCCGCAGCTGCAGCGGGCCGCGCGTGTGGGTTCGTTCACCAGGCACCTCGTGTCGCCGACATCCGGACACTGTAGCCGCAGCGCCGCCGCGATGCGCGATGGGCCGCACCCGCGGGGGAATCCCGGCGATCCCGGGCGGCCGCGGCCCCGCCTGGACGCGCGACGCCGACCGGTGGCAGCGCATCGGCAGGCCCGGATCCTCGTTGAGCGTGCGCAATCGCCCGGCCCCCGCCGGCGCGCAGATTGACGCCGCAGCCGCAGTGGGCTGCGAGCGAGGTTCGACATGTTTGCGCGTACCACGGTCATGCAGGGACGGCCTGACACGATGAACGAGGCGGCCCGGATCTTCACCGACTCGGTGCTCCCCGCGGCCCAGCAGCAGAAGGGATTCAAGGGGGCGCTCTTCCTCACCGACCCCGCCAGCGGCAAGGGCATGTCCGTGACCCTGTGGGAGACCGAGGAGGACCTGAAGGCCGGCGAGAGCAGCGGCTACTTCAAGGAGCAGATCGCCCGCTTCGGTCCGCTGATGGCGGGCCCGCCGATGCGCGAGGTGTACTGGGTGGCGGCCCGGGTCTGACCCGGGCGGTGGGCCGCGGCGCCGGCGTGCACGAGGGCTGGCGCGCGGGGCGGCGCGCGGGGTGGCGCGCGGAGGTGCGTGCAGCCGCCGCTGCGACTAGGCGGCCACCGAGGCGGCGCCCGCGGTCGCCGCCGGCCCCTCGGCGAAGCGCTTGAAGTGGAGGCCTTCGACGCGCATGTGCTCGCGCACCGCGTCGAACTCGCGCCGGTTCAGGCGTGCGCCGAGCGGACCGACGCGCAGGTGGATCTCGGCCACGAAGCGAAAGCCGCCGCCCTCCAGGGTCTCGGCCCTGAACACGATGCGCGGCAGGAACAGCCGCATCAGCCAGAACGTCGGCGCGAACTCGATGTGGTGATCGGGCTCGACGCGGGTGAACACCACCGACTTGCGCAGCAGCTTGCCGGCGATGACCTCTTCGAAGTGGAAGCAGTGTCCCGGCCGCACACCCCTGCCCCGGGTCCAGCGGAAGACCTGGTGGTCCGGGTGCCAGTCCAGGTAGCGCTGATGATCCATGCCGTCGAAGAACTCGAACAGCCGGGCGACGGGGGCGTCGACCTCGATGGCGTCGCGCAGGATCATCGTGTCGCCCGATCGGGCCGGATCATCCCGCGCGCGACCCGGGCCGCGGCGTCAGCACGACGCTCTGCCGGTCGGGCCGGAAGCCGACGTCGAGGTACAGGCCGTGCGCCGCCGGGTTGTCCGGCTGGAAGCAGATCTTGACGCGCTCGGCGCCCAGCCGGGCCAGCCGGTCGATGCCGGCCGTGAGCAGGTGGCGCGCCAGACCGCGGCCCTGGTGCGGGTCTTCGGTGCGCAGCGGCTCGACGAGGCCTGCGGCGGTGGCGGGATCGAACCAGAACAGCGCATACGCCGCGACGGCGTCGTCGCCGTCGAGGACGAGCAGGTCGAGCTCGGGGCGGTACAGCGACGATTGCCGCAGGCGGGACTCGACCTCCGCCCCGCTGCGCCGGACCATGTGGTGGGCCTGCGCCGCCGTGTCGCGCCGATCGACCAGCCGATACGGCCCGCGCAGCGGGCTGAGGGCAGGCCGGGCAGGCGCGGCCAGCCAGGCGCAGACGACGGAGATCCCGGCGGAAGCCGGCGCCTGCTCGCCGTCGGCGACTTCGAAGCCGCGGCCGCGCAGCATCTCGCGCAGCGGCAGGTCGGCGGCATCGATCACGACGTCGACGGCGCCGAGGCCGCAGGCCCGGGCATGCGCGAGCCCGTCGTCGATGACCTGGGTTCGCCACGCCAGCGGCGCGTCGGGCATCACGATCGGGTCCAGGGCCACCGCGTCTCCCCAGTCGGTGGCGATCACCGCCGCCTCGGGCCGACCGGCGGCATCGAACCAGAACAGCTGCGGCATGCCGTCGGTCGGGCGGGCCTTGCGCCACCACCAGTGCAGATCGGCGGCTTCCAGCAACCCGGCGGTGGGATGCGCGCGGCGGATGCGGCGCAGCAGTGCCGTCGCCGTCGACAGGTACGCGGCGCCCGTCCGGTGCTGCGCTGGCATGGCGGGGTCCATCGACGGGCGGTGCCGGTGGTGTCGCAGGCCGGCGCGCGACAGCGCCTAGGGCAAGGTGTACTCGAACTGGTAACGGTGCTGGCCGTCGACGATGTCGATCTTGAACTGGCCTTCGATGCCGGCCAGCTGGCCGGTGCCCGACCCCGGCACGACGCGGATGGACAACTGCTGCGCCCCCTGGTTCATCGTGCCGGCGTGCTGGAAGACGAAGCTGCCGCTGCGACCGTGCAGTGTGCCGGTGACGCGTTCGATGGCCACGTAGCCGGCGGATCCCTTGACCGGCGTGAGCGCGGTGAGCATCTCGCCACGGCCTTCGGCGACGAGGTCACCGTCGAAGCGCTTGCTCAACGACAGGCGGCCCGTGCTGACGCCCTCGCTGGCGCTGGGCTCGCCCTGCGGCTTCATCTCGACGGTGAACGATCCTTGGGCAAGCTGGGGCATGGCGGCAGATCCTTGCGCGGACGGGGTGGACAGGGTGGCAGGCAGCGCCAGCCAGGCGCCCAGCAGCCGGCGACGTCGCGGCGAGGGCGGGGTGCGCCCCGAACGCAGGCCGGCGGGCACAGTCTACGGGGCGGCCGCCGCCGGAGCGAGCGGCTTGAACAGATTGAGGTTGGTCGGCTCGAAACCCAGCTGCTCGTACAGCTGCCGCGCCGGCGTGTTGTGTCCGAAGACATGCAGCGCCAGGCCGCACCACCCCAGGCGGAGCGCCTCCACCTCCATCGCCCGCATCGCCGCGGCGGCATGGCCCTGGCGACGCTGCGCGGGCCAGACGACCAGGTCGTACACATAGCCGATCGGCCCCGCCGGACGCTCGGTGCGCGCGACCCACAGGGCGCCGACGGACGCGCCGGCCTCGGACTCGATGGTGTAGATCACGTGCCCGGCGGTCGCCAGCCCATCGGGCAGCAGGCCGGCCAGCTCCTTCGCCGCCTCCGCCAGCGACTCGGCCTCGCTCCAGCGGCCCGAGCGCACCTTGTCGGCGGCATAGCCGGTGATCGATTGCTCCCGCCAGTGCGAGAACTCGTCTTCCGTCATCGGGCGCAGGCGTGTCATGGCGGCCTTTCGTGGGGGCTGGTCGACGGGCCCGTCGGACCTCGGTCGGTGGCATCCGGTCGCCGACGATGGCACCCACGTGCCAACCCGGCTTCCCGGTCGGGCTTGGCGCCGGCCATCGACCGGTCGGCGCCGGCCGGGCCGGTCATCGATGCGCGCGCCGCGTCACATCGCCGGGACGCGCGCCGCGCAGGATGCCATCGCGTCGGGCCGCCGTGAAGACCCGCCTTCACGGGCCCTCCTGCAATCGGGCGCGGATGTCCTGGTAGGCGGCGGCCAGCAGCGCGGCCAGGGCCTGCTCGTCGACGCGGGCGTCCGGGCGCAGCTTGACGTGCCGCATGTGCCTGCCCGCGCCCTGCAGCAGGCCGGCCGGATCGGGCAGGTAGGCCCCGCGGAAGAAGCCGACGTTGGCATGCCGGCTGAACACGTTGACGTAGGCGAAACCGGCATCGGCCACGCAGGCGGTCGGGCACCCGTCGTGCATCAGCTCGCGCACGTCGTCGCCGCAGTGCCGCATGCGGGTGAACCAATCCCGCGCCAGCACGCCCAGGTCGGCCGGCCGCGTGGCGAGCCAGCGGTCGATCTGCAGGTCGCGCCGGACGGCGCCATCGAAGCGCAGGAGGGCAGCCACCTTCGGTCTCCTGATGGGCGAGCGACCCGGCGCCGGGCCACCCTGCCCCGCCACGGGATCGCAGCGTGGAGCATAGCGGCCGCTGGCGGCAGGGCGCCGCCGGCATGCCGATCCGCCGCACCGCTGTCGATCCGCTTGGCGGCCGATCGTCGTGGCAGGCACGAGGCCTGGCCGCGCCCGCTCGTCACGCCCTGCAACCCGCCACCGGAGACCCCCATGACCCGAAAGCTCTTCATCAGCCTGCCGGTCGCCGACCTGGCCGCCTCGATCACCTTCTACGAGGCCCTGGGCGTCGCGCCGCACGCGCCGTTAAGCGCCGCGTCCGCGGCCTGCATGGTGTGGAGCGAGGCCATCCACGTGATGCTGCTCGCGCACGCCCGGTGGCGCACGCTGACGGCACGGCCGTTCCCGCCGGCAGGCACGGCCGGGCACATGCTGTCGCTGGCCCTGGACAGCCGCGACGCGGTGGATGCGATGAACCAGGCCGCGGCCGCCCACGGCGGGCAGGCCGACGCGAACCCCGCCGAGGACCTGGGCTTCATGTACAGCCGCGACCTCGCCGACCCCGACGGCCACCTGTGGGGCATGGTCTGGATGGATCCGTCGGCCATGCCACCCGGTCCGGCCGAAGCGCCGCGGGCCGACACCCGCCGTCCCTGAGGCCCAGCCCCGTCACCGCGACACCGACCCCGCGCGCGCGGGGCCGTCGCGGTCCCCCGTGTGCGGCGACCGGGCCTGCGCCGGCACGTAGCGCAGGCGCAGCACGTCGTCGGCGAGGCGGTCACAAGCCGCCAGGCGCAGCGGCGGCCGCGGTCCGGCGAAGTAGCGAGGGCCTTCGCCGACCACCACCGGATGCAGGTAGATGCGGTACTCGTCGATCAGACCCAGCGCGCCGAGGCCATGCGCCAGTGTCGGGCCCGCCACCTCGATCTCGCCGTCGCGCCCGGCCTTGATCTCGCCGATCACGCGCTCGAGATCCCGGTCCACCAGGGTCGCATTCGGGCCCACCGACCTCAGGGTGCGCGAGACCACCCACTTCGGCTGCCGCCGCCAGGCCGCCGCAAAGGCCTGCTCGTCGGCATTCCACTCCGCGTGGTCCTCGTCCCAGTAGCGCATCACCTCGTACATCCGGCGGCCGTACACGCTGCCCGCCTGCCCCCGCGCCTCGTCGACGAAGTGGCGGAACAGTGCGGGGCCCGGCGCGAACGCCATGTGGTCGATGCAGCCGTCCAGCGACTGGTTCATGCCGAAGACGAGACGAGCCATCCTTCCATCCTCGGTTCAAGGGCCGGGCCGCCGCGCTTGCTGGGCATGCCGCCGGGACCGGCCCGGCCGTCGCAGGCCGCCGGCCGGCGTCGATGCGCCCGGCCCACGCGCGGGCCGTCGATCACGATGCCGCTGCGGGTCCATCGGCAGGCGGCGACTCGTCGAAGAACGTCCAGGTGTCCGCGCCATCGAACCGGCGCACCTTGACGGCGGCCAGCAGCGCGGGATCGAAGTTGCCCAGGTGGACGCCGTGCCGGGCGCCCGGCTGGGGGTCGATCGGCTCCCAGTGCGTGACGCACCCGCAGGTTCGGCAGCGGATGGTCCGCAGCGTCCGATCGCCCTGGATGTAGGCGAGCGTGTTCTCGGGGTGGCCCTCGATCCGGACGGTGCCGAACTCGTAGTAGACCCAGGGCCCCCCGATGCGGCGGCACAGCGAGCAGTTGCACGACGTCGCCACCTCGGGCGTGGAGGGCAGCGTCAGCTTGACGGCGCCGCAGTGACAGGATCCGTGGTGCATGGGGGGCGCAGGATAGGCAAGCCGCGCCGCGCGGGCAAGCGGCCCGGGCCGGGCGGCCTGCTCGCTGCGGCCACTCGGCGCCGGCGCCGCGGCAGGCGTGTCTCGACCGGCGCTCGCCTCGTCCTGCCCGAGGGACTTCTCGAAGCAGACGCTGGCCGGATCGCCGACGTACGGGCCGAAGGGCTCGATGCGCACGAAGCCCATCCCCTCGTACAAGCGCATCGCCGCGATCTGCTTGTAGCCGGTCTCGAGGCGCAGGGCCGAGTAGCCCATGCGTCGTGCTCGCGCCTCCAGTTCGCGCAGCACCAGGCGGGCGATGCCGCATCGGCGAGCCGACTGCGTGACGAACACGCGCCTGACTTCGGCCACCGTCCCCTCCAGGGGCCGCAGCGCGCCGCAGCCCAGCGGCGCGTGCGGCGAGCGGGCCAGCAGGTAGACGCCACCTGGCGGCGTCGGGCCGTTCGTGGGCCACGGCGCGCCCGGATCGAATTCCTCCGGATACAGCGCCCTGGCCTCACGGGCAGCCTCGCGCAGAAGGCCCAGGGCATCGGGGCCCTCGGGGTCGACTTCGACGAGGCTCAACTGCCACATCGCGCCTGCTGCCAGGACCGCCCTCGACCCCGGTCGCGCACCGCGGCTCAGGCCTCGCGCGGCCTGGCCGCCCATTGATCCTTCCGGCCCTTCATGCCCACCGGCAGCGCGATGCCGACCCGGCGCCGCGACATCGCACCTTCCGGCTCCAGGTGGGCCAGCATCACCGCGGCGGCATCGGCATACGGGATGATCATCTCCGGGATCTTCATCGCAAACAGCGGGAGCACCAGAGCCGCCGGCAACGACTGCGCGACGGCCGGCAGCGGCGTCGGCAGCCGATCGATGGCGATGCGCAGCCGGTCCAGGCCCAGCGCCGCCTGGTCGACCATCGGTCCCGGGCAGAGCAGGCGCCAGTCGAGGCGGGACCGGCGCAAGCGCTCCAGGTTCTTCCGGTGGGGTCCGTAGGTGTCGCGCACCTTGGGCAGGTCCACCCCGCATCGGCCGCTGCCGTCCAGGGGCAGCAAGGCGGCGCCGGCCAGAAACCAGCACACCGGGAGCCGGGCGGGCGGTAGCGCTTCCAGCGCCGAGACCACCCGGTCGACCTGGCCGACGAAGGCGTCGCCCTCGGTGACCACACCCGCGCAGTAGATCAGCGCGTCGTGCCCCTCGGCGAAGCCGGCGAGTTGCGCTGCCGGCGCGCTGGCCAGGTCGAGGTCCGCCACCTGCGCGCGGGCCGCCGTCTCGGCGCTCAGCCGGCTCCGGTTGCGAACCGCCACCGACAGGCGCCCGTCGCGTTCGAGCACGAGCCGGGCCACCTGCCGGCCCAGGTTTCCGGTGGCGCCGATCAGCGCGATGGAAGGCATGCGGAGGCCTCGGTGAGAGCTGACGGGAGGGTGGTCGGCGGGCGCGTCGATCGTGAGCGGCGTGGACACCGACGCGCTCGGGGCGCTCAGGGCGCGATGGGCGGACGATGCTTCCGGTAGGAGTTCTTCAGCGCGATCTTGCCGCCGGCAAAGGTGAACACGTCGCAGCCCTGAACCTCCACCCGGGTTCCATCCGATCGCGTCCCGGTGAAGACCCACTCCGACACGCCGCGGTCCCCGCAGACGAAGTGACGCGGATGGGCCCAGTGCGCGTCGGGAAACACCGCCCAGACCTCGGCGAAGCCGGCGCGCACGGCCGATGCGCCGACATGGCGGGTGCCACTCACATCCGGTCCGGCCGAGGCCTCGAAGACGCAGTCCTCGGTCATGAACGACATCAGCGCGTCCAGGTCGTGGCGGTTCCAGGCCTCGGCGAAGGCCTGCAGGGTCTCGGTCGTCAGCGTGGGGGTTGGCGTGGGCATGAGGGTCGACCTCCCGATGGGGCGCGCCGCAGCGCGGTCTGATCGTCCCAGGTTCCGGCGGAATGCGCCCACCGGCCGATGCGGGGTCGACGGCCCTGGGCTCCGGCCTCGACCCCGGGATGGGGCGGCACCGCGTGCGACCTAAGGGGCCAGCCCCTCGACGGACACCAGTCGCGCGGAACTGCAGGCGTCGCGGATCGGGCGCAGCGATCGATAGACGGGACCGTTGTAGAACGACTCGAAGTCGGCGACGGAGGGGAACTCGAAGAGAACGATCCGCCGGGGCTCCCAGTCCCCTTCGTACACCTTGTGCGGACCACCCCGCGCGAGGTACTTGCCGCCGGCTGCCTCGATGGCGGGCTTCACCCCCTGCATGAACGTCTGGTACTGGTTCATGTCTCGGATGTCGACGTCGAAGATCACATAGGCGGACATGGCTCGACTCCTGGCGTGCCGACAGCGGCGATGGACTGTAAGGCCTGCGCCTGACGCTCTGCGTGACCGTGGCGCTAGGCCTCGCCATCCGCGCGCGCCAAGACCGGCGCCTCGTGCCGCGCGGCTGGCGCCGGCTGACCGTCCAGCGAGGCGCGTGCTTCGGTGAAGCAGTCGACGGCCGCGGGCAGCACGACACCGGTCTGGGCCGAGCGGGTCCAAATGTGGCTCGTGATCCGCACCGCGTTCGGGTCGTCGAAACACCCCCGCGAGAGGGCCTGCATGTCGGGCCAGCGCTCGAACGTCAGCCCGATGGTCGTGCCGCATGTCGGGCAGAAGTGCACGAACACCTTCTTCTGGCTGCCATCCGACCGGTGCTCGTACGCTCGAAGCTCGCCCTCGTTGAACCGGACCGCCTCGCGCGGGAAGAGGGACTCGGCATAGAAGGACGAACCGGTCACGCGCTGGCAGAAGGTGCAGTGGCAGACCAGGGTGCGCAGCGGCGCCTGACTGACCGTGAACCGGACCTTGCCGCAAAGGCAGCCGCCTGTGAGTGTCGACATGAGGATCCTCCGCCTGTCGAGGTGGACATGGGATCGTGGATTCTCAGGGGGCCCGGGTGCTCGTTCGCCGGGGCCGGGCGTTCAGGACTTCCGACTCCAAAGGGTCACCATCCGGTCCGCGGACGCCTGCCACCGGGCTTCTTCCTCGGCCGACATCCGGGGCAGCCTGGCGCCCAGCAGGACATCGCGGTAGTCGATCTTGGCGCAGGCCACGAAGTACGGCAGGCGGCCGAGCTTTCCCTCGCTGACCTCCAGGATGGCCAGCTTGACGCGATCCACCTCGCGTTCATGGGCCTCGGTGCCGTAGGCGTCAACGAGGCTCAAGGCCTCGGCCGCCTGATCGCTGCCGAACAAGTCGGTGGCCAGCCTCACCACGTCGTCTCGCGTCACGGCCATCGGTCACCTGCCGTTCCCAGCCCAGTCTGCATCCGCGGCAGGTCGAGTCCTGCCACGGCCGGACGAACCCCTTCTGCGGGCGGGCCCGCGCGCCTGCCCGCGGGCACCCCGATCGAGCGGAGGTCGGACCTGCTCGGCTTCATGCCCCTGAGCCGGATGTCGAGCCTTCCTGGGCCCGGACTTCGGCCCAATGCGCTCGATAGGTCGGATGGTGTCGACTCACGGTCGCCAGATCGACCAGGCTGACCGCGAAACCAAGGCCGAGCAGCCAGGCGAACCCCGCCAGGTCGGGGGTCGTCGGGGGTTCGCAAACCTTGAACGCCATCAGCGTGCAGGCGACGCCCAGGCACGCGTAGCCGGCCGCGATCAAGGGATTCACGCTCCACGGACGGGTGTTCAGCCGAAGCGCCGCCAGGCGGGCCTCCCACCGGGAGTGGTGGAACACCGAGAAGTACGTCGAGACGCGCAGGATCAGGCGGGCAAAGTGACCGGTGGTCACGGTCGAGATGAACAGCAAGAGCAGGACGGGCGTCATCGCCTCTCCGAACGACAGCTTTCCGCCCGCCGTGGCGATCCATCCCAGGAACGCCGCGACGGCCGTCGCGACCACGCCGAACAGCGTGAAGCGAAGCGTCTGCCAGTTCATCAGCTCGGCCTTCAGGGCCTGCACTTCGATCGTCGTGAACTCGTCGAGCAGATCGGCCGTCGCGGTCATGTGCATCGGCTGTTTCATTCAGGGGCCCGGGCGTGTGGGGCCGCCCGCGGGAACGACGAGGCGCCACGGCGGCATGCCGGCAGGCCCGCCGTGCGGCCCGGGCGCCGGCCGATGGCGACCAGGTTGCCGGGAGGGTCCCTCCCGTTCACACCTACCCGCCGGCCCGGGCTGCACGCACGGCCGCCAGGAAGGGCGAGTAGTCCGCGAAGTCGCGGTGCTCCAGGACCTGCCCCTCCACGACCCGGAGCACCGTGATGAACGGCATGCCCATGGTGACCGCCTGCTTGCCGCCCTTCAGCTCGAGCGTCCAGTCCAGCGTGCCCTCGAAGACGGCGTGCTCCCCGGAGACGAATGAGCGCATCGGGTGGAACGCCATGTGCCGGATGGCCGCATAGCCCTCCCGGAAGTTCTTCAGCGTGGCGGCCTTCCCGGCCGCCTGGACGGACCCGAACACCAGCGATGCGGTCGGGTCGGAGAAGCCCCCGTTGTCGGCCAGCAGCGGCTCCAGCCGGTCCCAGTCGCGGGCGACGTAGGCGCTGAAGTACCGGTCGGCCACGGCCTGGGTCTTCGCGCCGATCTCGGCAAAGCTGGGCTTGCCCTGCGCCCACACGGGCGCGGCAACGAGCGTGAGCGCGAGTGCGAGGCCGGCACACCTGATCGACATGGACGCCATGCAGGGTTCTCCGTGGGTTCGGTGGGGGCTCGAGGCAGGCTGGACCCGCCGACGACGGATGAGCGCGGGGCCTGCGCGCTGCAGCATAGGCAGGAAGCGGTGCGTGGGCAAGGCAGCCGGCGCTTCGCGGCCCAAGGGGTCCCGCCGCGGGCGCCGCGGATCGACCCACGGATCGGGAGCGCCTCGCGGCCCTGGCGCGATGCCGTCGGCGGGCCGCTCGAGCGCCGGGTCAGCGATCACGGAAGACCAGCAGTTCGCCGGCAACCCGCTTCAGCTCCGCCATCAGGGGTTCCGCCTGCGCGCGCGGAAGGACCGCCAGCTGGAACGTGGCCCCGTCGGCCGGGATCGCTCCGACCCTTCCGTTGTCGAATACGGCCGGCAGGGCCGGACGAAGCTCGTCGCGCCGCGATGGCGGCAAGGCTCGGGGCAGGCGCACGGTCACGGGCGTGGGACGGCTCCATGCCTCTTCGGTCGGTGGCGGGGAACCGGGTGCCCGCCAGCGCCGGGCGCGGCCCGCGTCAGGCCGCCGCGCTGGGCGGCAGCGGTCCGCCGGGCAGCGTCTCGAACTGCGGAAGATCGTCGGTGATCTCGTGCCACGGCGCCTTGGAAGCCACGTGCACATGGCACAGCGGACGGTCGACCGGATCGTCATCCAGCACCCCGAGCGCCAGACCCAGCACCTTGGGCTTGTCGGTGAACCTGGTGATGAGACTCGAGCCGCAGACGGAGCAGAAGCTGCGCTGCTGGCCCGGCGAGGACTCGTAGTAGCGGACCCGTTCTTCGCCGCGCACCCAGCGGAACTCCGAGGCGAGCACCTTGCCGCGTGCCCGGAAGGCCGACCCCTGGGCCTTGCGGCACATCGAGCAATGGCAATAGAGCAGGTCGATGACCTTGCCGTGGATCTCGAACGCGACGCCCTGGCACAAGCAACTTCCGCGAAGCACCGGTTCTCCTCCGTGCGGCCCGACACCATCAGTGACTCTCGACTGGCGGCGTGGCGCCACGATGATAGACAAGGCCCGGATGGGTGGGATCCATCCGTTCGACGAGGCCGGGCAAGTGGCGTTGCCCATCCTGATCATCCCGCCCCCTGGGCGATGCACCGAAAGCCCTGCGGCCGGGATGCCCGTGGGGCGAGGGGACGCTGGCGAACCGTTGGGGCTTGCGGCCACTCTCTATGGGAGTTCGATCACCATCTTTCCGTTCGCCCGGTTCTCATCCATCATGACGTGTGCTTCACGCAGTCGCTGGAACGGAAAGCTCGGTCCGAGCTTCAGCGTGAGGGCGCCGGACTCCACGAGCGACACGTAGTCCTGAAGCTGGTGGTGGCTGATGTCGGAGGCTTCCCCGCTGTAGGAGGTGAGCTTCACACCCGTTGGGATGTCACCCATCGGGTGAAAGTGTTCCACCGTCCAGCTTCCGCCAAGAATCCCCGTCATGCAGACGATGCCGCCCCTCCTTGCCGCACGAAGCGAGTCGAGCAGCGTCGTGGCTCCGACCAGCTCGAGCACGCGGTCATAGCCATCCGGGACGAGCGAACGAGCCTTTCCTGCCAGGGCGCCGTCGTCCACGATCACGTGCGTGGCGCCGGCTGCCTCGAGCTCGGCTGCCTTGGCCTGGCTTCGCGTGGTGGCGGTGACTTCCAAGCCCGCCGCCCGCGCCAGCGAAATCGCTGCGAATCCGATCGACGACGTCGCTCCCCGGATCAGGATGTTCTTGGCGCGCTCGATCTCCAGCCCGGTGTGCAGCGAGCCGTGGACGGTTTGCATCATCTCGGGCAAGACGCCGAGCCGCTTCCACGGCAAGGATGTCTGCAACGGGAACACGTTGGCCCTGGGCACCAGCACGTACTCGGCGTACGAGCCATCGAACTGCCGCCCCATGCCCCCCATCATCGCCGCGACGCATTGGCCGGCAGGCAGGTTCGACCCCGGTGCGGCGACGACTTCGCCCACGCACTCGATGCCCAGGACGCGCGGGAAGGCCACCGACGGCGACTCGCCGATTCGCGTGAACCACTCGGACCGGTTGATGCCGAAGGCGCGGTTGCGAATCAACACCCACCCCTCTCGCGGCACGGGGCGAGGCACTTCACGCAGTTCGAGGCGGTCCGGTCCGCCCGGTGCGGAGATGACGTAGGCTTGCATCGAGTCGTTCATTCGCTCACCTGGCTCTGGCAACGGGCCAGGATGAGGGCCGCCGGCCACGCCGTCAATCCGGCGACGACGGATGCGCTGGCCTCGTCGTCCGCTCCCGGTTCCCGAATCCGCTCGGCAAGGGACGTCGAAGGGTCTTCGACCGCAGCGTCAAACCGATCCGACCGGCCGCGCATCGGAGGCCTGTCGCGTTCAGTCGGTGTGCGGATCTCGCAGGCAGATGTCTGGGCGCAAGCCGATCAGCGGATGGAGGCATGGGCGCCCCTTGCCCCTCGCGGGTGCCGGCCGATGACGCGCCGGTAGAACGACGGGTCAGGCGTCGATGCGGATGTGAACATCGGGTATCCAGCCCTTGGCTCGCCGGGCCAGGCGCTCGGCCGTCTGCTCGCCATCGAACGAAGCCGGCGTGCGCTGCAAGAGGCGCGGGTCGACGCCATGCATGGCCGCGACGCTGACGACGGCGTACAGGCGCCCATCGATCTCGCTCGTGACCACAGGCACCACGCCACAACGCGAGCAGACATGAAAGTCCGCGGTCTTGGACCCGAACGCGTACCGGCTGTACGCGTCCCGCTCGCGAATGGACACCTCGACGGAGCCCGTCGGGCTGGAGGTCCAGACGCCGCCGTGCTTCTGGCAGAACGTGCAGGTGCACGCACGAGCTGGAATCGGACCGGGCTCATCGCCCCAGTCGAGCTGAAAGCTGATGTTCCCGCAATGACAGCCGCCTTCGATGATCATGGGAGGTTCCAGGCCTGTGGAAGCGATGCACAACGCAGAGTCGACCGGGCGACCCCGACTGGCCGCCCGGCCCGCGGCGAGCCGGACGGACAGTCGGCACCTCGCGGGCAAGGCGGCCGGCCGCCGGCACGCCGGCTGGACGAACGGTCAGGCGCCATGGGGTCCGACGGCGGCACTCGCCATGACCAGCTCGTCGGGTTCGGCCTCGAACTGTTGCCACCTGCTGGGTGGAAGCTCGCGAAACCCGAGTTTGGCCAGCAGCCCGGTCGATCGGAAGTTGGCGGCCTTGAGCACCGCCACGAGCTGACTGACGCCGTAGCGGGCGTGAAGCTCGTCGAACATCAGGCCGAGCGCGGCGCTCGCGATCCCTCGTCGCCAGAACCGGCTTGCAAACTCGTAGCCGATGGTGGCCACGTGGTCAGCGGTCACCGCTGCTTGAACGTAGCCGGTGGCCTCACCGGTGGGCAGACGAACCACCCAGTTGAGGCACTGCTCGCGACCATCGGGTGACGTCCTCGTTTCGAGGCGCCTGTAGCCTGCAGCCAGCCGTTCGACCGACGGCGGGGGCGACCGCTCGAATTCGTAGATGGCCGGGTCGGACAGGACGACGAACATCTCCTCGGCGTGCGCCTCCACCTGGGGTTCGAGGATGCAAACTGTCGAAGTGAGTGTTCTCATGCCGTGCAATGGTCGAGGCAAGGCGCTCGCGATGGACGGCTGGCCTGCCCCTGCGAGCGATGATGAAGCACGGCACTTCCGCAGGCAAGCCGGCCGGCCGTGGAGGTCGCCTCCCGAGCGAGTTGCCACGCTTCACTTCGCCTCGGCCCGGGCCTTCAGGGCGTGATTCATGGCCTCGAAGCCACGCGCGGTGCCCGAGCGCATGGACCCGCGAAACACCAGGTGCACGAGAAGGCCGCTGAACCTCTCGCCCTGCGTGAAGTGCACCCTCCCGGGCGACGGCTTGCTCCGTTGAAAGTCGTGTTCACCGTCGAAGATGCCGGGCAGCAGCCGTCGGCCCTTCCAGCGAAGCCCGTTCTGCGGCTCCTGCGACAGCAGCGTCGGCGTGAAGGCCATGGCCCTGCCGCCAGCCGGCTGAATGGTGACCTCGAGGCTGCTTCCGGGTGCCTGCTGGCCACTGATCGAGCGGATGAACGGATTCCAGGCCGGGTAGAAGAGAAGTCCGTCAGGATGCGCCAGACGGCGGCCGCGGTCCGGCGATGTCGATCTCGGATCGGATGTGCTGCATGGCGAGGTCCGGTTGAAGGGTCGAGACTCGCCGTCCGCTGGCTCGTCGGTCGGGTCGCATCCACGTGCCGTACGAGTTGATCGAACGCGGCGACGTTCTGCTCCAGCCCTTGGCGCTCGAGTTGTACGACCGGCCACGCGTCAGGTTCTGGGTCTACCCGATGCGGCAGGAGGGGCTTCGATCGGCGCGAGTATGCTGCCCGAAAGGGAGGGGCCCGATGAAGGCGGCTCCATGCACGGCCGCCCGCGCAACCGAGGGGAATGCGCATGTTGAGCGACGCGCCCGTGACCGTCATGTTGCCCGTGATCGATATGGATCGTGCACGAGACTTCTACGAGAGAGGTCTCGGGCTGAAGGCAGGCAGCCTGAAGGCTGACGGCAAGTTCACCTACGTCGTCGGTGGCACCGAACTCGCCCTGTTCCCGAAACCCGAGGGAACGAAAGCCGAGCACACGGCCGTGAGTTTCAAGGTTGGCGACATCGCCAACGCCATTGCCAGCTTGAAGCACAGAGGGGTGGTCTTCGAAGACTACGACTTCCCCAACTTCAAGACGGTGAATCACGTCTGTGTTCTTGGCGCCGAGAAGGCGGCATGGTTCAAAGACACCGAAGGCAACTACCTCTGCATCCACGAGGACCTCGCGTAGGCTCGAATCGGCCACCCACCCTTCGAGGTGAGGTGCAGCCGACGGTGAGGCAGCCCGCCCGCTGGCAGGATGATCAGCACAACCCGGACGCGGGCGGGCTGCCTTTCCGTTGGGCCCCGCCCCGACCGATGGATCGGGGCGAATCGCTGGCGTCACGCGACGGGTGCGACATCCGACTCGTGGAGAGCACGCCCTTGGGGACCATCCAGGCCTGCCCTCGGGCACCAAGCGGCCGGCCTTGACCATCGGATCGGTGGCGATCCAATCCTGTGCTTCCTGCATGGACGCAGCGCTGGGCACGCCCATGTTGCGGATCTGTTCCCCGCGTTGCAGTGAATCCAGTTCGGGTGCTGGCTCTGCAGCGCCATTCGAACGGCCTGTCAGGCATCAATTGCGGCCTTCAAGGACAGACCAGATCCCATCTCGAAACACGAATGTCCCTGGCGAGATTCGTTCTCTGCCGACCTCGACGTACAGAGCCTTGGCCTCCTCGCGAAGAACGGCAACGTGCTCGGCCTGCCGCAGTGGTGCGAACAACAGTGTCTTCCTTGTCGGAACGGCTACGACCAACGGGGAGGCGAACTCGGCCTGAATGGAAGACCAGTAGCCTCGGTCCAGAAAGTAGGCGCTGTTGAGCTCAGGCTGGCCACTTGCGAGTTGTGTGATTCCGGGCTTCCACTCGGACCTCCGTGGAACCCCCGCTGCACGATGGGTGTTCGCGAGCGCCAGGTCGAGGGCTTGGCCCAGGCTGCTGATCCCCAACTGCGCCAACTCCTGAGGTGTCGCGAAGCTGAGGTCTCCACGACCCGTGGCAAAGACGAACAGGAAGTGGAGATCGCCAACCAAAGACCAAGCGGCGATCCTCCGTTCGACTTCTTCACCCTGAGGCAGGCGCAGCTTGACCGGACCCAATGGAGCCGGCATGTCGTCCATGCAGTTTCGGTCAACGGATTGACCCAGGATCGAGAAGAGCGAGTCGCGGTCCCGCCGCCGAAGCCGCATGCTTCGCTGAGGGTATGCGGAGAAGGGAGTGGCCAGGGCTAGGCTGCAGGCCAGGGCGGTTCGGCGGCTCGGCATGGACGGGTTGTGAGGCCTGACTCAGAGGTAATCGGCCGGCAGCGGCGCGGTACCTTGGCCGTGCAGCCGATGATGAACCAAGGCAGCCGCACGGCCACGGCGCCGTGCAATTGGCGGGCCGGTTGACCGACCTGTCAGGCCGCATGACTGGAGCCTCGCGACACCATGGTCCTGGGGATGCCTCGTGACTCCAGCTGCGCGACCAACGCAGCCGTGTCTGAGGAGTTCGCGTCGAGGTTGCGGACGGAGACGCGCGCTGCCTGTCCCGATGACGGGTTGATGCCGATCAGCCGGTCCGTGGCGAAGAAGCTCACGACAGATGACCAGGGGGCGAAGGACTCGACTCCGGCCACGTCCTCGCGAATGTCCACATCGTCAACGACGAGCGACACGACGCTGTGCTTGGGGCGACGAAAGGACGCGCGGAGGGAGAACGAACGCGGCATGACGGGCGAGGCCGAACGACAGGGCGGGTTGTACGGCCTTCCGGGTCGCGACGAGCATGAAGGCTCCGAGGAGGATCCAGAGCCGCAGCCGAAGTGCGAGGATGGCGCTGCCGAGCGCCACGACCAAGTGGAAGAGATGGCGGACTTGAAGCCTGCGCTGCTGCCGACTGAGTTCGGCGCTGCCGGCAGAGTGCCAGTAGATGTCGGCTTGCAGGCGCCAGCCGGCAGCGTAAGCAAGGTGCAGCGCCATGCGGCCTCAGGTGAGAGCCAAGCCAAACACGCCGGTGTGGGGCTTGGCTCGCCGGACGGACGACGCACCTCTCCGGGCAGCGGGCCAGGTGCCATGCCGGTGCCAGTCGACTCCAGTCAAGGGCTAGGGCGCACGCCTAGGACAGCCACTGAATGACCGCGTCTCCCCGGGCGGCAGCGTCTCGATAGAAGGCCTGAAGCTGCTGGTAGTTTTCGAGTGCATAGTCGAGCGCCACTTGTCCGTCACGAACCCAGATGACATCGGGGTAGATCTGCTTGGCTTCCATGTCCTTGGCGTTGAACCGCTGCGCCAGCGCGTCCGGGGAGAGCCCGGACAAGACTCCTGCAACGCGGCGAACCTGATCGGCGTCGAGGAATCGAGCCGGACCGTAGCCGACCTCAGGGCCGAACTCTTCTCCCCCGAACACCGCAAGCGATCGCGGCTCGGGTCCGCCCTCGGACAAGCCAGTGAGCAAGTAGTGAATGCCATGCCACGCCTTGTCCAGGTCGATGTAGTTCGGCGGTTCGCTCTCGCCGTCGTCGGGGTAGAGGTACTCCTCGATCCGATCAGGCTCCTCCAGCAGCTCTGCGAGGGCCTCGGGACTCAACGAGGTGAAGCAGGCGACCATTCCCATGGGCTGAATCTCTCAAGTGGTTCTGTGCGGCCTGACGCAGAGTACACCGGGCGGCGACGGATGGGCGCCCTGCCGGCGCGGCGCAGCATCGAAAGGACGCGCCTCGCGGGCAAGATGGCCAGCCCTTGGCACTCCGGTTGAACGACCGATCAGGAGCTCGGCGCGCGTCAGCCTCGAAACGTCTGGCGTCACGAGTCGAAGGAGGTCCGAGACGTACTGTTGGTACTCGGGATCAACATGTGCGTCGGACATGAGGCCGCACCCGCTTCTCCCGGCCTCATCGGCCAGGCCAATCCACGGCAGATCCGCTGAGGCGGATCACGGCACTGCGGTCCACTCCGTATCGACGACGATTCGCCTCATGACTCATGTTGTGACGCACACCGATGATCCGAACGGATGACACGTCAATACCAAACAGCCGGCTTGCCAGGAGAGGATATGCAGAACCGCCGGCTTGACAGCCTGGGAAGTCCTTGTAGAGCGGTTGGGCGTCAGCGCCTCCCCGGTACGCTCAGCTCTCGCGCCGCGGTGCGCACGCCGTGGCGGTCGCGTGCACCGCGAGCTTCCCGTGCGCTCCCCACAGTCTGGCCTCAAGGAACACGAGCTGCGTGCCCGCCTTGATGACGGAAGCTTCACCTCGTGATTCACCCAGAATCAATGGTGCCACGAAGGTGCTCTTGATCTCCACCGTGGGAAGCCAGGCGCGTGTCTTGGCATAGGCGGCGATGGAAATCAGAACATCGACCATGGCAACGGCGAAGCCGCCCTGAACATTGCCGTAGTAATTCTTGAACGCTGGCTGAGGCGCGAAGCGGAGAACCACGCGACCGACGTCGAAGTCGGCGTCCTCCACAAAGAAGGGAGGCAGCGCCGTACCGTCAATCCTGGGCTGACTGTCCAGGAGGGCTTGGAGCTGTGCAGCCTTGGACATGGTGGTGATGCTGAAGCCTAACGTTTGCGCTGAGTGGCGCGCGCCGGCGTGACGCTTGGCCCGGGAGGCGAATGATGACAGCGATCGCCTCGCGGGCCAAGTGCCATGCCGGCGGCGTGCGGCCCCTCGAGCGAAGGCTTAGGCCTCGCTCGAAGTGGAGTTGGCTGAGGCAATCGCACCTTGGGCCTCGGCGAGAGCATTTCTCCTGGCATTGAGGAATGGCATGTAGTGAACGCGGACGTCTTCCGCGATTCGTGAAGCCAGCGCGCTGACGTGCACGTGCACGGACGCGCACTCCAGAGCTTCTGAAGATGCAAGCCTGCACGCCAGTGTCTGAACAATGAGCTCTGACAACTGCGCGTCGTCACCCTTTCCAAGTGGCATGGGCCCAGACGCGACCAGGAACCACTCGTCCCCTTCGGTGCGCTGAGTGTTTACGGGATGCCCTTCTGGCGTGCGTAGAAGGAAGAATGGGAACCCGAGTGATTGCTCGATGAGTTCATGGGCGCTGGATGGGAAGTAGGCAAACTGAGACGGGCCAGGAAGCGTGGGCTTTGTGTTCCATCCGGCGAAACACGAAATCGAGTAGCGCTCAGTACCTCTGTTGAAATAGAGGAACTCCATAGAACGTTCGGGACTCAGCCGCGCGAAACCGAGGCCGCCGGTCGATACCTTGTAGATCCGTCGTGCAACTGCACTGACCCTAAAGGCCATGGGCTCGAACCCCAACGCACCCAGCCGCACGGTGAGTTCGCCTGAGAGAAGAGACAGCAGCGAACGGGACATGTACGGTGGTTGCGAGGCCTAACGCAGAGCGAACCGGGCGACGACGGCACGGCGCCCTGGCCGCGAGGCGCTGTCAGCACACCTTCCGCCTCGCGGCCAGGACGCCATATCGTTGACGCTGCGTTTGAGCGACATGTTAGGCCGAACCCAGGACCTTGACGCACTGGAGTGCCGGGTTCCAGGGATCCCACAAATCGGGAAAGATCTCAATGGGTGTGAAGCCGCTGGCCTCGTAGAACTTCCGTGTTTGAGCGTACTCAGGGCTGCTGCTTGTTGCAGCGACGGTCTTGACTTGGAGAAACTCGACGCCCCGCTCGCGAAGCCACGCCTCGCTATAGGTCAGAAGCTGCGTCCCTAGGCGCCTACCGCGAAAGTCCATTGCAACCGCCATGCAATGAATTTCCCAAGAGGTCGGGAAGTGCTCTAAGAGCGTTACGAAGGCGACAGCCCGGCCCTCATGTTCTAGCGCGAACGTCGGCAGCTTCGTTGTGTCTTCGACGTACATCAAGAGCGCCTTCTCGATGCCGAACCGTAAGCGCCTGGCGAACCCGTCTTGACGAGTTCAGCGTTGTGGCTTGTGCGAGCCCGAGGCGACCGGGGCGTTGACCTCGTCGATGAAGTGCTCGTTCTCGTGCGCGTCGCGGATCGCGGCGTCGAGTCGTCGCAGCAGGTCGTCGAGTGACTCGCCCTTGCGGCGCACGAGCATGGCCAGGCACTGGGCTTCGTCGCTGGCAGTTGCGACGCATTGGTTGATCGCGTCGAGATGGCCGAGCGTGATGTCGCCGCCGGCCTCGATCAACGCAGCGATTTGGCTCAGCTCGTTGAACACGGCGCCCGCCAGCGATGCGGCATCAGCTCGCCGATGCGGCTAGCCGGCTGTGTCGGCAGCCGCTCGAGCACATCGCGCAGGTACGCATAGGGATCGTGCCCGTTGATCCGCGCCGAGTGCACCAGGCTCATAATGGCGGCCGCGCGTTGGCCGGCGCGCAGTGATCCGGCGAACAACCAGTTCGAACGCCCGAGCGCGATCGGCCGGATCTGGTTCTCGACCCAGTTGTTGTCCGCCGGCAGCATGCCGTCGTCGATGTAGCGCATCAGCGCTGCCCAGCGGTTGAGGTTGTAGTCGATGGCCTTGGCGGTGGCCGAACCATCGGGGACCTTCAGCCGATGCGCCTGCAGCCAGATGTGCAGCGCCTTGGCCCATGGCCGCGATCGTTCCTGGCGTATTCGCTGTCGTGCCTGGGCGTCCAGGTCGCGGACTTCTTCCTCGACCTTGTACAGCCTGCCGAACAGCTCCAGCGCCTGGGTAGCGATCTGGCTCTTGTGGTTGGCCCACAGGTCGTAGAACTTGCGTCGCGCGTGCGCCAGACACCCGGCCTCGATGACGCCGTCCTCGAACAGCGCCTTATAGCCGCTGTAGTCGTCGCACACGAGCGCGCCGCGCCAGGCGCCGAGGAACGCCTTGGCATGACGGCCGGCACGGCTGTCGGCGAAGTCGAAGACCACCGCCTTGGTCGCCTCGAACGCGCCAGTGCAGTAACTCCACAGGTACGCGCGGTGCGTCTTGCCGTTGCCCGGCTTGAGCATCGCCACCGGTGTCTCGTCGGCATGCAGCACGGTGTGGGTGAGCAACTCGTCCTTGAGCGCATCGACCAGCGGCTGCAACTGCACGCCGCAGGCGCCGACCCATGCGGCAAGCGTCGAGCGTGGGATCGCCAGGCCCGCGCGGCCGAAGATGCTCTCCTGGCGGTACAGCGGCTGGTGATCGACGTACTTGGCCACCAGCACCTGCGCCAGCAGCCCCGTCGTCGGGATGCCCTTGTCGATGATGTGCGCCGGCACCGGTGCCTGCACCAGCGTCTCGCACTTCGCGCACACCCACTTGCCGCGGATGTGGCGTTCGACGCTGAAGACACCGGGCTGGTAGTCCAGCTTCTCGGCCACGTCCTGGCCGATGCGCTGGAGTTGGCAGCCGCAGGCACAGGTGGTGCTCGCAGGCTCGTGGCGGATCTCGCGCCGTGGCAGGTTGTCGGGCAGCTTGGCGCGCTTGGGCTGGCTCTTCTCGCGCTCGGCGGGTGCCTCGGGGGCGAGCTGCTCGAGTTCGCGCTGCAGCGCTTCAAGGTCGGCGTCGATCGCCTCTTCGAGCAGGCTCTTCTGCTCGGCGTTGAAGTGTTCGCTCTTGGCGGCGAACTTCAGCCGCTTGAGCACCGCCATCTCGTGCGTGATTTTGTCGATCGTGGCCTGCTTGAACGCGATCTCGCGGTCGCGAACCTGGATCTGGCTCATCAGCGAGCGCACGACCTCGCGCAGTTGCTGCGCGTCCAGGGTCTTCAGTTGTGCCTCGTCGATCACGAGGCGTGATGGTGCCGCGCATCACGCGCATGCGCATCGGCACATTCGGCAATGGCGTGCGCGACTACAACATCGCAATGACGCCGGATTCACCGATGCGCTGCCACGGCAGGCCGAGCACGAGCGCGTCGAGTTGCGCGCGTGTGAGGCTCAGCATGCCGCTGCTGTCCTTCGGCCAGACGAACTTGCCCTGGTGCAAGCGGCGCGCGGCCAGCCACACGCCGATGCCGTCGTGCACCAACACCTTCATGCGGTTGGCGCGGCGGTTGGCGAACAGGTAGGCATGGTGCGGGCGCGCAGCGCGGAACACCGCGACAACCTTGGCCAGCGCGGCTTCGGTGCCGGCGCGCATGTCCAGCGGCTCGACGCCCAGCCATACGACGTCGATGCGGATCAACGCAGCAGCTCGCGGGTGAAGGCCGCCAGTTCGCACAGCGCAGTCCCCGGCCAGGTGATCGCCACACTGGTCGTGCCGCGGCGCAGCTCGACGCGAACGTCGGAAGCCGGGCAAGCCTGGGCGGGCGCAGGCAACGCGACCGGAACGAACGCCGGCGCCACCGAAGTAGACGTCGCGCCCGCTTCGCGTGCCAGCTGCCGCCAACGGTGCACGACGTTGTCGTTGATGCCGTGCGACATCGCCACCTTGGCCACCGAGGCCCCGGCCGCATCGCACTCAGCCAGGATCCGCGCCTTGAGGCCCGCGTCGTAGCGACGCCGCGTCTTCCGCTTCTCGCTTGTCATCGTGTCCACCTACCGTTACGTGGACACCATCCTTCCCGTCCGCAGGTCCGCGTTCAAGACGGGTTGGCCGGACGCATACGCCGAACCAACCAGGCAGCGTCCGGAGAACCGCCTCGAATTCGGTCGGGCGCTGAAGATGCGGACCAATGAGGTTCAAACGTGATCCCTCGGAAGTTCCATGCGGCCTAACGCAGAGCCAATCGGCACGCCGCGGCAGGGCGCCCTGCCGCGGCGTGTCCGGTTGAGCGCCAGGTTAGGCGTCACTGTGGGGAAGTATGCGTTGGAGCGCGCTTCGCAGAAGTGCCGCGTTTGACCGGGGCTTTGGCTGACTTGTACCCATACGCCTGCTTGACGAGAGCCAGTACGGTGCTCTTGCGGGCCAGTGGGAGCTTTGCTCGCACACCCAGCACCTTGCTACCCCAGACAACCGGTTCCAGGAACCCTGGATCCATGGACAAGGCGAGCTCGCGTGCGGTGTCGGGCAGAAAGATGTGAAGTAGCTCATTGCCCAGCGGTATGGTCACAAAGATCTTGCCTCGAACCCGGAAAGAGCTGAAGTTGTGGTGGGGCTCCTCGGTCGTTTCCGGGAGCGCAAGAGCGAACTCGCGGATGACCTCGAGCTTGACTGCCATGTCCAGCGACGCCTCTGATTGTTTGGTTGTGCGGCCTAACGCAGACGTAACTGGCGCGCGCATAGCGCCCTGGCCACGAGGCAGATGATGGACCTGTATTGCCTCGCGGCCAGGGTGCCTTGCCGTAGCGGGCCCGGTTGACCGACCTGTTAGCCGTCGCGGTGGTCCGGTCCTTCTTGCCTCAAGTGCATGCGCCCTCGTAAACGAGCAGGCGAGACTTGCCAGTTGCCGCATCTCTATGCGTCCAGCACGCGGCATACGCGGACTCGCCAAAGTATCGTTCGGTCCGGCAAAGAGACTCCCGAACTGCTGAGGGAAACACTCCCTCTTTCGCCTTGGCTATGGAACCATCTGTGCCAACGCTGAAGTACGTGCTGTTGAACTTGAAGAAGACTCGAGCACCGATTACGCCAACGACCTGTGAATCAACCGGGATACGCCAGCGGCGAACGACCTTGCCTCTCTCTCCAAGTTCGTACACCAGTTCAGGCGCCAGACCTTCCTTGGGAGAGCGCTCCGGCATCCGGCTGACGAGAGCGGTGGCAACCGGCCCGCACGGGCCCTCGTCAATTGCTACGACGCGAGGATCCGAACGTGATGCACCAGACGGCCAGAACCGGAACTCATAGTCCCGCGCAGAGCAGCAGGGCGAAGCGAGCGCCACGAGCGCGAAACCGGTGACCGTGTTCTTGAGCATCGCCGCGGTCTGAATCGAATCTGACGCCTAACGTAGAGGTAACCGGCCGACAGCGGCATGGTGCCTTGGCCGTGCGGCCGATGATGAACCAAGGCGGTCGCACGGCCAAGGCGCCATGCCGTTGGCGGTCCGGTTGACCGACCTGTTAGGCCTCGCGGTTTGCCATAGTA
>WBZL01001323.1_pt1 | contig 26369 bp, 24 predicted proteins | sample 5204291 | NCBI WGS metagenome assembly WBZL01 (sample SAMN12344345, study PRJNA552823) | activated sludge metagenome | biome: Activated sludge suspended growth; feature: Nitrification reactor; material: Wastewater; isolation source: activated sludge from nitrification reactor of wastewater...
CCGCTCCCGCAGAACGGACACACGGTCCCCCAGGTCCAGCGCTTCGACAACCTCCACCAAGAATTGCGAGCGCCGTTGCAGCGACTCCACCAGGGTGACCGTGATGTCGGGGCGCACCAGCGCCCAGACCACCCCCGGCAGTCCGGCACCGGAACCCACGTCCACGACGGCCGCCTGGGCGGGAACCAGCTCCGAATCCGCCGCGACTACCGCACAGTTCAACAGGTGGCGTTCCCAGAGCCGATCCGCTTCGCGCGGACCGATGAGGCCACGCTCGATCCCAGGACCGGCCAGGAACGCCTCGAACTCCCGCAGAGCCGGTGTATCGAAAGGATCGACGCTCACGCCGGCGTGATGACCACGTACCGCTGCGGTTCCGTGCCCTCGCTCTCGCTGGACATCCCTGCGGCCGCGACCTCATCGTGGACCACTTTGCGCTCGAACGCGCCCATCGGCGCCATGCGGACCGGCTCGCCTGCCTCTTTGGCCTCCGCGATGGCATCCTTGGCGATCCGCTGCAGTTCCATCCGTCGGGTGGCCCGGTGGCCGGCGATGTCGAGCATCAAACGCGACCGCTCACCGGTCTCCCGTGCGACCGCCAGTCGGGTCAGGTCCTGCAGTGCGCTCAGGACGCGCCCGTTCTCGCCCACCAACTCCGACAGATCCCCGGGGTTCACCTCGATCACCGACAGGGAGGCGCGACCGTTAGCCACGCTGATGTCGATGTCCCCGTCCAGGTCGGCGATGTCGAGTAGCGCCTCCAGATAGTCGGCCGCCACCTCGCCCTCGTCGGCCAGCTCGTCGGCCTCCTCGGTAGCGGCAGCCTCGGTGATGGCCTCGGCTTCGTCAACGACCTCCGCCTCGTCAGCGCTCTCGGCTTCCTCCGCCACACCTTCGTCGGCAGCCTCGGCGTCGACCTCCGCGACCGACTCGTCAGCCGCAGCAGCCTCGGTCTCGATCGCCTCCGCTTCCTCGACCACCGCGTCAGCAGCAGCCTCGACACCGGCGTCGTCCGACCCTGGGTTTTCGCTCATATGTTCGACTTCCCTAACTCTTGCCCGGCTCGGGCTCGGTACCCCCGGGACCGCGCTTGCGCTGGCTCCGGGACTGCTTCTTGGGCTGGGCACGTTTGGTTGGCTCCGGCTCCGGCGGAGCCAAGGCCTCGTCCACCGAGGCAACGTCGCCTCGGCGTACGGCCTTTCGTGCCTCTTTCTCCTTCTTGCGCTGCTCCCACGCCGCGTAGGCAGGCGTGTTCGGCTGTGGATTGTTGCGGATCACGTAGAACTGCTGGCCCATCGACCACAGGTTCGTGGTGAACCAGTAGATGAGCACACCGATCGGGAAGTTCACGCCACCCACCGCGAACATGAACGGGAAGACGTACAGCATGATCTTCTGCTGCCGGACGATCGGGTTGTCGTCGGACATGTTCTTCACGATGAGCTGACGCTGCGTCGTGAAGGTCGTGACCGTCATCAGGATGATCAGGATAAGGGCGACAATTCGGGTGTTGATGGGATTTGCCGTCTCGGACGCATCCAAGAAGGTTCCGTACAGAGGCGCCCCGAAGATCGTCGCCTCACGGAACTGCGGGACCAGGTACGCGTACTGCGGCCAGGTGAACACACCCTGCGGGTTGTTCATCGCGATGCCCTGCAGCACGCTGAACAGCGCGAAGAAGATCGGCATCTGCAACAACAGCGGCAGGCACGACGACAGCGGATTGGTACCGGTCTCCCGGTACAGCTTCATCATCTCCTGCGACTGGCGTTCCCGGTCGCCGGCGTACTGCTTCTGGATCTTCTTGATCTCAGGCTGGATCAGCTGCATGTTGCGCTGAGCCTTGATCTGCTTGACGAACAGCGGGATCAGCAGGATCCGGATGACCACCACAAGCCCGACGATCGACAGCGCCCAGGCCCAGCCACTGGCTTCGCCGAACGGGATACTGAAGATCGAGTGGAACTGGACCAGGATCCAGGAGACGGCATTACGCAGCCAGTCCAGTAGAAACACGGGCGGACTCCAGACGAGTGTGACGTCCAGTGTGCCTCGCGAGTCGAGCAAACCGGTAACCGGGGGTCACCGGGAGTCGCTCACCTACTGGACGGCGGGGTCAGACGATGGTCCACGACCGGCAGCCACCGGGTCAATTCGTTCAGCCGTTCCCTCTGCATCATCGTCCCCGCTCGATCGCCACGCGACGATCCAGCCGGACACCACGAACACAGCCGCCAGTGCCAGGGCCCGTTCCAGTGGCAACCAGTAGGCCGACAGCACGGCCGTCACGAGTCCCACCGCCGCAGCGACCGCCCACCGGCTGGACCACCAGCGACTACCCGGAACCGGTGCGAACTCGCCGATCGAATCCAGCACCCCGCGGAGCGTCACGACAGCGGCACCCAGAACCACCAGGATGAGCAAGGGACAAAGGATCGCGCCGGGCACCGCGGACTTCCCGGCGTACCCGGCCACGGTGCCGAAGCCGAAGGACGGCAACCGCAGGTAGCCGCCGTTGAACGACAGCAGCAGCACCAGACTGATCAGCGAGATCAGCCCCATGATCACGGTGCCCGGAACGATCGAACCGCCGTCCGCCCGGATCCTGCGCAGCGCCGGATTTGCCGCGCCGACCACGATGACGACAAGGAACTGCAGCCACATACCCGTGGACTGCCCGACGTCCACCAGCGGCTGGGTCAGGGTCCCGGGACGTCCGCCGACCACTCCGACCACCACCAGGAGGACGAACAGGATCAGCATGATCACGGTGGCCGTTGAGACGATGCCCCGGAACGCTCCGGCCCCGGCGGCAGCCGCCACCGCCGCGACCGTGAGCACGACCGCGAGGAACGACGGATTGAGCAACGGGATCGGGGCGGCAAGGCTGGCGCCCCACCGAATCACGCCAGCGGCGAGGACCACGCCGGTGACGATCCACGACAGCAGTTGCCAAGTCCGAGCGACCTGGTGCCCGTCGCCCACCGACAGAACAGCCGGTCCGATCAACGAACCGAGCATTCCCAGCACGACGGCGAGAGCCATGACGATGACGGCCACCAAGTTCCACCCGTGCGCTGCGGTGAAGATGCCGGACACCGCAAGCACGGGCAGCGCGGCCAGCAGTGTCTGCATCCACGTGCGTGGTGTGGTCATCCGTCCGGTCAGGCCCACCAGGGCCACGATCCCGGCGACGATTGCGAGCAGTCCGCCGATCATGTCACTCACCAGCCCTGGCAGTCGTTGGTCATGGGGTCACCGGCGAACCGTTCGTTCAACCAACCGATGAACTGGCTGCGGCCGGTGTACTGCACCGACCGGTGCACATCGTTGGGGTACTCCTGATACGTGAGTTGGTTACCCAGGGCGCAGGCTTGGACCGCCATGGCGCGGGTGAGCTCCGGCACCACGCTGGTGTCCTGTTGCCCCTGCTGGATCAGGATCGGAATCGACGACTGATTGAGCAGCGGCTGCTCCATCGCGGGGATCTGCGCCAGCGACGTCGGCACCGACTGGTTGAAATAGGTGTGGAACGACTGGTTCAGGAAGTCCAACTGGGCCCCTTGGCACAACTTCGCGGCCTTCGGGATGTCGACCTTGCCCTGTTCGGTGTACCAGTCCTCGGGGGTCGAGATCTCGGGGAACGTCTGGTTCCACGACATGGTCAGGTCAGTGATGTAGCCGCTGCGCGGAGTGGGTCCGTCGCCGCCGGTGGATCCCAGGAGGGCATTGATGGCGGCCGGGATCGGCGGGATCCCGCCGGGCGCCTGGGACACCGATCCGCGGATCGCCAGTTCCGGGGCGTAGTCAGCAGCCATGTCCGCCGTGGTCAGCGCGACGAATCCCCCTTCGCTGTGACCGAGCACGCCCAGGGCCTGACTGTCGAGCCGCTGCGGCCGCAGCGCCAACGCCGCCCGCAAGCTGTCCAGGACGTCATAGGACTGCTTCCGCAGCAGATAGGTGTAGTTGCCCGGGGCTCCCATGCCTTCGTAATCGGTGGCCACGACCGCGTATCCGGCGTCGACCATCGGCCCGATCAGCGTGCGCCAATACTCGTTGCCCGGGGTGGCATCGGTGAAGGGATCCTGCGACATGCCACACTCCGGGCCCACGCCGGTCGTGCCGTGCGCAAAGGCCATGAGCGGGAACCGGTTGCCAGTGGTCGGGGGAGTGGTGGGTTCCACGTAGAGGGCCGAGATGGCCACCGGATCCCCCGCGTTGTTCCGCGATAGGTACAGGACCCGCCAGGCTGATGCTCCCTCCGGAGCATCCTCGATGACTTCGCTGCGGAGCACGGTGCCGGCTGGTTGATCGGGCAGCGGGGTGGGCGGCGTGTAGAACGCCGTCGGCTTGACTCCCTTCGACGCGTCGAACGCGGGTGCGGTGGCGGCATCGGTGTTCCCGCCGGCGAGTGTCTCGCGGGGGGTCATGGCCGTTCCGTTCAACCACACAGCGGCGATCAAGGTCACCACGACAACCGCCAGGACGGCGCCGATCTTCTGCTGCGGTCTCATGGACGATCATCCTGTCGCCTCACAACCCCCGGTCGCGCGGTGAACGCTCAGTTCACATGATCAATGCGCGGCGATCCGTCCAGCGTCACGTCGGGCCGCCACTTTCCCACCTCGGGCACCGGATCGATCCCGCCCTTGGTCCACGGGTTGCAGCGCAGAAGTCGGGCACTCGTCAGCAGCGTGCCCTTGGCCGCCCCGTGCCGCCGCACGGCGTCCAGGCCGTACTGCGAACACGACGGGTAGAGCCGACAGGAGGGGCCGAACATCGGGGACACGAACTTCTGGTAGCCGCGGATCACTCCGATCAACACCATCCGGAAGGGCCAGCCGATGGCGTGCAGGATCTGGTGCAGCACGGTCATGTCGTCGCCTTGCCGATGATGGCGGCCACATCCTCGGCCAACCGTGAATCGCGTGCGGCAGCGCCGGGCAGGGCGCGCAGGACGATCAGGGTGCCGGGGGGCAACTGCCCCAGCCCGCGGGCGCAGGCATGACGGAGCACTCGGCTCACGCGGTGCCGTTGGACGGAGTTCCCCACGGCGCGCGTGACAATGAGTCCCGCCCGCGGTTCGTCCTCGGACGGTGTCACCAGGACGTGTCCGACGAGGGCACCGGAACGGACCCTCCGGCCCGACCGGACGGTGGTGGTGAAGTCGCGGCGAGCCGTCAGGCGCTGCCGCCGGGGCAGCATGGGCCGCGATCAGGCCGTGAGCTTGGCCCGGCCCCGCGACCGGCGGGCGTTCACGATGGAACGACCGGCGCGAGTGCGCATGCGCAGCCGGAAGCCGTGCTTCTTCGCCCGACGCCGATTGTTCGGCTGGAAGGTGCGCTTCGACATGGTCATGCTCCCGGACTGAAAGGATCGATGGGTGCCAACAGGCAACCCCCCTACGGTACGGACCGAGCGCCATATGGGTCAAACCGCTGGTCAGTCGGACCCCCGAACTGGTCGCAGCCCCACCCCCTCCGATGGGTGAGTAGCGGCCCAGCCCCCACCCCCCCGATGGGTGAGTAGCGGCCCAGCCGCGTATCGAAGCCATCCCCCACCGCACATCCCCCACCAAACTCCCTCCCGGACCTGACCGTCCCCCTGTCAGCCCGTCCCGGCGGCCGCTTCCGACGTCGCCCGACGGTCCGATTTGGGCGAAAAGTCTGTCACCATAGGCGGTGTCGTCAGGCTTGCCTGGACGACACGCCGATGTGAACGCCGAGTTACCGGCGAATGTGGAAATTCACCTTGACGGTGCTGGGGATGGTGCGACTAAGGTCACACCGCACTGGAGGGGAATTCCCGGGATCACGACCTTTGGGGGGCCGTGCCGGGAAGTCTTGGTTTATCCACAGGCTGTGGATGTCGTTGTGAATCGTTACCGCGACGTCGCACATGCTTGGTGGACTGTTTGTTTGTTGAGGGGCACCTGAATGACGGATCTGCACGCGATCTGGCCGGACGTACTCGTTGAGGTCAATGGTCCGGATGTGACTCCCCACCAGCGTGCGATCCTCGCTCTCACTTGTCCCGTCGGGGTGGTGGGCCACACCGTGGTGGTGGCCGTCCCCAATGACTTCACCCGCGACGCGGTCGAGACCCGCCATCGCGGTCCGTTGTCCGACATCCTGGGTCGCCACATGGGCCAACGGGTCCAACTGGCACTGACCGTGGACCCGGCGCTGGCGCCAGGACCCGACGAGGCCACCACCGACGTCGTCGCCGATGCGACCTACGCCGACCGTCCCGCCGATCCAACGCCGCGCCCCGACAGTCCGGCCGTCTCGATCACCCCCAACCCGGTGCCGCAGCGGGTGGAGCGCACTGCCATTGACCCGGTCCGGCCCGGTTCCGGCGGCCCCGGCACCCCCCGGCTCGAGGAGAGCCGCCTGAATCCGCGCTACACGTTCGACACGTTCGTGATCGGCTCGTCCAACCGTTTCGCGCACGCCGCCGCCGTCGCTGCCGCCGAGCAGCCGGCGCGTGCGTACAACCCGTTGGTCATCTATGGCGAGAGCGGTCTGGGCAAGACCCACCTGCTGCACGCCATCGGGCACTACACGAAGGAGATGTACTCCGGCACGCGCGTGCGCTACGTCTCCAGCGAAGAGTTCACCAACGAGTTCATCAACTCGATCCGCGACGACAAGGCGGCGGTGTTCCAGCGCCGTTACCGCGACGTGGATCTGCTGCTGGTCGATGACATCCAGTTCCTGAGTGGCAAGGTGCAGACGCAGGAGGAGTTCTTCCACACGTTCAACACGCTGCACAACAACAGCAAACAGATCGTGGTCACCTGTGACATCCATCCGCGGCAGCTGCCGGACTTCGAGGATCGGATGCGGTCTCGGTTCGAGTGGGGCCTGATCACCGATGTCCAGCCGCCCGACCTCGAGACCCGCATCGCCATCCTGCGCAAGAAGACCAACGCCGACGGAATGAACGTCCCCGACGACGTGCTCGAGTACATCGCCGACCGCATCTCCAGCAATATCCGCGAACTCGAGGGCTCCCTGATCCGTGTCACGGCGTTCGCGAGCCTGAACAACGCCCCGGTCGACCGTGACCTGGCGCAGGAAGTGCTGAAGGACCTGATCAGCGACCAGTCCCGACCCGAGGTGTCGGCCGGGCTGATCATGTCCGAGACGGCGCAGTACTACGGCTTCACCATCGACGACCTCTGTGGCCCGTCGCGCAGCCGCACCCTGGTGGTGGCCCGGCAGGTCGCCATGTACCTGTGCCGTGAACTCACCGACCTCTCCTTCCCGAAGGTGGGCCAGGAGTTCGGCGGCCGCGACCACACCACGGTCATGCATGCCGAGCGCAAGATCCGCAAGGAGATCGCGCAGCGACGCAGCCTCTACAACCAGGTCACCGACCTGACATCCCGGATCAAGGCAGAAGCCCGCGCCAACCGGTCGTTCTGACAATGACCGCTGATCGTCACACTGCCGACGTTTCGCGGACACAGTGGGCGGTTACACAGTGCTTGTGACCATCTCTGCCACTTCCGCCGCTGTCCTCGTCGCTGCCGCCGCTGTGGTGGCTGCCGCCGCCGAGAATGTGCTCGTCCGCGAGTGGGACCAGCGCGTCCACGACCTGTACCGCTAGACCGCACCCGCCGCGGGGTGAGTAGCCGCGCAGCACACCTGCCGCGGGGTGAGTAGCCGCGCAACGGCGTATCGAAGCCAAGGCGGACCACGACCTCCACCACCACCGCCAACCACCCGCCGCGGGGTGAGTAGCCGCGCAGCGGCGTATCGAAGCCAAGGCGGACCTCGGCCTCCACTACTCCGACCCAGGTCACAGCCGACCTGAGCCAGCTTCGATACATCACCTCCGGCGCCCTCACCCCGCGCAGCACCCGGCCCGCTGCCTCAGGGACTGAACGCCAGCACCAGGAACGCACCGAACACGGCCAGGTGCACCCCGCCCTGGACCAGCGTCGCCCGCCCGGGGATCACCGTGAGGCTGCCCAGAACGACCGTCAACGCCAGCAGGGTCACCCCCGTCGGGGGAAGTCCCAGTACCAGTGGTCCTTGCATCCACACGGAGGCCAGCGCGATGGCCGGAATGGTCAAACCGATGCTGGCGATGGCCGACCCATAGGCCAGGTTCACCGCCGTCTGCATCCGCTGCCGCCGCGCCGCCCGGACCGCCGCCAGCGTCTCGGGCAGAAGCACCAACAACGCGATCGCCACCCCCACGACCCCCAGCGGAAGTCCGGCCTCGGCTACCGCGGATTCCAGAGCCGGCGACACCGTTTTGGCAAGCCCGACGACGGCCACCAACGACAGCAGCAGCAGTCCGCCGCTCGCCCAGGCCGCTCGCCGACCAGGTGGCGCCGCATGCTCGTCGGGATCGTCGCCCACCGGTAGGAAGTAGTCCCGGTGTCGGACGGTCTGAGCGAAGACGAACAGACCGTAAAGCACCAGACACATGAGCGACGCGAAGACCAGCTGCGGCGTGGTGAGCGTCGGTCCCTGCGTGCTTTGTGTGAGAGCGGGCAGTACCAACGTGATCGTCGCCAACGCCGCTATCGTGGCCAACGCCGCACGGCTGCCTTCGGACTGAAACACAGCCACCGGACGTCGCCAGACGGCAACCAGCAGTGACAGTCCAAGAATGCCGTTGCAGGTGATCATCAACGCGGCAAAGACCGTGTCCCGCGCCAACGTCGCCTTGTCGGGACCGCCCCCGAGCATGAGGGTCACGATCAGGCCCACCTCGATCACCGTGACGGCCACCGCGAGGACGAGAGAACCGAAGGGTTCGCCCACTCGATGGGCCACGACCTCCGCGTGATGCACTGCGGCGATGACGCAGCCACCCAGGGCGACGGCCGCGGCTCCGAGCAGTACCGCCGGCTCGGTCCGGCCCCAGCTCAGCGCCAGAACGGCGATCCCCACGATCGGCACTAATACCGGCCAACGCATCAGGTGAGACACCAGCCCACCATTTCACGCGCTGACCAAGCCTCGAACCTACGGTACCGTAGGTCAATGTCCAGTGAGTCCGCTGCCGCAGGCGATCGCCTCGACGATCTGCGCCACACGATCGAAGCGACCGTCAAGCCTCGATTGCGCGGCTGGCTGCACTTCGGTGCGGCACCGCTGGCGTTCGTCCTGGGTCTCGCTCTCCTGGTCGTGACGCCCACCCAGTCGCTGCGCCTGGCCGTCGCCGTGTACCTGGCCACCACGATCCTGCTGTTCGGCGTCAGCGCCAGCTATCACCTGGGAGCGGGTGGACCGCGCACTCAGGCGACCCTGCACCGCCTCGACCACGCCAACATCTACCTGTTCATCGCGGGCAGCTACACACCATTGGCGGCCGCCCTGCCCGACCGCACCACCGGCACCGTGATGCTGGTGCTGGTCTGGAGCATCGCGCTCCTCGGCCTCGTGGTGCGCGTGTGGTGGTGGAATGCACCCCGGTGGCTGGTCGTCGGTTCGTATCTGGCTCTGGGCTGGGTGTCGGTGTTCTTCCTGCCCGCGATCTGGCGGGAGTTCGGCCCGCTGATCGTGAGTCTGCTGGCCCTCGGGGGCGTCCTGTACTCGATCGGTGGCGTCGTCTACGCCCGCCGCCGCCCCGACCCCCACCCCGGGTGGTTCGGCTTCCACGAGGTGTTCCACGCCTTCACCATCGCCGCCTTCCTGGCCCAGTACGCCGCCATCGCGCTCACCGTCACCTGACCGTCCGCCAGGGGACCGCAAAACTCGGGCACCGCCGCACACCTCGGCCGTAGCGGCGCATCCATGCCCGACGTTGGTGATGGAACGCGAGTTTTGCGGTCCCCTGGGCGCGCGGCAGGGGGTGGGGACCGCCTGTTCATGACCCGGGGATCGACATCGTTGTAGTTCGGGACAAGCGGGGAAAACCACAGGGTCGGGATGGGGTTATCCCCGCCTGTCAACAGATCCGCCTCGTTCACCCACACCCCCTGCGGATGACGCCACGCTGGCTTACCCCGGAGACGCAGGGTTGTCCACACTGTCCCCAGATCCGATGACTACTACTACCCCTCTCCCTCTCGATGACCAGTGAGTCTTCTGGTGTGTGGACCATGACGCGAATCCCGCGGGCAGTTCGACGCCATCGAGCCGAATCACACGAGAGGGTCGGCTCCGGAGGTCACGATCGTGTGTCAGGATTGGGCACCGAATCGCTGGAGGGACGCCCATGAAACTCAGGGTGGAACAGGAGGACCTGGCCGAAGCCGTGGCCTGGACGGCTCGGACCCTGCCCGCGCGCCCGACCACGCCGGTGCTGTCCGGGGTGAAGCTGACCGGCGACTCCGATCACATCACGTTGGCCGCCTTCGATCTCGAGGTGTCGGCCAAGGCCGAGGTCGGCGCCGTCGTCGACGAACCCGGAACGGCCATCGTCAACGGCCGCCTGCTGGCGGAGATCGCCAAAGCGCTGCCGGCTCAACCGGTCGAGCTCGGCCTGGAAGGCAACCGCGTCGCTCTGCGCTGTGGTCGGTCCTCGTTCGGCCTGCCCACGATGCCGGTCGAGGACTACCCCCAACTGCCCGATCTGCCGCCGCACGCCGGCCAGGTGTCGGCCACGGACTTCGCCGCTGCCGTGGCGCAGGTCGCGATCGCCTCGAGCAAGGACGACACCCTTCCGGTGCTCACCGGCATCCGCGTGGAGTTGTCTGCCCAGACCATGCGTCTGGTCGCCACCGACCGGTACCGCCTCGCGGTGCGCAGCATCCCGTGGCAGCCGACCGGCGGCGGGGTGGAGCACACGACGTTGGTCAAGGCCCGGCAACTGGCCGACCTGGGTCGTTCACTCGGTCATTCGGATGTGGTGCAGATCGCCCTCGGCGAGGACAACGACGGCCGCATCGGCTTCGGCGTCGATGGGCGGGAGCTGGTGACCCGGTTGCTCGGCGGCGAGTTCCCCCGCTACGAACAACTTCTGCCCAGCGAGAGCCACACCGTCGCGACGGTCGAGACGGGGCTGCTGATCGAGGCGGTCAAGCGCGTGAAGCTCGTCGCCGCCGAACGCACCGCACCGATCAAACTCCAGTTCAGCGACGGCGAAGTGCTGCTGCGCGCCGGTGCCTTCGACGATGCGCAGGCCAGTGAGACGCTGGAATGTTCCACCGACGGTGACTCGCTGGAGATCGCCTTCAACCCCGACTACCTGCTCGACGGGCTCGGGGCCATGGGCGCGGAGTCGACCACCTTGTCCTTCACCACCGCCAACAAGCCGGCCGTACTGAGTCCGGCGGACGCGAGCGACGGCGGCACCCCGGACTATCAGTACCTGCTGATGCCGGTGCGGCTCAGCAACTAGTCGGGTGTGGGTCTCCCGGCTCCAGGTCACCGACTTCCGGTCCTACGCCGCTGCGGATCTGGAGCTGGCACCGGGTGCAGTGGTTCTGGTCGGACCCAACGGGCAGGGCAAGACCAATCTGGTCGAAGCGATCGCCTACAGTTCGGCGCTGGACAGCCACCGGGTGCACGGTGACGCAGCCCTGGTGCGAGCCGGCTGTGATCGGGCGGTCATCCGCACAACGGTGGCCACGACTACCGGCCGCGAGGCGACGGTCGAGCTGCAACTGAACCCCGGCCGTGCCAACCGGCTGCAACTCAACGGGCAAGCGGTGCCACGCAGCCGAGATGTCGTGGGCACGGTGCGGTGTGCGGTGTTCGCGCCGGAGCACCTGCGCCTGGTGAAGGGTGATCCGGCGGACCGGCGAAGGTTTGTGGACTCGGTCATGGTGCAGGTTGCGCCGCGGTATCTGGCGGTCCGGGCCGACTTCGAGCGTGCGCTCAAACAACGCAACGCCGCCCTCCGGTCGCTGAGTTCAGCCCCCACCTCCGAGTCGGAGGCGGTGTTGGCCGTGTGGGACGAGCGGTTCGTCCCCCTTGCCACCGAACTCACCTGGGGTCGCATCAACGCGGTTCGGCAGTTGGCCGGAGTCGTCGCCGACTCCTACCGATCGATCAGTCCCACCGAGGACGAGGTCGCGGTCGGCTACGAGTCATCGGTGGCGGCCACGGAGTGGGAGACCCGCGATGAACTGGCAGCCGACCTCGCCGAGTCGTTGCGTGGATCACGCCGCGACGAGTTGCGCCGGGGGGTGACGCTGATCGGACCCCATCGCGACGACCTGACCCTGCTGCTGAACGGGCATCCCGCCCGGACGTTCGCCAGCCAAGGGGAATCGTGGTCGTTGGCATTGGCGCTGCAGTTGTCGTCGTTCCACGTGCTGAACCGCATCGCCGACGACCCGCCAGTACTGATCCTCGACGACGTGTTCGCCGAGTTGGATGAACAGCGCCGCGAGCGTCTGCTGGCGGCGGTGGTCGACGCGGATCAGGTCGTGGTCACCGCCGCGGTGCCGGCCGACGTCCCCGATGGTCTCTCCGGCCGACGGTTCACGGTCAGCAAGACCGACGGTGAGTCACTCGTCGTGCCCAGCGAATGACCGGAGGTGACTACGGGGACACGTCCGGGCCAATCTGCTCCTACGGAATCGGCAACTGTGACGGTGTGCCGAAGGTGACGCGTTACCGTTCCGCATGACTCGTGGGGTGGATGTGGTCCGGCGCGCTCTGGTGGCAGCCGTGACTGTGGGACTGATGATCGGCCTGATAGGTGCTCCCCCGGCGGGTGCTGCCCGGACCTGCACACCTGATGACGAGCCGATTCGGGTGGGAATCGCGGAGGCCAAGGGCTGCTACAGCACCGTCACCATCGATGGTGTCAACGGCTACCGCTTCAGCGAGAAGTTCCAGTTGAACGGTTGGACGGTCACCCCCAACGGCACCTCCTCGGTCGTCTTCGTGCCCACCGTGGGCAAGCGGCAGGGCGTCATCCGCACCGATGGGGGAACCGTGGCGCTGTCAGCGACCAATGCCAAGTTCGGCACCTTGAACTTCCGCTCGATCAGCTTCAACGAGGCGCCCCCCAATCAGGGACAGATGACGCTGGCGGAGAGTGCCCTCGCACAGCCATTCCCGATCCTCTTCTCATTGACGCCACTGGGAGTGAGTCAGCCGATCGTGTTGGAGAGCGGCGGCCAGTCATCAGTCGAACTCACCTTCGACCTGGGCGGTCTGTTGGGCCAGTGGCTTGCCAAGACGGAGAAGAAGCTGGGTTTCTCGTTGTCGTACGCGATTGCCAACGGAGCCTTCACCGTCGAAGGCGGCAGCGGCTCAGTGAAGGACTTCGAGATCCTCAAGGAGTTGTTCACCGTCAATGAACTCACGATCGCCGTCGACTCCAACAGCATCAGGGCAACCTTCGAGGGTTCGTTCAAACTGCCGCGAAACGGCCTGTCGATCGGCGGCACGGTCGGCTTCGAGCGCGATACCGGTATTCCTGTCGAGATCGGGTTCAAGTTCGACGGGGCCAATGTCCAGATGGGGACGACCCCGATCTACTGGCAGGGGCTCGGCTTCGACTTCAAGTGGCCACCACCGCCGCGTCCCGGAGTTCCGGCCCCTCCCTTCTATGGCGAGGGAGAGATCTCGTTCTCAGCCGGACGCAAGGAGAAGTTCCTGGGCAGGGATGTGGCACCGGTGGAGTGGTCCAACATCGCCCGTGTGGCCAGCCGGGACGAGGTCAAGAAACTGCCCGGATACTTCGGCTTGTACGGCAGGGCGCGTATCTTCGGCCTCGACATCGCCGACGCCGACTTCACGTATTACTTCGGTGTCGGGGCGCAGTTCGGTCTGCGGATGGGGATCGGCTTCCCGTCCGGCAGGAATGACCCGGGCCAGCCGAACTACGTGGGGGGTGGGTTCCGCGGCGCCATCTGGAATGAGGGCTTCAATCTGGAGGGCTCCGGTCAGTTGAAGCTCGTCGGGGTCCAGATGGCGGCGGCGGAGATGATCATCTCCAACTTCGGTATCGCCGGGTGTTTCAAGTTCGGCCTTGCGGTGGGCGGCGGGATCCGCTGGTCGGACGGAAAGGGTCAGGCCTTTGCTGGTCTCACCTGTGACATCGGCCAGTACCGCCGCCGCATGCCGGCGGGAGGGGCCTTCCCCCGTGCCGGCGCCGATACCGACGAGACTCCCGTGACGCTGGTGGGGCGGGATCGAGTGGTCAAAGTCGTGGCGGCACCGGGCGAGGATGAAGCCCCGCACGTGGTCCTCGAGGGTGACGACGGCGAGTCGATCCGGTCCCCACATCCTGATGACGAAGACGGCCTGGTGACTCGCGAAGACGGTCGTGCGATCAGTGACGACGACCGAACGACGTTGTTCATCCTGCCGCCGGGTTCCGAGGGGGACTGGAACCTCCGCGAACTCCCGGGTTCGAGTGAGGTGGCCGACGTGTACGTCGCACGGGCGACCCGAGATCCCGAGATCGACGCCCGGGTCACCGGGAACCCGCGACGTGCGCGCCGGACCCTGACGTGGAACGCCACCGACCGTCGTCACCAGACCCTGCTGTTCACCGAGCGCCTGCCCAACGGCAAGGAGGTCGTGATCCGTAAGACCCGCAAGGCCAGTGGCAAGGTGCGGTTCACCCCGACCCAGGTACCGGGATCTTTCGGAGAACGGGAGCTGAAGGTCCGGGTCATGCAGCGACTGAACACGCCCCGTGACGAACAACGGCTGGGTCGCTTCGTGGTCTCCCGCCCGCCGAGGCCTGGTGGGATCCGAGCGATGAGCGCCCATCGACACTCTGACCGGGTGTCGGTGAAATGGTCCAAGGCCCGCAACGCGCGCTCATACGAGGTCAAGGCGAAGGTCGTGGGGTTCCCGCTGATCCACCGCGAAGTGGTGAGGGGACGCAAGGCGCGACTCGATGTCGAGGCCATCGCCCCGCTGCGGGTCACGGTGACTCCGCTGGGTCGCCTCGACCGTCGCGGGCCCGGTGTCTCCACGCGTATCCGGGCCAAGGCCGGGATGCCCTGATCAGTGTTGGGGGACGGACCCCACGCGTATCGTTGCCCCATGGCCGACGAGACGCGACCCGGGGACGGTCGGCAGCTCGGGGCAAGCGTTCCCGACACCTCGGCTGACCCCGCGCTCGTGGCGCTGGCCCGGGTGCGGGCAGCGGGAAGGCGTTCCGCCGCACGACGGACCCCACGACCGACCCAGTTCACCGCCGCTGGCCCCGACGCCCGGGATCCGCAGCCGCTGGGATCGTGTGTCACCCGCTGGGTCAGCGGGAACGGATACGACCAGGAGATCGCCGTCGCGGGTCTGGCCGATGGCTGGGCGACGATCGTGGGCGAGCAGGTGGCCGCCCACGTCACGGTGGGAGAGTTCACCGCCGCCACCGGCGACCTGGTCCTGCAGGCCGATTCGCCGGAGTGGGCGCTGCAACTGCGCTACCTGATGGGGCAACTGCAACGTCGCATTGACGAAGAGATCGGTCCTGATGTCGTGCGCCGGATCACCGTCCGGGGCCCCGGACGGGCCCCCCGCGGCGGCTGGCGCGTTCGCACCGGAAGACGCAGCCCCCGCGAATAATCGCCAGAATCCGGCCCGATCCCATGTAGGTAGGGGGGATCACCCCCCAGGGTCACTCGCGGGAAAACCGCGTTCTCGGCCCGGCGGATGCAAAGGCACGGCCAGATCCACGCTAGAATGGCCGTTCCGGGTCGTCCTCCTTTGTGGGCACCCTGCCGCCAGCCAAAGGAGAACAGCGTGTCCTACGACGCCAGTGCGATCACTGTGCTGGAGGGTCTGGAAGCAGTTCGCAAGCGGCCGGGTATGTACATCGGCTCCACGGGCGAACGCGGCCTGCATCACCTCGTCTACGAAGTCGTGGACAACGCCGTCGACGAAGCCATGGCCGGGTACTGCGACCGGATCGACGTCACCCTCCTGGCTGACGGCGGCGTCCGGGTCATCGACAACGGCCGCGGCATCCCGGTCGACATCCAGGAGAGCGAAGGCCGACCCGCGGTCGAGGTCGTCCTCACCGTGCTCCACGCCGGCGGCAAGTTCGGCGGCGGTGGGTACTCGGTGTCCGGTGGTCTGCACGGCGTCGGCGTATCCGTCGTCAACGCCCTGTCGACGCGCCTCGCGGTCGAGGTTCGCCGCGACGGCGCCACCTGGACCCAGGGCTACGACCACGGCGTCCCGGAGGCCGACCTCGCCCGCGGCACGGGCACCGACGAGACCGGGACCGCCATCACGTTCTGGGCCGACGACCAGATCTTCGAGACCACCAAATACGACTTCGAGACCCTCGCCCGCCGGTTCCAGGAGATGGCATTCCTCAACAAGGGCCTCACCATCAGCCTCACCGACGAACGCGATCCCACGCCGCACGACGGCGAACTCACCGAGGAGGATCTCGAGGACCGCCGCGAGGTCGAGTACCACTACGCCGGCGGGATCGCCGACTTCGTCCGCCACCTCAACGCCACCAAGGGTCCGGCGAACCCGACGGTGATCCACTTCGAGGACGAGACTCCCGACCGCCGCATGGCGGCCGAGGTCGCGCTGCAGTGGAACCAGGGTTTCTCCGAGTCGGTCTACACCTTCGCCAACACCATCAACACGGTCGGCGGCGGTACCCACGAAGAAGGGTTCCGCACCGCGCTCACGTCCTTGATGAACAAGTTCGCCCGCGAGTGGGGGATCTTGAAGGACAAACAGCCCAACCTGTCCGGCGAGGACATCCGCGAAGGACTTACCGCCATCGTCTCGGTCAAACTGGCCGAGCCGCAGTTCGAAGGCCAGACCAAGGGCAAACTCGGCAACACCGAGGCCAAGACGTTCGTCCAGAAGATCGTCAACGACCATCTCGGCGCCTGGTTCGAGGCTAACCCCAACGAGGGCAAGGCCATGGCCCGCAAGTCCGTCGACGCGGCCTCGGCCCGGCTGGCAGCGCGAAAGGCGCGCGACCTGGCCCGCAACCGCAAGGGCCTGCTGGGCGGCGCCGGACTGCCCGGCAAACTCATCGACTGTTCCGGGCGGGAACCCGAGAACAACGAACTCTTCATCGTCGAGGGCGACTCCGCCGGTGGCAGCGCCCGCAGTGGCCGCGATCCCCAGACCCAGGCGATCCTGCCCATCCGCGGCAAGATCCTGAACGTCGAGAAGGCCACCCCCGACCGGGCGTTGGGCAACACCGAGGTCCAGGCCATCATCTCGGCGTTGGGCACCGGCGTCGACGACGAGTTCGACATCGCCAAACTCCGGTACCACAAGCTCGTGCTCATGGCCGACGCCGATATTGACGGCCAGCACATCCGCACCCTGCTGCTCACCTTCCTCTACCGCTACATGAAGCAGCTCGTCGAGGGCGGCCACATCTTCCTGGCGCAGCCGCCGCTGTACAAGATCGAGTGGACCAACCACGGCATCGACTACGCCTACTCCGACCGCGAACGTGACGCGCTCATCGAGGTCGGCCAGGCCGAGGGCCGCCGGATGAAGAAGGGCGAGGAGGTCCAGCGGTACAAGGGGCTCGGCGAGATGAACGCCAGCGAGCTGTGGGAGACCACCATGGACCCGCAGCGTCGGGTGCTGCTGCAGATCACCCTCGACGACGCCGCCCAGGCCGACGAGATGTTCAGCGTCCTTATGGGCGAAGACGTCGAATCCCGCCGTTCCTTCATCCAGCGCAACGCCCGCGACGTGCGCTTCTTGGACATCTGACCGGAGGTCTGACCCATGCCTGACGACATCGACGAACTGACGCCCGCCGCCGGCCGCATCGAACCGGTCGACCTGCAGACCGAGATGCAGCGCTCGTACCTGGACTACGCGATGTCGGTCATCGTGTCCCGGGCGCTGCCTGACGTCCGCGACGGGCTCAAGCCGGTACACCGCCGCGTGATCTACGCCATGTACGACGGCGGTTACCGCCCCGATCGGGCGACGAGCAAGTGTTCCCGGGTCGTCGGTGACGTCATGGGTCAGTACCACCCGCATGGCGACAGCGCGATCTACGACACCCTCGTGCGCCTGGCGCAGCCGTGGAGCCTTCGGTACCCGCTGGTGATCGGCCAGGGTAACTTCGGTTCCCCGGGCAACGACCCCGCCGCCGCCATGCGCTACACCGAGTGCAAGATGGCGCCCCTGGCGATGGAGGTCGTGCGCGACATCGACGAGGAGACCGTCGACTTCGTTCCCAACTACGACGGCAAGACCGCCGAACCGGTCGTCCTGCCGGCCCGCTTCCCGAATCTGCTGGTCAACGGCAGTGCGGGTATCGCCGTCGGCATGGCCACCAACATCCCGCCGCACAACCTGCGCGAGGTCGCCGACGGCGCCCTGTGGGCCCTGGCTCATCCCGACGCCGAGCGCGAGGAACTACTCGAGGCGCTGATCGAACGCATCAAGGGCCCCGACTTCCCGACCGGGGGCACCATCGCCGGGCGCCGCGGGATCGACCAGGCCTACCGCACCGGCCGCGGGTCGGTCATCATGCGCGCGGTGGTCGAGGTCGACGAGGACGCCAAGGGGCGCCAGCGGCTGGTGGTGTCGGAGCTGCCGTACCAGGTCAACCCGGACAACCTGCTGGCCAAGATCGCCGACCTCGTGCGCGACGGCAAGATCGCCGGCATCAGTGATGTTCGCGACGACTCGTCGAGCCGCACCGGCATGCGCCTGGTCATCGACCTGAAGAAGGACGCAGTCGCGCAGGTTGTGCTCAACAACCTGTACAAGCACACCCAGCTGCAGGACACCTTCGGCTGCAACATGTTGGCCCTGGTCGACGGGGTGCCCCGCACCCTGACGCTGGACCGGTTCATCAAGTACTGGATCAACCACCAGATCGAGGTCATCCAGCGGCGGACCCGCTATCGCCTGCGCAAGGCCGAGGAACGGGCCCACATCCTGCGCGGGTACCTCAAGGCGCTGGACGCCATCGACGAGGTGGTGGCGCTGATCCGGCGCTCGCCCACGGTCGAAGATGCCCGCACCGGTCTGATGGAACTGCTCGACATCGACGAGATCCAGGCCACGGCCATCCTGGACATGCAGCTGCGCCGCCTGGCCGCGCTGGAGCGGCAGAAGATCCTCGACGAGTACGAGGACCTGATGGCCAAGATCGCGGATCTCAATGACATCCTCGAGCGGCCCGAGCGGCAGCGCCAGATCGTCGCCGATGAACTGACCGAGATTGTCGACAAGTACGGCGACGTGCGCCGCACCCAGTTCGCCGCATGGGACGGCGACATGGCCGACGAGGATTTCATCGCCGAGACCGATGTCGTGGTCACGATCACCAACTCCGGCTACGCCAAGCGCACCTCGTTGGACCTGTACCGCTCACAGCGTCGTGGCGGCAAGGGGGTCAAGGGGGCCCAACTGCGCGCCGACGACGTGGTCCAGCACCTGTTCGTCACCACGACCCACAACTGGATCCTGTTCTTCACCACCAAAGGCCGGGTGTATCGCGCCAAGGCGTACCAACTCCCCGAGGCTGGCCGCGACGCCAAGGGTCAGCACGTGGCCAACCTGCTGGCGTTCCAGCCCGACGAAGCCATCGCCCAGGTCATGGCGCTGCGAAGCTACGAGGATGCGCCGTATCTGGTGCTGGCGACTCGCGACGGACGGGTCAAGAAGACGCCGCTGTCGGAGTACGACTCCGCGCGCACCGGGGGGATCAACGCGATCAACCTGGTGGGCGACGACGAACTCATCTCCGCCGAACTGATCACCTCAGACGACGACCTCATCTGCGTCTCGCGCAAGGGAATGTCTGTGAGATTCGCCGCAGATGACGCCACCTTGCGCCCCATGGGCCGGGCCACCACGGGGGTGGGCGGTATCCGCCTCGCCGCCGGTGACGAACTGCTGTCCATGCAGGTCGCCCGCCCCGACCAGTACCTGGTGACAGTCACTGATGCGGGCTACGGAAAGCGCACTCCCTTGGGCGAATGGGCTCGAAAAGGCCGCAATATCAAGGGCGTGCGGGCCATGCGTCTGGTCAGTGAACGGGGTGGCCTGGTCGGTGCGCTGGTGTGTGACCTTGGCGACGAGATCCTGGCGATCGCAGACAACGGGGTGGTCATCCGCTGTCCCGTCGCGGGGGTCCGCGCCACCGGCCGCGACACCATGGGTGTGTCACTCATGGGTCTGGGTGAGGGACAATCGGTAGTCGCCGTGGCTCGAGCCGCGGAACGAGACGAGGATGAGGACATCGTCGAGGAGGACGCTCCCGCCGCCGCGGGCCCGGATTCCGAGGCGGAAAGTCCGCGCGACGAAGCGGGTGGGGGTAGTCTCACCGTGATCGAGGCACCGGAGAGTGATTCGTGACTGTCGCGAGGATGACGACAGGCCACAAGGAGGCCGCATGACGACCGCACCGCGAGTCGTGCCGACGGATACGAGCGAGATTCCCGCCGTGGTTCCGCACACGCCCACCACCACCGAGGTCGGAGAGGAAGAGCGCATGTCCCGGGCCGACGCCCCCGCTCCCAAGGCGCGTGCTCGTCACGCACACCTGTTCGTCACCCATGTCGACCCGTGGTCGGTCATGAAGAACGCCTTCATGCTGTCCATCGCGATCGGCATCGTGGTCATCGTGGCCGTCACGGTCCTGTGGGCGATGTTGTCGCTGAGTGGGACCCTGGACGCGATCACCCGCACCATCAACGACATCGCGGGCAGTGGCGCGAACACGATCGACGCGGCCGCGATCTTCTCGTTCTCGCGGGTGGTGGGGATCTCAGCGCTGCTGGCAGTGCTCGAGGTCATCCTGTTGACGGCTCTGGCCACGTTGTTCGCTTTCCTGTACAACCTGTCCGTCGGAGTGACCGGTGGCCTGCAGGTCACGTTGACCGACGACAGCTGATCGATCGGCGATTTCTCCTCCCCGTCGGCCGCCCGCTATTCTTTCGGGTGATCACGGGCCTATAGCTCAGCCTGGTTAGAGCGCTTCCCTGATAAGGAAGAGGTCGATGGTTCAAGTCCATCTAGGCCCACGCTGCGGCTGCCGTTTCGGGTGGTTGACGGCCAACGAAGGGATGACGGCATGAGCGCGTTCAAGAAGCTGCTGGTCGTCGGCGCCGTCGCCGGCATCGGATACTTCGTCTACCGGCAGCGGATGGCCTCCCGCGCGGAGGACGACCTGTGGAGCGAAGCCACCAACGCCCCGGACCTGACCAGCGCCTACCAGCCGGTGTTCGATTCCTCGGCCCCCGAGACCGAGAAGGTCGCCGACAAGGTTGCGGACACCACGGCGAAAGCCGCGGACACGGTGAGCGACAAGGCCGACAAGGCCGCTGACAAGGTGTCGCAGACCGCCGACAAGGCCGCCGACAAGGCCGATAAGGCCGCCGACACCGTCTCGCAGAAGGCGGACAAGGCCGCTGACGCCGTTGCAGACAAGGCCCAGGACGTGGCCGACAAGGCCAAGGACGCCGGCCAGTAACGAGCCCGGGGACGTAGCTCAACTGGCAGAGCACCGCCTTTGCAAGGCGGGGGTTGAGGGTTCAAGTCCCTTCGTCTCCACCCGAGTGCGCCTGCGCTCCTGTCCCCCCGCGCCGCGGGGGGACGGTTTTGGTCGCATGCGACCGAAACCCTCCATTGCGACCGGAAGGTTCGGTCGCACCTGACTGTTGCGGTCGCCTGCGACCGTTTCGGTCCGTTGGAGTGGCGACACCGCGCCCCCCGCAGGCTCCCCGCGCACCGGCGGTGCGGTGAGGGCCGCAGGTCACGGCCGCCGGCCACCGCCCGGCTCAGGCAAGTCGGTGCCGATCGGAGGTCCATGGCAGGATCTCCCCGTGACCACTTATGCGACGCTGCACACCAACCACGGCGACATCAAAGTCGAGCTGTTCGACAACCAAGCGCCGAAGACCGTCAAGAACTTCGTCGGCCTGGCCACCGGCGAGATCGAATGGACCAACCCGGCCACCGGTCAGAAGACCACCGACCCGCTGTATGACGGAGTCATCTTCCATCGGATCATCCCCCAGTTCATGATCCAGGGCGGGGACCCGCTGGGTCGCGGCACCGGCGGTCCCGGCTACAAGTTCGCCGACGAGGTGACCTCGGAGTTGACCTTCGACAAGCCGTTCCTGCTGGCCATGGCCAACGCGGGACCGAACACGAACGGCTCCCAGTTCTTCATCACCACCGCTCCCACACCCTGGCTGAACATGAAACACACCATCTTCGGCAAGGTCGTCGAGGGCCAGGACGTGGTGACCGCCATCGAGGGTGTCGCCACCGGACCTCAGGACAAGCCGCTTGAGGACGTCGTCATCAACTCGGTCGACATCGAGCGGAGCGAGTGACTCAACCGACCGCGGTCCCGACCTGCTACCGGCACCCGGACCGCGAAACGTACATCACCTGCGCCCGGTGCAGTCGGCCGATCTGCCCCGACTGCATGATCGACGCCTCCGTGGGTTTCCAATGCCCCGATTGTGTCGCGGACGCACAGGCACAGACCCGCGCTCCGGTCACCGCGCTGGGGGCGCCGATGGTCCGCCGCGCCACGGTCACCCAGGTGCTCATCGGCATCAATGTGGTGGTGTTCGTCCTGGAGTTGGTAGCGGGACTGAGTTCGTTCTCCAGTCAGTGGGGAATGTCGCCGGCGGCCGTGTCCTTCGGCGGTGAGTGGTGGCGCCTGCTGACCGCAGCCTTCCTGCACGGGGGGCTGCTCCACATCGGGTTCAACATGTACGTGCTGTGGGTGATAGGCCCGCAGTTGGAGAGTCTGCTCGGGCATGCCCGCTACCTGATCCTGTATCTCATGGCCGCTCTGGGCGGCAGTGTGGCGTCGTTCACCTTCGGGCCCTTCAACACCCTGTCCGTCGGCGCCAGCGGCGCCATCTTCGGACTCATGGCAGCGTTGATCGTGGCCGGGCGACGATTGCGGGCCGACGTGACCCAGATCGTCGTACTGCTCCTGATCAACGTCGTCATCGGATTCCTCGCCCCGGGGGTCGACTGGCGCGCCCACCTCGGCGGCGCGGTCGTGGGCGCCGCCGTGGCCGCAGTCATGGCGTACGCGCCCGCACAGAGTCGGGTGCTGTGGCAGAGCCTGGGCGTCCTGGCCATCCTGGGCCTCCTGGTGGTGGTGCTGATGGTGCGGACGGCACAACTGCAGACGACCCCACCGGGAACATCGACGACGGTACCGATTGCGCTGTCCACACCTTCTCCCCAGGCCGTGGACAGACTTACACAGGTGTAGTTCCTCTTCTGTAAGTTCATCCACGATCTGTGGACGCCTGTGGATAGCCATGTGATCCAGGTCAAGTCCCGAACACGCATTGCTTCGATCACTACACGCCGTGTTGATTCCCAAATGTCCGGAAATGTCGGCCTGGGGATTACTACTTGCGGACAGTCAGACTCGGTCACTAGGTGTGACTCGCGGCAGCCGGGGTTGTGGATAACACGAGGTCTGCCTGGGGAAACCACCTGTGGAGGAACGCGAGCGTGTGCGTGCTGCCGGGATGCCCTGGGGTCGCCAGGCGCTGCGGGGCGAGTGCGGCCGTTGGGCGTGCCTTCGGGGTTGGCCAGGGGCTGCGGGGTGTGTGCCGCCGAAGGCGGTGTACCCAAGCCCGCTCGGGTCGGCCGTGCGCTGATCCGGTCGGAGGGGGTACGGGTCGGACCTTGGCGAGTGGCTTCGATACGGCGCTGCGCGCCTACTCACCCACCGGAGGGCGGGATCCGGCCACTCCACCGGAGGCTCAGCCCTGTTGGACTACCGGATGCAGGCCCTCGCTGCGGGCGACCGCCTCGCCGTCGCCGCACTCGGTCAGCCAGTTCGCGAGGAGCCGGTGACCGTGCTGAGTCATGACCGACTCGGGGTGGAACTGGACCCCCTCGACCGGGTGGGTGCGGTGCCGCAGGCCCATGATGACGCCGGACGACGTGGTGCGGGCCGTGACCCGAAGGTCGGAACCCACGGTGTCAGGCCGGACGGCCAGAGAGTGGTAGCGAGTCGCAACGAACGGTGACGGCAGATCCCGGAAGACGCCGGTTCCGTCGTGCTCCACCTCCGACGTCTTACCGTGAAGCAGTTCAGGCGCCCGGTCCACGACCCCGCCGTACACCTCGGCGATGGCTTGATGGCCCAGGCAGACGCCGAAGATCGGCAGCTGGGGACCGAACTCACGCACGATCTCAGGGCAGACCCCGGAGTCGGCCGGAGTCCCCGGTCCGGGGCTCAGCAGGACGCCGTCGTACGCCGGCACCGTCGCGAGCGGTACGTCGTCGTTGCGCAGGACCGTCACGGCCGCCCCGAGTTGTTGCAGGTACTGCGCCAGGTTGAAGACGAAGGAGTCGTAGTTGTCCACGACAAGAATCGAGGTCATGAATAACTCCGGGCTGGTGCGCTGGCGGACGACTGTTGCTGATCGAAATTATCCACCGGCAGCCGTTCGGCCACCCACGGAAAGATCCACCAGAAGCAGACCACAATCACGACCAGGATCGCCAACACCGAGAGGATGACCCGCACCGGGACGGAACCGGGCAGGTGATCCCACAGCCACGCGTACACAGTCATCCTTCCCTTCTGCGGTGGCGGAGCAGGAGCAGCGCGGCGCCCCCGCCCGCCAGGCTCAGGAACACGACGCCGCCGCCGACGAGCAAGCCCGCCGGAGCCGTGGGCTCCTCGGTGCTGGCGGCGACGGTGGCATCGGCGGACGCGGTCTTCGCCGGAGCAGCGTTCTGACCGTCCCGCTTCCCGTCCTTGCCGTAGGCCTCGATGGCGGGCGGCGTGCCCGATGACCGCGAGTACTCGTCCACCAGGTGACCGAACCAGACGTACCGCTGCGCCGCGGAGAACTTCGGATGACAGGCATAGATCGTGATCAGTGCTTCGGTCGGCACCGTGTTCCGCGGCTTGCCGGGGACCGGATCCAGGACCCACCCTTCCCAGCCGTCGATGATCTCGGAGCGGTCGAGTTCGTAGATGTACCACCCGTGTTTGGTTTCGACGATGACCTGATCACCTTTGGCCAGTTGGTCGATGTTGCCGAAGGGGGCGCCGTAGGTGGTGCGGTGACCGGCGACAGCGAAGTTCCCCAGTTCCCCGGGCATGGCGGAGTCCTCGTGGTGGCCGACCCCGTTCTGCAGGAAGGACAGATCGGTTCCCTGATAGACCGGCACACCCCAGGCCGAATCACGCATCCCAGGGATGTACATGAGCGCGAAGGCTTTGCCGTAAGTGGCCTCGACTGGACGCGGCTCGCGTCCCACGGTGTCGTCTATCCCCCACTCCTGATTGAGCAGGGCCCGCGTCTCGTCGTAGGCACGATGGGCCAAGACGTCGGTCCACCACAGTTGCCATCCGACGAACAGGAGGATCAACAGGCCCAAGGTGATCAGGATCTCGCCCGCCACCCCCATGAGGGAGGGCCGCCGACGTACTCGCCGCGGTGCCGCGGCGGGGATCGAGTCGTGGGTCGTGGTCACGGTGGCCGTCCGATGAGTCGGGTGCGGCCACAGCCGCGAGCGGGGGCCACTTCCAGAGTAGACACCCACAACGTGGAAGTCATCCGAGTGCTACGGCATGATGGGGGCGACCGAAGGAGACCCTGTGCCGGAGTCACGCCGTAGGAAGAAGCAGGCCTACACGCCCCCGCCTAACAAGGCGTCGGACTCCGCCCCCAGCCGGGTCCCGGTGAAGCTCGACGGCGCCCGCTGGATCGCCCCTCTCATGGTCGCGATGTTCGTGATCGGCCTGCTGTGGATCGTGGTCTGGTACATCGCTCCCAACAATCCGCTGATGGGTCCACTGGCCGGCTGGAACGTCGCCATCGGCTTCGTCTTCATCGCCGTCGGGTTCTTCCTGGCGACCAAATGGCGCTGACGCACCGCCACACCGCACCCCTGCGGGGTGAGTAGCCGCCGGAGGCGGCGTATCGAAGCCCCACTGGGTCGTCGATGCTGGCCCCTGGTTGCTTCCGCTGCGCCGGGGTGGGGGTGGGGATCGATCCGGCGGCTCTTGGAGTTGAGGTCGCCGCCCTGCGGGCGGCGCGGTGTTGATTAGTGCTGCGCCTCGCTGGCGCTCGGCTGCGCACGCTGGTTCCGCTTGACGCCGCCGGAGTCGACCCCACCCCCGCCCCGGCTCGGTCTGCTTGGGGCGCGCCCCAACCCCGCGGGGGGTCGGCCAGGGGCCTGCGGGTTGAGTAGCGGGCGTGAGCCCGCGTATCGAAACCGCCCCAGGTCGGCGGTCACCAGTGACGGCGGGGGCCGACGGCCTTCAGCGGGGTGAGTGCCGCACTCTGCGGGGTGAGTGCCGCCGTCAGGCTGTGTATCGAAGCCCGCTCAGGTCGGTTCGTACCCGGGGTGGTCTGCTGGTGCGGGCCGAACTCCGCCTTGGCTTCGATACGCGGCTGCGCCGCTACTCACCCCGCGGCGGGTAGTGGGTGCTGCGCCGCTACTCACCCCGCGGCGGGTGTCGGTCGGTAGGTGGTGGGTCGCTGTTCTGTGGTCGCGTTGTCGGTTAGGGGCCTGCGG